>Ga0208300_100911_pt1 | contig 15257 bp, 11 predicted proteins | sample 23_taG_FD_184096 | JGI IMG/M metagenome (GOLD analysis project Ga0208300, IMG submission 184096) | Marine viral communities from Cariaco Basin, Caribbean Sea - 23_WHOI_OMZ (SPAdes) (version 2) | ecosystem: Environmental > Aquatic > Marine > Oceanic | place: Caribbean Sea: Cariaco Basin... | reverse complement strand
CACTGTCGCCGTCACCCTTCCCATTGCCATCAGCGCCGGCCAGCAATTTCAACCAGGCGTACTGCAGGGTGTTGGTGTCCTGAAATTCGTCGACCAGGATATGGCCGAAGCGCTCGCGGTAATGCTTGAGCAGCGCCGGCGTATCCCGCAAAAGCTCCAGGCTGCGCAGCAGCAGCTCGCCGAAGTCGACCAGCCCGCCCCGCTCGCAGGTCAGCTGATAGAGCTCGTAGAGTTCGACCATCCTGGCCATGTAGGCGTCGCCGTGGGTCGCCACCTGCTGCGGACGCAGCCCCTCCTCCTTGCAGCCGCCGATGAAATACTGCACCTGCTTGGGCGGATAGCGCTCGTCGTCGACGTTGTGGTCCCGCAGCAGACGCTTGACCAGCCGCAGCTGGTCGTCGCTGTCGATGATCTGGAAGTGCTGGGGCAGACGCGCGTCGTGCCAGTGGGTGCGCAGCAGGCGATGCGCGATCGAGTGGAAGGTGCCGACCCACATGTTGCGCAGCGACGCCCCCTGCAGCGCCTCGAGACGCGTGCGCATCTCGCGGGCGGCCTTGTTGGTGAAGGTCACCGCCAGAATGGCATAGGGGGAAACGCCTTCGACCTGCATCAGCCAGGCGATGCGGTGCACCAGCACTCGGGTCTTGCCCGAACCGGCGCCGGCCAGCACCAGCATATTGCCGGGCGGCGCGGCGACGGCCTCGCGCTGATTGGCGTTGAGGGAGTCGATTAGTGCCGAGACATCATCCATTGGAAACCGTGCGGGGCCTGCTGCTGGGAATGAGAAGAGCGCGCCAGCTTAACACAGCCGGCCGGCCCCGCCTGGCGTCAGGCGCTGCCTGTTGCCCTGCCCGGGGCGCTTCCGCGCCCGGTGGCGGCATCTTGGGCGGCGGCGTGAATCGCCGCATCCTGCGGGCGTCCGGTCGACGAGCCGGATTCGCCACCGGCGGCCGTTTCGGGCGATGCCTTGCCGGCCGTCGGGGAGGCGGATGGCGATGCGGAAGACTTCGCCGCCGCACCGGAAGCCGTTGGCGCCGTCGCCGACGGCTCCGCCCTGGAAGCTGTCGAGGAAGCCGACGCGTCGCGCTTCTCGTCGTCGGTGCGCAGATCCTGGGTGATCGCTTCCGGCTTGGGCGGCGGCTCGATCACCGTTTCATGGTGCATGTCCGCCAGCTTCTCGGCGCCCTTGGCGACATGGTGATACATCTCGCGATAGTCCTCGACCATCCGCGTCATGGTCGCGGAAACCTGCTCGAAGTGTTCGCGAACGTCTTCCTTGTAGGCATTGTGCTCGCGATTGAGCTCGCGCATCGGTTCGGTGTTGTGACCGCCCATCCTGGTTCCCAGCCAGTAGCCGACCAGTACCCCGATGGCACCCACGGCCACCGCGATGGCAATCCAGGGCCCTACGCCAATGCTCTCCATAAATCAGCCGCCTCTTGAGTTGTTTGAAGGAAAATCATTGCTGCGAAATACGCCACAATAAAGACCGGCAGCGCAGCACAATGGTTCCTTACCTAATCACAGGATCACGCCGTTTTGCCAGTCCGCGCCATCGCGCTCCCGGTCGTCCGCACCGCCCCACAGCGCGTGCGACGAGAGCCGGACTAATGAAAATCCCGACTGCGCGTGCTCAGCCCCTCCAGCAGGCCGGTGAGATCGACCAGTCGCCTGGCGATCACGTGGCGCACGCCCGCCTGGCTTTCGAGCTTGCCCACCACCCGCAGCAGCCGAGACTCGAGCAGGACCCGGCGATAGCGGACGGCGAGATGCGGCCAGAGCACGACATTGACCATGCCGAATTCATCCTCGAGGGTGAGAAAAGTCACCCCCTTGGCGGAGCCGGGGCGCTGGCGCCCGACCACCAGCCCGGCGATCGCCACGCCGATATCCCCCGGCAGCTCGGCGAGACGCCTGGAATCCACCACCCCGCCCAGACCACGAATACCCTCCACCCGGCAGCGCTGGCGCAGCAGCGACATCGGATGCGGCCCCAGCGTGGTACCGAGCGTGGCGTAATCCGCCTTGATCGCCTCGCCGACCTCGATGGCAGGCAGCGCGAGCGACGCCTCTTCGCTATCGACCTCGGAAAACAGCGGCAGCGAAGCCTCGACACCGGCCGTGGCCCAGCGCGCCCGATGGCGATCTCCGGCCAGCCCCTCCAGCGCCCCGGCATCGGCGAGCCGTGACAGCACCGCCCGCTTGACCCCGGACCGTGCCGCCAGGCGTTCGACGCTATCGCAACCCGGCGTGTCGCGCGCCGCCAGCAGCCGTTGGCCGTCGCTCTCGGCGAGCCCCTTGATCATGTGCAGCCCGAGCCGAATCGCCAACTCGCCGGTACTGGTAGAGGCAACCTCCAGCGTGCTCTCCCACTGGCTCTGGCGGATATCGACCGGCCGCACCTCGACGCCGTGGCGGCGGGCATCCTGCAGTACCTGATCCGGCGAATAGAAGCCCATCGGCCAGCTGTTGATCAGGGCGCAGGCGAAGATCGCCTGTTCGTGGCACTTGAGCCAGCAGCTGGCGTAGGTCAGCAAGGCAAAGCTGGCGGCGTGGGATTCGGGAAAGCCGTAGCTGCCGAAGCCCTTGATCTGCTCGAAGATGCGTTCGGCGAAGCTCAGCTCGTAGCCGCGCTCGAGCATGCCCTCGACGATTCGCTGGCGGTGATGCTCGAGCCCGCCGTGGCGCTTCCAGGCCGCCATCGAGCGCCGCAGCTGGTCCGCCTCGCCGGGGCTGTAACCCGCCGCCTCCACTGCCAGCGCCATTACCTGTTCCTGGAAAAGCGGCACGCCGAGAGTGCGTTCGAAGGCATCTTTGAATGCCTGTGACGGATAGGTGATCGGCTCCTCGCCATTACGCCGCTTGAGATAGGGGTGCACCATGTCGCCCTGGATCGGCCCGGGGCGCACGATCGCCACTTCGATCACCAGGTCGTAGAACTTGGCCGGCTTGAGCCGGGGCAGCATCGCCATCTGGGCACGGGATTCGATCTGGAACACGCCGAGGGTATCGGCGCGCTGGATCATGGCGTAGGTCTCGGCGCACTCCTTGGGAATCGTCGCCAACGCGTAGTCGATACCGCGGTGAAGGCGCACCAGATCCAGACTGCGTCGCAGCACCGTCAACATGCCCAGCGACAGCACGTCGACCTTGAGCAGCCCGACCAGATCGAGATCGTCCTTGTCCCACTGGATCACCGTGCGCTCCGCCATGGCGGCGTTTTCCACCGGCACCAGCGTCTGCAGCGGCGCATCCGAGATCACGAACCCGCCCGGATGCTGGGAGAGATGGCGCGGAAAGCCAACCAGCGTACCGGCCAGCACCAGCAGACGCTGGAGCATGGGCTCTTCCGGCTCGAAACCCTGCTCTCTGAGCCGTGCTTCGTCGGGAATATGATCGGTCCAGCGCCCGGCACAGCGGGCGAGCCGGTCGATACGCTCCGGCGCGAAGCCCAGTGCCCGGCCGATATCGCGGATCGCTCCAGCGGCGTGGTAATGGCTGACCACGGCGGTCAGCGCCGCGCGATGGCGGCCGTAGCGGCTGAAGACGTACTGGATCACCTCCTCGCGGCGCTCATGCTCGAAATCGACATCGATATCCGGCGGCTCGTCGCGTTCGCGGGAGATGAAGCGCTCGAACAGCAGCGCCGTGCGCGACGGATCGATCTCGGTGATTCCCAGCGCGTAGCAGACCGCCGAGTTGGCCGCCGAGCCGCGCCCCTGGCACAGGATGTGCTGCCGCCGCGCGAAGTCGACGATGTCATGCACGGTGAGGAAATAGTGCTCGTAGCCGAGCTCCTCGATCAGTGCGAGCTCGTAGTCGATCTGCGCGGCCGTCTTCTCGGGCACACCATTCAGCCAGCGTCGCGCGCAGCCTTGAGCCGTCAACTCGCGCAGCCACTCGGCCGGCGTCTTGCCCTCCGGCACCACCTCGTGGGGATAGGTGTAGTGCAGCTCGCCGAGATCGAAGTCACAGCGCGCCGCCAACGCCACGCTCTCGGCCATCAGCTCAACGGGATAGATCGCGGATAGCGCATCCCGGCTGCGCAGATGGCGCTCGCCGTTGGGGAACAGCGTGTCTCCCGCCTCGAACACGCTCAGGTGGTGACGAATCGCGGTGAGGCAGTCCTGCAGCGCCCGCCGGCCCCGGGCATGCATGTGAACGTCTCCCGCCGCCAGTACAGGAATGCCCAGCTCGGCGGCCAGCGCCTGCAGTCGGGCCAGACGCGCCGCGTTATCGCAGCCGTTCTCGAAGCCGTAGTGAAGCTCCACCGCCAGCCACAGCCGATCGGGGAAGGCACGTGCCAGCCGCTCGCCCACCTCATTATCACTTACCTCACGATCATCCATCTCATGGCCCGGCACTGCCTCCGGAATCCACAGCGCGAACAGGCCGTCACCGCCGTCGAGTTCGTCGAGATCCGAGGCGAGCAGCCGATACTCGCCCTTGGGCGCGCGCCCGCGAACGCGGGTGATCAATCCGCAGAGCGCCTCGTAGCCACGCCGGTTCTCCACCAGCAGCACCAGCTTGATGCCGCACTGGGTACGAAACTCGGCACCGACGATTAGCGCGACGCCATGCTCCCGTGCCGCCTGCCAGCCGCGTACGATGCCGGCCAGCGTGGCCTCGTCGGTGATCGCCAGGGCACGGTAGCCGAGCCGTGCGGCGCGCTCGAAAAGCTCATCCGCGGTCGACGCGCCGCGCTGAAAGCTGAAGGCGGAAAGACAGTGCAGCTCGGCGTAGGGCTCTCTAAAGGCACCCGAAGCTGTGCCTAGGCTACAGGCGTCCGGTGCCGCGCCCAGGCTTTGTCGGGCGTCCGAAGCGGCAGCGTCGGGCCGCGATGAGGCGGCAGCGTCGGGCCGCTGTAAAAAGCCATCGCTCATCCGAACCACCCGTGCAGATACCAGCCCTGCCGCCCAGGCTCGCACCAGACCCAGGCTTGGCGGCCGTCGGCCCACTGGGCCAGATAGTAGTCGCGCCGGATGTCGCCGCCGTCCCACCAGCCGCTTTCGATCCGCTCCGGCCCTGCCAGCAGTTGCACCACGTCGCCATCGCAGCGCTGGGGTGTGGGAATCAGCCAGCCGGGGCGCGTCGGGCCGTCGCGGGTGTCACGCGCCCGTGGCCCGGCGCCGTCGATCACCGCCATTTCCGGGCGATGCTCGCGATACTCGACTAGCGGCTTGAGTACCGACTCGCCCAGCCGCGCGACCAGCCGCTGATGCAGCGCCGCCCAGGCCTGGGCCTGGCGCGCCGGCCCCTCCAGCAGCTCCCGCCGGACCGGCGCGTAGGCCGACAGGCGTGGCGCGGAAAGCGCCAGGGCAACGACGGGGCCGTCAAGACGAACACGCTCCAGATGCGCACGGGTCAGTTCGAGCAGGGTATCGGGGTCGCGCTGTACCGCCAGCAGGCCGATCTCGACGGCCTGCGCCGGCCCGTCCTCCAGTTCGAACGTCAGGCGGAACCGCTCGACGCCCGCATCCTGGCCCATCAAAAACGCGGCCAGCTCCTGCAGCAGGCGCTTGAGCGGAAAGGCCAGCCCCGCCAGGGCATGCACCGGCTGGTCGAATTCGAAGGTACGGGAAAAACGCGGCGTAGGCCGATGGTAATCCAGCGCCAGCGGCCACTCCCCGCGCAGCTCGCTCAGATGGCGCAGCAGGCCGCCACCGAAACGTCGGGCCAGGGCGCTGCGCGGCAGCCCGAACAGCTCGCCCAGGCGCTGGAAGCCGCTGCGTTTGAGGGTCTGCACGATGTCCTGAGCGGCATCGATGTTCGCCAGCCCGGCACGGTCGAGGCGCAACGCGGCCAGCGCCGGCTCCAGCCCGGCGTCGTCCACCGCCAGTCCGTCGTGGACATTGACCAGCACCCGCGCCGCCGCCGGATTGGGCGCGATCACCAGCCGATGCGAAAAGCCGAGTTCGGCGAGCTCCGCCCGCAGCCGCGTCTCCAGCCGAGGCCAGGGGCCCAGCAGATCGAGGCTGCTGGCGACCTCGAACACCAGCGCGTGCGGATAGTGCAGGCTGACCTGGGCGCTGAAACCGTAGGCCCAGCTCGCCAGACGCCGCCGCCAGCGCTCGACGGCCTCGGCATCGAACGGTGCCGTCTCGAGCCGCTGACTCGAACCGGATCGAGAACCCCTATCTGGCGCGGAGTTGGGCGCCTTGGAAAGCGGCGCGGCGTCGGGCGCCTTAAAAAGCGGCGCGTTACACAGCGCTTCGGCGAAGCCTCTCGCCTGGCCGGGCCTGACGCCCTGCTCGCGGGCGGCGCGATTGGCGGCCCGTATGCATTGGCGCTGCGCCGGACCATCGACCAGCGCGAAGGGCGCCTCGGGATCGGGGCGTCGGCGTAATGCGCCCTCCAGTGCCAGACGCGGAAACAGCAGGCAGACCCAGCGCATGGCGTCACGCCCTGGCGCCGAAGGCGATCCGCCGCGCGGACGGAAAGCCGCCACGACACTTGAGGATCTCCAGTTCGGCATGGCGGTGCAGCCGCAACCGGAGCGGCGCTGGCGACGCCTCGGACACCTTCGCCAGCGGCCGGTGGACGAAAGCCAGCGTGTTGCCACTTGCCGCCGCCACCTGCAACCGCCGCATGAGGCGGCTATCGGCCTGCGGCAGCCAGGCGACGACGGCCGCGCAGCAGCCGGCGCGCAGGCACTGCTCCGTCGCCCACAGCGCCTCGCGGCCCTGCACGTCGAGCCAGTGACACTGCTCCAGCGCCACGCCCGCCTGTCGCCACGCCGCCGGATACGGCACGCCCGGTGGCGAGACCAGCACCACCGGCCGGCCTTCCCGGGTCATCCGCGAGATCACCGGCCACAGCAGGGCCAGTTCCCCGTTGCCGGCGCCCGCCGACAGCAGCTCACTGACCGCGGCCGACGGCCAGCCGCCCCCCGGCAGGATCGCATCGAGCGCCGCATGCCCGCTGGCGATCGCATCGCCGCCCTGGCTATCGGCACCGGCCTGGGCGCGCCAGACCTGACGGCTATCGAGCAGGGATTCCAGGCTGCTCATTGACCACCCCTCGTATCGAGGAGCGACAGCGATATCCATCGGAAACAGCGAGTAGCGAGTAGCGACATGACGGTAGCCGGGACGGTGAAACGTGGCCACCAGTGTCACTCAGAACAAGAATACTGTCTATATATACAGTATTCGAGATGCAAAAAATGTCGAGCGAAGTCGGCGTTTCCCCGGCCATGAAGCCGTCACGACACGTTGTTGGAAACCCTCAGCGACCCCAGGCTGCGCTTGATCGCCTTGAGCTGATCGGTGATCTGTGGGCCGCGATTCTTGGCCACGCCCACCGCGAGCACGTCGATGGTCAGCAGATGGACGATACGCGAGGTCATGGGGATGTAGACCTCGGTATCCTCCTGAACGTCGATCGGCAGCGTCAGGGTCACCTCGCGGGCCAGCGGAGAATCGCTGGGGCACAGGCCGATCACGGTCGCGCCGGCCTTGACCGCCGTCTTGGCGCTGGCGAGCAGCGCCCGAGTGCGGCCGGTCTGGGAGATCGCCACCACCACGTCGCCTGCTTTCAGGGTCGCGGCGGACATCGCCTGCAGGTGCGGGTCGGAGTAGGCCGAAGTCTGGATCTGCAGGCGGAAGAACTTGTGCTGGGCATCGGCGGCGACGATCCCCGAGGCGCCGTAACCGTAGAACTCGACCCGGTTGGCCACCGCCAGCGCCGCGATCGCCTTGCCCAGCGCCTCGTTGTCCAGCTGATCGCGGACCTGTTCGAGCGTCTCGATGGTGCTGTCGAAGATCCCGTGGGAGAACTCGGCCACGCTGTCGCCGTCGTTCATGGTGAACTGGGCGTACTGGCTTCCCCGCGCCATCATCTGCGCCAGCTTGAGCTTGAACTCCTGGAACCCCGCCATGCCCATGGCGCGGCAGAAGCGCACCACCGTCGGCTCGCTGACCTGCGCCTCGCTGGCCAGGTCGGTGATCCGCATCAGGATCACCTCTTCCGGATTGCGCAGCACGAAGCGCGCCACCTTCTGCTCGGAGCGGCGCAGACGATCCATGTGCACACGCAATTCATCGAACAGCGAACGGCTCATGGCTGGCCCTCGGTTGACGACATCGGATCTTCTCGGTCAGGAATCAGGCGCCCAGTATGCCCCAGTCACGCGGGCGGGAACACGCCGCCAAGGCGCGTTGAAAGCATGAAAAAAGTGAATCGTCATCATCTTGTAAAGTTGAGTATAGTATGCATGTCGGGCGCGAACCGACAGGTCTTAGGATGCCAGGAGATTCGATCATGAAGAGCGTCGAACACCTTCATGCCCTCAAGAGCGACATTCTCGAGATTTTCATGACGCTGGAAGTCAGCGAACACGAACAACGCAAGCGCAAGGCCGCCATTCGCTACCTCAAGGCTCGGCGCGGCATCGAGCAGCACGAAGAGAAACGCCGACTGGAAGAGGATATCGCCGAACTGTCCGAATAGCGCTCGGCTAGATCTCGCTTCAACGAACAGCGGCCGCACCCTCTCGAAGAGGAAGCGGCCGCTGAACCGCGACCCTGCGCCGGTCACTTGGTGCATGATGGCTCTTGCGACCTCGAAAGGCATCGGCAGCGGACGATCCCACCTTTAGGCTTTGTACGAAAACTGTCTGTGCTCGACAATACAGCGTTAAAAATCGGCTCAAAGTACTCATTTACACCACGTAAACTCCGTCTTCTCGCCGATTTTTGCCTTGTCTTGCCTTCGCTCGCCGACTTTCGTACAAACCTTAAGCATCGTGTCCGTGGCGCGCGGCTGCTTCGCCGCAGCGGCTGCAAGGATGCGTTCCGACAATTCCCTCCCTGAGAACGCCAGGGATGAGTGGTCGCCCCCCGGATTCGCTCGGCTCTGTTACCCTTTGACCTCCCGATATTGATCAGATGGCGGACTTCATGGCAGGCAGTTCCACCAAGCGGCGCCCCTATCAGGTAGCGGAAACCATCAAGCGCTGGATCGTCGAGAAGCATCTCAAGCCCGGCGACCGGCTGCCTGGCGAGGCGGAACTGATGGGGCAATTAGGGGTGTCGAAGGGCACCGTGCGGGAGAGTACCCGGGTACTGGAGGCCCAGGGGCTGGTGGAAACGCGCACCGGCCCCGGTGGCGGTGCCTTCGTGCGCGCCATGAGCGAAGCCAGGGCAATTTCGCTGCTGAGCCACTACCTGTTCTTTCAGGACATCTCGATCCGCGATATCTACCAGATCCGCCTAGCGCTGGAGCCGGAGCTGGCGGCGTCGCTGGCCGGTCGCGTCGGCCCGGAGGACATGTCGCGACTGCGAGCCAGCCTGGAGAGTTACACCGATATCGCCCGCGATGACGAGGAAGAGCGTCAGCAACACCTCGACTCGCTGAACTTCCACCTGATGCTCGCCGAACTGTCGGGTAACAATCCGTTGCTGTGCTTCATTATCCGCTTCACCACCCAGGTGCTCGCGGATCTGACCATCTATCGGCGGCTCTATGAGCCCGCCACGCATGACCTCGGCCAGACCGGCTGTCGCTTCCACGCCGAGTTGCTCGATGCCATCGAGGCCGGCGATGCCGAGCGGGCTAGGCGGATCATGCGCGAGCACATGCTGTCCGCCCAAGCGGTGATGAACGCCCAGGAAGCCCAGGTTCGCCGGGACTTCCTGTCCGAGACGTGAGGCGCGTTAGCCGCGTTCGGCAAGCCCGCGCAGGAAGGCCATCATCACCCGGGTGGCCACCTCGGCATCCTCGGCGTTGACGGCCTCGTCGGGGTGATGGCTCAAGCCATCGCGACAACGCACGAACAGCATGCCGATGTCGGTCAGGTCGTGCATCGCCAGGCCATCATGGCCGGCGCCACTGAACAACCGCTCGGCGGGCTGACCGCACTCTTCGCTGGCCGCCTCCAGAGCCTCGATCATCCACTCGGCGCACTCCACCGCATCGGCGTCGTAGGTCTGCTGCATGTCGAGCGCGAGCCCGCGCGCCTCGGCGATGGCGGTAAAGGCACCGTGCAATCGTTCACGCCCCGCACGGCGTACCTCGGGGTCGGGAGAGCGCAGCTCGAGGGTGAAGGACGTCTCGGCAGGAATCACGTTCACGGCGTTGGGCCGAACGTCCAGCTTGCCGACCACGCCGACCAAAGCCTCGGTGGCGTTGAGCACCCGATCGGTTTCCACCACCATCTCGGCGGCACCGACCAATGCATCGCATCGCCCCAGCATTGGGGTAGTCCCGGCATGTCCCGCCTTGCCGACGAGCGTGACCCGATGGCGCTCGATGCCGGTCAGTGCCGTCACCACGCCCACGGCTTGGCCCCGCTGCTCCAGCACCGGCCCCTGCTCGATATGCACCTCGCAGAAGCCCAGCACCCGCTCGGGATCGCGTGCCAGGGTCGGGATAGCGTCAGGGTCGCCACCGAAGTCGCGTAACGCCTCGCCCAGGGTCACACCATCGACATCTCTGGCCTCCAGGCTTGCCGGCTGCAAGGTGCCCGCCAGGGCGCGGCTGCCGATCAGGGTCGACTGGAAACGCGTTCCCTCTTCATCGCCGAAGGCCACCACCTGGACACCATAGGGCAGCTCGATGCCTCGCTCGCGCAGCGTTTTCAGCGCCATCAGCGGCAGGGCCACGCCCAGCATGCCATCATACTTGCCGCCCTCAACGACGGTATCCTGATGGGAACCGAGAATCAGCGTCCGTTCGCCGGCTTCCGCCCGCGGGCTACTGCCCACCAGATTGCCCGAGGCATCCAGGTTCGGCTCGAGTCCGGCATCGCGCATCCAACCCGCGATGAGTTCGAGTACGGCGCGGTGCTCCGCGCTGCAGAACAAGCGCGTCACGCCCGGCCCGGGCCGAGAGTGGCACGCGGCCTCATCCAGCCATGCCAGCAGGTCACGCCCCAGCGGGGCGCCTTGATCGTGCATCGACATACTCTCTCCAAATGATTCCCGGTCGGGCCGGCTCGGGGTCGCGGCGGTTCTAGGGCCTATTGACACTATGCGCCGCGAGCCACGTTGCTGCGTCAACTGCGTTCAGGCAAGACGCGGGACGCCGGCCAGGGTGGTTTCCTGATCCAGTCACGCAACGCCGCCTGGGCGTCGTTGACGCGCAACCCGAAGGGACGGCGTCAACGATGTGGCATGGAACACAGAAACGCCTGGAAATCCGCTTCCTCGACGCGACGCGCCAGGGCACGCAGTTCCGCCACGGGGTCTGCCTCCACCCAGTCCACGCGCAGATCGATCGGGGCCATGGCGAAGGACTCGATGCGCAGGGCGACGGAGCGGCAACCACGATAATCGCCGCCGGCCGCCAGCCCCGCCTCCAGGGCATCGATCAGCGCCGCCAGCAGCGCGGCGTCATGCGTCTCGCGAAAGGCCGGCACCCCGCCGTCCACCATCACTGCCCCGGGATCGTCACAAGTGGAGGCCAGAAAGGCCGCGACCATGGACTCGGCCACGGTCGCGCCGGCCAGCATGTTGCCGGCGGCAGCCACCCCGGGATACAAGGCGGCGGCCACCATGGGCCGGTTGTCGGTACCAGTGTGCAGTGCTGCCCGGCCGGCGGCATCCATCACCAGGCACTGGCGGCGCGTGGCGTCGGCATCCCCGGCGACCATCTCGTCCAGGGCGTCCCGGGCCTCCAGGCCACGCTCCAGACCGCGCTTCACCCCCTCGGGATACCAGGGATTGGTCACCAATCCCTGGGTAGCACAGGCACCGAGCCCCCTCCAGCAGTGGTTGACATATCCCCCCACCGCCACGCTGCCGGTGGCGGCGAGACTCGCCACGCTGCCGGTCTCGGGATGCACATGCAACAGCGCCAGAGTCATGCTCAGTAACCGGTCAGGTGGCCGATGACCAGCCCGCCCCAGCAGAGCAGATAGACCAGCGCCATGAACGGCATGATAGCCCTGAGCCACTGGGCATAGGACACCCTCCCCAGCGCCAGCATGGCCAAGGTGCCACCGGACGTCGGCACGATCAGGTTGGTCAGTCCATCGCCGACCTGAAAGGCGGTGATCATCAGTTGACGGCTCATGCCCACCAGGTCGGCCACCGGCACCAGAATCGGCATGGTTATCAGCGCCTGTCCCGAACCGGAGGGCACGAAGAGGTTGATCACGCCTTGTACCACGCTCGCCATGATCGCCGAGAACATGATCGGGATGCCCTCGATCAGGCCGCTCAAGGCGTTGACGATGGTATCGATGATTTGCGCTTGCTCGAGAATCACCTGGATCGATGCCGCCACGCCGATCACCAGCGCCCCGGCTGTCACGCCGGCGGCGCCTTCCATCATCTGCCTGACGATATCGTTGGCCGACAGGCCGTTGATGGCGCCGATAACGATGGCCAGGAGCAGGAAGATGCCGGCGATCTCGTTGATGTACCAGCCGGCAGTGAAGACACCGAACAGCATCGCCACCAAGCCGCCAATGAAGACCAACAGGGTGAGCCAGTCGCGCCGCTCCATCCGATACTCGTCGAGATGCTTGCTCAGTGTCTCGGCATGGGGCGACTCCTCGTAATCCATTCGCGTGACTCGCTTGCAGATATACAGCGACAGCAATGCCAGGGAGGTGATCACCATCAAGGTGCGAAGCCAAGCACCGGAGAAGGTCGGCAGCTCGGCGATGCCCTGGGCCACGCCCACGGTGTAGGGATTGATCGGCGACAGCGCAAAGCCCACGCCGATACCGCCCACCGCCATTGCCGTGCCCACCAGGCTCGTGCAACCCACGGCACTGGCGATCAGAACCGCGATGGGCACCAGGGCGATATTGTTCTCGAAGCCGACGGCGACGCCGAAGAAGCCATAGATAAAGGTCCCCACGGTAATGATCAGGTTGCGTCGTTCAACCCCTACCCGTCGCACCGCCACACCGATGGCGTTCTCCAGCGCCCCGCTTTGCTGCAGGATATGGAACAGCCCGCCCGCGATGAAGACGATGAACAGGTACTGGGAGGCGGAGATCAGCCCCTTGGGGATCGCCACGAAAATATCGAAGGGCGGAATCGCCGCCACATCGCCGAGATAATGGAAGGAACCGGACACCACGGCGGTACGGCCATCGCGCACCACCCGTTCGAACTCGCCGGCGGGAATGAAAAAGGTCAGGACGTAGGTGGCCACCAGGATAAGAAATATCAACACCATGGGGTCCGGAACGGCCCGATACCACTTCTTGCGCTCACGCAACGTCTGCTCTTGTAGGTTCATGTCATTGTCCTTGTTGGATCGAAGATCGAGCATCACCATCAATTTATCATGATAAATTGATGGGTCTCAAGAGACCCAAAATCCAGGTGAGCGCCCACCGATCTTCCGCACACGGCCATGAAACATTCGCCGATGGCACGCACTCATCAGCGTGAGAAAACGACCTGCGCAGCGAGCCGGAACAGCGCAAGATACCCGGTATCAGCTTATGCGCACGAGGAGGAGGGGAAAATCGTCGAAGGGTATGAAAGCCCGGAGCGGTGCCGTCGTTCGGCACCCCCGGCATTTTCAGGAAGGATATCTCAAGCAGGTACGCAGACGTGATTCGCCGCGTACCTGCTCGAAGGATGAGGGGACGGTCTATCGTTACAAGCTGTTAAAGAACACCACGATCACCCCGATCGGCGCTACGTAGCGCGACACATAGTGCCACAGCACGCGCCCTCTCGGCCCCAGACCCAACTCCTGTTTCACGCCTTCGCTATCCAAAAACCATGCGGTGAAGACGATCGCCGCCAGCCCGGTCAACGGCAGCATCAGCTTGCTGGTGAGCGCGTCGAGCAGATCGAAGACATTGAAACCGAACGGCTGGAAGCCGGACCAGAGATTGAACGCCAGCAGCGCGGCGATCCCCAAACTCCAGGTCGCCAAGGCGGCAACGAAAGCCGAAGCCAGACGCGACAGCGGCGTGCGCTCTTCCAGAAACTCCGTCACCGGCTCCAGCAGCGAGATCGCCGATGTGATCGCGGCTACGGTCAGCAACGCGAAGAAGATCGTGCCGAATGCCAACCCCCACGGCATGTCGATGAAGGCCAGAGGCAGGGTGACGAACAAGAGTCCCGGCCCGGCGCTTGGGTCAAGATTGTTGGCGAACACCACCGGGAAGATCGCCATGCCGGCGCCCAGCGCAATGACCGTATCCAGGATCACCACGGTGCGCGCCGTCTTGATCAGGTTGACCTCCTGTCCCAGGTAGGAGCCGTAGGCCATCATGATCCCCATCCCCAGCGACAGCGTGAAGAACGCATGCCCCAGCGCGGCGAGCACGACGCTGCCGTTGAGCTTGCTCCAGTCGGGCGAGAACATGAACGCGGCCGCCTCGCCGAAGCCGGCGGTGGTCGCGCCGAAGCCGATCAGCAGGACCAGCGCCACGATCAGCAGCGGCATCAGCCACTTGGCCGCCCGCTCCAGGCCGCCCTTGACGCCGCCGGCGACGATGCCGAACGTCAGCAGCATGAAGATCGTGTGCCAGAACAGCAGCGTGCCCGGCTGGCCCAGCAGCGTGGTGAAGTAGTCACCGACATCGACCCCGCTCGACTGGCCCAGATCGCCGGTCAGCGTGCTCCAGGTGTAGTTGAGCGACCAACCGCCGACGACGCTGTAGAACGAGAGGATCAGAAACGACCCCAGCACACCGGCGATGCCCACCAGCACCCAGTCCGGCGAGAGCTTCGAATCGCGGCTGAGCTTCTGCATGGTATTGATCGGGTTGGACTGCCCGCGCCGGCCCAGCAGCCACTCGGACACCAGGATCGGCAGGCCGATCAGCGCGATACACACCAGGTAGACGAGCACGAACACGGCGCCGCCGCTGTCGCCCACCATGTAGGGAAACTTCCAGATATTGCCGAGACCCACGGCAGAACCGGTCGCCGCCAGAACGAAGGCCGTTCGCGAGGACCACTGCGCATGGGTATGGGATTGCTTGGCCATGAATTCACCATCGAGTATTGCTGTTGTCGGAAACCCGCAGCGCTCCATGACGGGCGTCGGTCACGCGAGGGGATTCTCATGTCGGCGCGGATTATAACGACTCAGGTCCGTTTCATCCCCGTTTGCCCCATGAAATCGACCAAAAGGGTAAGAATCGTCCGCATAACGCAACGATTGCGCACGCGGCACCGCGACGAGCGAGTCTTCGGAAACCTCACGCACCGGTATCGGCCGGCCGTGAACGATGCGCGAAATGTCGCGTGTTCTTGTAGGGCATCTTCATGTAGCCGGACACGCCGAGCCCGTCGATCTGCGGCACCGCCGCCAGCAGCGTCTCCAGACAGCCG
>Ga0208300_100910_pt1 | contig 15265 bp, 12 predicted proteins | sample 23_taG_FD_184096 | JGI IMG/M metagenome (GOLD analysis project Ga0208300, IMG submission 184096) | Marine viral communities from Cariaco Basin, Caribbean Sea - 23_WHOI_OMZ (SPAdes) (version 2) | ecosystem: Environmental > Aquatic > Marine > Oceanic | place: Caribbean Sea: Cariaco Basin... | reverse complement strand
TCGAGAGCCAGGCGATCAGTGCCACATTGGCAATACCACCGCTCAGGTTATCGGCACTAACTACCGCCGCCAGCGTCACGAGATTGGGCGGATACTGGGCCAGCAGAACAAACAGGAGGTTGGTGGCAGCGGTCATGATGGCGCCCAGCAGAAGGATGCGCCGCACGCCGTAGCGAACCACCATCACGCCACCAAGCAACGAACCGGCGATGGTCATAAAGAAGCCAAAGATCTTGGTCACATCGGCCACTTCGGTTTTACTGAACCCCATGAAATCCAGGTAGAACGGATTCGCCATCACCCCCATGGCGATGTCCGCAATCCGATAGACCGCCACCATCAGCAGAATGGCAATGGCGAGTTCTTTATAACGGCGAAAGAAATCCAGGAATGGCCCGGCCACGGCGGCATAAAACCAGCCAATCAGCCTCGCAAGACGGGGATTGAGATGAGCGCGCTTGCTGGCCTCCTGCTCGATCTTATGGGCAATGTCCTGGGCGGCGGCAAAATGGTTTACCCGGGGTTCGCGCACAATCAGAACCGTCAGGGCGCCGACCCCCACCAGGGCCGCCATCACCTCATAAGACACCTGCCAGGACCAGAACTCCGCCAGATACAGGGCGCCGGCACCGGCCACCAGCAGCGCCAGCCGGTAACCAAAGATATAAGTCGCAGCCAGAGCCGCCTGCAGCCGCTCGCCGGCAATCTCGATACGGTAAGCATCAATGGCCACATCCTGGGTGGCGGAGGAAAAGGCCACCAGCAACCCGCACAGGGCCATCATCTCCGGTGCCACCGTGGCATCCACATGGGCCATCAGGTAAAGCCCAGTGGCGATGCCGGCCTGGGCGAAGATAATCCAGCTCCGCCGCTTGCCCAGTACTCGATCCAGCAACGGCAATTTCAGGCGATCCACCACCGGGGCCCAGAACACCTTGATGGAGTAGGTAATCCCGAGCCAGCTGAAGAACCCGATGGTGGCCGTTTCCACCCCCACATCCGCCAGCCGGGCATTCAGAGTGGAGAACACCAGCAAAAACGGCAGACCGGCGGAAAAACCCAGGAACAGCAGCGCAATCACCTGCCAGCGAGTGTAGGTGTATAGCGTGTCCCGGATCAGGGAAAGGCGGGTGCCTGTGTAGATGGTAGAGCCTCCAGGTCAGTCGCGGAAATTATTGAACTGCAGCGGGATATCCAGCTCAGCTTCGCGCAGCATGGCGATGGCTTCCTGGAGATCGTCCCGCTTCTTGCCGGTCACCCGCACCTTGTCGCCCTGGATACTGGCCTGGACCTTCATTTTCTGATCCTTGATCATCTTCACGATCTTCTTGGCCATATCCGTCTCGATGCCCTGCTTCAGCAGCAGGTGCTGTTTCACCAGCTTGCCGGACTTGCTGTCGCCGTCCTCGGCCAGCGCACGGGAATCAATGTTCCGTTTGGCAAAGGCCATCCGCAGCATATCCAGCAACTGCTCAAGCTGGAACTCCTGCTCGGCACTGATCGTGATGCCCTTGTCATCCAGTTCGATGTCCGCCTCAACGTTCTTGAAATCCCAGCGATTCCCCAGTTCCCGCTTGGCCTGGTCCACCGCATTGGTGACTTCGTGCATATCGATTTCTGAAACAATGTCAAAAGAAGGCATGGTCGTTATTCTCCATCAGGGGAAGCAGGTATACTTCTTTAATTTGCAGGGGATGATACCAACCCCTGACGACTCCCGCACCTGACAACGGACTGGTAAAAAGTAGATAACAATGCCAAATCTGGACCTCCCCATCCTTGTAGTAGACGACGCGAAATTCAGCAGTATGGTGGTTGGACGCACCCTGCGAAATGCCGGATATCGCGACGTACGCATCGTCAACAATGCCCCGGAAGCCCTTCAGCTGATCGAACAGCGCCCGGTAAGCGTGCTGATCGCCGACTGGCTGATGCCGGAAATGGATGGGCTGGAACTGGCCGACCAGGTACGCCAGCAGGACGAGCAGAACAACCACTACACCTACGTGATCCTGCTCACCGCCCGCGAGAGCGTCGAGGCCCTATCAGAAGCTTTCGACCGGGGCGTAGACGATTTCATCTACAAATCCGACATGACCAAGCAGCTGATCCCCCGCATTTTCGCGGCGGACCGCATGGCCGATCGGCAGAATACCCTCCTGCGGGCCAACTCCCTGCTGATCGAGAACAACCGGGAGCTGGAATCCACCAACATCATTGACCTGGAAACCGGTCTCTGCAACACCAAATACGGCCGTGAGCGCCTGGCCAAAATGCTGCGCCACGCGGAATCCCGGGGCGGTTCTTCAGCCTATGTGCTCTGCGGCATCCGCAACTGGCAGGAACTCAAGCGCAAACACCCACCCACCGTCATGAGCGAGCTGGCCATCGGCATCGCCCGCCGCCTGAGCACCCTCATTCGTCCCATAGATGCCCTGTGCCGCGTGGGCGACAACCAGTTCGCCATCATTGCCTACTTTCCCATCAGCGACCACTGCACCACCACCGCCTTCCGGCGTGTGTTCGACGGCATCAACCACAAGGCCCTGAAAACCACCGCCGGCTATATCTCCGTGGAAGCCGGCATGGCGCTGTGCAAAACCGACGCCCAGAACGGCACGCCCTCCATCCAGGATGTGGAGCGGGCTGCGGTGCAGGGGCTGGTAGATGCGTACGATACACGGCGGTTTACCGAGACTGCGCCGGAAGTTAGTGCAACGGCATAGGCAGTTTGGCTACACACTCAGTAACACTGCGACACACTTCACAAACAGACAGGAAGGCGCGGAAGACTTATTCTGCAATTGTGGATTTAAGCAGTATCCCCCATGGCGGAGGAGCCGAGTAGTACCTCCGCCGCCATATGGGGAAACGAATCCACCGGATTAACGAATTTTTCAGGCACTTTCGTTCTTTCCTTGTTTTTTGGGCCAGCTTTTTAGCTGGCCTTTTTATTTTCCACTCCAGACGCTCCCGCACCAGTTCCGTTATACTCCCGCTATAACGACTCCAAAAACAGTGCTGTAACCATGAAAACCCTCGGAACCGCCTCCGTCGCCGCCCTGCGCCAATACGTTCGTGCAGCCGAATCCGCCGGCATGGACATCAATCGGCTATTCGACCAGGCCGAACTGGACCAGAACATCCTCGACACAGATGACGGTCGCATTAACGGCGAGCAGTTCCAGCACTTCATCCGTTTATTGTGCGAACAAACCGGCAACCCGATCCTCGGCCTGGAAACCGGGGATTTTGTTCAGCCGGGTTCCTACAGCGTACTTGGCTACATCACCATGAGCTGCGCCACCCTGGGCGAGGCCGTGGCACGCATTGCGCCGTTTGAAAAACTCGTCGGAGATATGGGCACCACCAGCCTCGCCATGAAAGGCGAAGACATCAAACTGACCTGGAACTGCAACTACACCGATCCCATCGTCCGGCCGCAACTGGTGGATAACGTGTTTGCCTCCTGGGTGAACTACGCCCGCTGGCTTGCAGACAATCAAGAGGCGTCACCAAGCTCGGTAAAACTCCGCCGCGGCTCTCCGGGTTCAGAATTGGAAAAAGCTTATCAAGAACGCTGGCACTGCCCAGTCGCCTTCTCCGCCGACGAGGACAGCATCACCCTCAAGAAAACCCTGCTGGAAACCCGACTGAGACAACCCGACCCCCTGCTCCGCAAAACCCTGGAAGCCCACGCCCTGAGCCAGCTGGCTTCCCTGGACACCGACAGCGACCTGACATCCAGAGTCCGCCACAGCATCCAGCAACAGCTGATGCACGGTATTACAAGGCAAGACATGGTGGCCGAAGACCTGGGCATGACCAGCCGGACGCTGCAGCGAAAGCTGAGCCAGGAAGGAGTGTCTTACCAGAAACTGTTAGATGAAGTGCGGCAGAAAATGGCCGAGGACTATCTTCGCAACAGCGAGCTGGCCATTCCGGATATTGCACTGAGGCTGGGGTACAGTGAAACCACATCGTTTCACCGGAAGTTCAAAGCCGTGACCGGAAAAACACCGGGAGAATTTCGCCAGAGGGCAGCAAACTCACAAGTCTAAAAAGCCAGGCAGGCAGCGCTTTTCAGGACTGTCGTTGGCCAAGGATGACCAACGACAAGCGCACATGGGTGAGGCCGAGCGCTTATGAAGCGAAGCTTCATGCGACAGCCGAACGACAGCAATCTGCGATTGCTGGCTGGACCCGCGTGCGGGGGCTCGTAGCGTGTCCTGAAAAGCGCTGCCTGCCTGGCGCTTACTCCGAATTAGCAGGCAATGCTTTTAAAGCTTGCGGCCTTTCCCTGCAGCAATCCGCAGACGCAGGGCATTCAGCTTGATGAAGCCTTCCGCATCCTTCTGATCGTAAGCCCCCTGATCTTCCTCAAAGGTGGCAATCTTCTCGTCGAACAGAGAATCCTCAGACTTACGGCCAACCACATCCACATTGCCCTTGTAGAGCTTCAGGCGAACGGTACCGTTCACATAATGCTGGGTCTGATCAATCAGCGCCTGCAGCGCCTCACGCTCCGGGGACCACCAGTAACCGTTGTAGATCACCTCAGCATAGCGCGGCATGATGCTGTCTTTCAGATGCGCCACTTCGCGGTCCAGAGTAATGGACTCAATGGCACGGTGGGCGCGCAGCATGATGGTACCGCCCGGGGTTTCGTAACAGCCGCGGGACTTCATACCCACGTAGCGGTTCTCGACGATGTCCAGACGGCCGATACCGTTGGCACCCGCCAGCTTGTTCAGGGTTTCCAGAACCACGTGGGGCTTCATGTCCTGACCATCGATGGCAACAATGTCGCCCTTCTTGTAGGTCAGCTCAACGTAAGTCGGCTCATCCGGCGCGGCTTCCGGAGACACACTCCAGCGCCACATATCTTCCTCGGCTTCCGCCCAGGGATCTTCCAGGTTGATGCCTTCGTAGGAAATGTGCAGCAGGTTGGCATCCATGGAGTACGGGCTCTTGCCCTTCTTCTTCTCCACCGGAATGTTGCGCTCATCGCAGTAGGCCAGCAGCTTCTCGCGGGAATTCAGATCCCACTCACGCCAGGGCGCAATCACCTTCACACCCGGCTTCAGCGCATAGGCACCGAGCTCGAAACGCACCTGATCGTTGCCCTTGCCGGTAGCGCCGTGGGAAATGGCATCGGCGCCGGTTTCATTGGCAATGTCGATCAGACGCTTGGCAATCAGCGGGCGGGCAATGGAAGTACCCAGCAGGTACTCACCTTCGTAGATGGTATTCGCGCGGAACATCGGGAACACGTAATCGCGCACAAACTCCTCGCGCAGATCCTCGATGTAGATTTCCTTAACCCCCAGCGCCTCGGCTTTCGCCCGCGCGGGCTCCACTTCCTCGCCCTGGCCTATGTCGGCGGTGAAAGTCACCACCTCACAGTTATAGGTATCCTGCAACCACCGCACGATTACGGAAGTATCCAGGCCACCGGAATAGGCCAGCACCACCTTTTTAATATCAGACATGCCCTTGCTCCAGACTGAACAGAATGGATGTGTTGAAAAGAAGGGCAGTATTGTACGGGAGAGCGGGGGGAATGGCTATTGGGCTAGGGTACTAGGCGTGAAACAGGGGGCAGATGAAAGCGTTCATCTGCCCCCGACTTCATAGTGACGGATTCGTGGTCTCAGCCAGCCTGCTGCTGACCGATGGCTTCCTGACGAATACCATCCCAGCCTTCCTTGATGGCACGAAGCAGATTCGCCACTTCATCCAGCTTGGCCACGTCATTCTTGGCATTGGCCTGGAACAGCGTCCGCTCCATGTAGTCATAAAGCCCTTCAAGCCGGGCCGCCAGATCACCGCCCTGCTCGAAGTCCAGGAAGCTGCGCAGCCCACCGATGATCTCGATGGCCTTGGTGATCAGCTTGCCTTTGCCCTCGTAATCCTTCGCCTGCATCCGGGCCTTGGCCATGTTGATGCGCTCCAGGGCCCCGTTGTACAGAAGCTGAATCAGCTTATGCGGGTCGGCATCGGTGATGCTGGTTTGAGTGTTTACCCGCTGGTATGCCTGTAAACCGTTCATAGTTGACCTCGTTTGTCTCTAAAAACCGACTCTCTGTGATCAGTTCTTCTGGTTGTTCTGGGGGGCCAGTGCGGCCAGTTGCTGCGTTACGTAATCCCGGGTGCTGTTGAGCTGGGAAATCAGGGAATCGGCGGCGCTGAACTGGGCCACAAGCCGCTCACGATAGGAGGCAATTCGCTCATCCAGTCGTGCCCGACTCTTTTCAATCTGCTCCAGATCCCGGTTCAGGCTCTCGGTACGCGATTCAATGGCACCATCCGAACCTACAAAATTGGTAACCAGATTCACCGTACGCTCGCCCACACCCTCTATGAAGTTGATGGAGCCACGACTGCCGGTTTGGTCACCCAGCACCCTCACCTGCAGGCCGGAGGCGTCGCCACTGCCACTACCCAAAAACAGCACCTGCCCGTCGCCCTCGGCCGTGCGACCACCGATGGTGCCCGCCACGTCGGAACCGGCAGTGCCGGTGGCTGCAGCCAGACCGTAGGTCGAACCGTCTTCCGCACTGGTGATGCTGACATTGGACTCGCTGCCATAGGTAGAAGAGGTGAATGTCAATTTACCGTCGACATCCAACCCCACCTGGACAGAAACGTCCGCTGCGCTCAGGGCATTGTTAGCATTCAACTGCGTCTGCAGCTCATCCACAAACGCCTGAGGGGAGGTGTAATCACCCTGGGTCAGGGTGATGCTGGCTGAAGTCTCGCCGTCTACCTGGAACGTTAGCTCATCATTGGCCGCAGTGATGGAAAGAGGCGTGGTTGCATTCGCCGCCACGGCGGCATTCCCGGCAAGCAAACCCTGCGTCGCGGCCTGAGTGACATTTATATCGTAAGTGCCCGGCACGGTATTCAGCCCGCTGCGAACAAACTCCACCTGGCTGTCGGTGGTGCGGCCCTGCTCGGCAAACAGCGCTGTAACGTCGTCCGGATAGGCCTTGAGCTGCTCCTCAAACTTGGCGCGATCAAACTCCAGGCCGCCGGTTTCAAAATTGGTGGTAATCCCCACATCTGCCAGACTACGCACATTGGCATTCTCTAACCCCGGAACCACCCGGGTGAGAATACTGCGTAACTGGTTCTGAATACCCCGAACTGTGGAATCACCGGTCAGGAGGCTGCCAACGCCCGCCTCAGCATTAAAGCCGGCAAGGCTGTCGATGGTAGATTGCAGAGCGTTGAACTTATTCACGAAACTCTGCACGCGATCTGCCACGGCGCCAAAATCCTGCTCAACCTTGACGGTCGACTCACCCGTTGCCTGAATATCAAACGTCAGGCCATCAATCACATTCTCGAAGTTATTGGTGGAGCGGGTTACCGCAACACCATTGATTTCCATGACTGCATCGGTGGCAGCGATGGTTTCGGTCAGCCCGGCACCTGCGTCCATACCCGAGTTGAATGCAAAGCGGGACAAGCCCAGATTGTCAGTGTCGGTGCCACCGTTATCGCCGGCTACGGAAATGCTTACGGCGTTAGCTGTACCGGTTTCATCGGCGGAGAGTACAAGCTGGAAACCATTACCGGTATCGATAACGCCAGCGGAAACCCCGGCATCGGATTCATTGATCGCGTTCGCCAGGCCCTGAAGCGTATCGTTACTGCCGTCGACGGTGATGTTGGTGGTCTTGTCACCCACAGACAAAGTGAGCGTACCCTGCCCCACACTGGTAGCATCCCGGTCTGCAAAGACCGCATTCGAAGCCAGTGCCTGAGCCTGGGCCAGACTGGTAACGTTTACATTGTAGGTACCGCGATTGGCCTTGGTGCTGTCAACGGAAACCGCAATATCTTCGTTGGAGGAGCTCGCAGAAAACGCTTTCAGATTATCCGGCGCGCTCAGCTGGCGCATGGGCAGGCGCAATTCGGTTACCGCACTGCGTAGCTTGCCGTAGGCCGACAACAGCGCCTCGGTTTTCTGGGTCTCCTGAGTCAACCGGGTATCAGTCGGCTTGCGCTCGGCAGCAACCAACTGATCGACCAGATCAGAAGTAAGAACCCCGGACCCAACACCTAACGATGAAATTGCCATAACCATGCCTCCTCAAGGGGGCGAAAATCCATACTGCTCAGTTTATCGGCAAAAAGCGGCAAAACTTTGCCCTTTTTCTCCAGCTGATTTGTAACAGCCTGTAACCCAGCCAAGACCAGAGACGCCGAAACCGGGGTCAGAAGAAAGCCTTCTTCTGACCCCATCTTCAACGCACCATCACCCTCGGAGCCCCGGGCCAAAACGCAAAACACCGCCAATCCCAAAGGAAAGGCGGTGCTGAAATACCGTTATTTCGAATCAAAGCAAAAGCGGCAAGCCTCAAACCTTGATGTTAAACAACGTCAGCGGTTCATCCTGTTGCAAATTTTCTGCCAACCTCAATGCCACTTCGTCCGGAATCTGGCGAATCACTTCCTGGGTCTTTTGATCCACCACCTTCACGATGGTCTGGCCCAGATCGTTATCCACCTCGAACTGCAGATCCCGCTGCACATTCTGAACAAAATCGTTCAGTTGGCTAACCGCATCGTCCAGCTCCTCCCGCTGAGCTTCATTACGTGCCTGCAGCTTTTCAGCCTTCGACACCTCTGAAGTTACCTGGGGTTTCTGAATCGGACTGGCTGCGGCAGACGAAGCAGCAAGGTCGGAGGCATTCCTGCCTTCGGCCTGAGATGACGACAGTGCCTTCACCGGCGCCTGGTCACTGGCACGCACCAGCTTCAGGTTCGGGTTGCTCAGGTTAACGTCATTCATAGCTTTACCTCGCTATCCTCAAACGGCGTTAAACCGGAGCCCGAAGGCTCCGGCTTGTACCGCTATGCCCCAATTACTGCAGGAGGGACAGAACCTGCTGCGGACGGGCGTTAGCCTGGGCCAGTACCGAGATACCGGCCTGCTGCAGTACCTGGGACTTGGACAGCTTCGCGGTTTCGGCGGCGAAGTCGGCATCCAGGATACGGCTGTTGGCGGCGCTCAGGTTTTCTGAGGAGGTTGCCAAGTTTGCAATGGTGGACTCAAACCGGTTCTGAATTGCACCAAGTTGACCACGCAGCTCATTCACCGTATTCAAAGCTGCATCCATTCGCTTGATGGCGTCGTTAGCACCATCGACAGTACCAATATTGATATCGTTCAGACTTTTACCATCTTTTACAGCTGAGATCACAGCATCACTGGTAGAAGAGATGGCGCCTAAATCACTGCCGCTGAAAGTAATGTCCTCATCGGCTGTGAAAGTTACCTTCCCGATTACAGCAGCCTCAGCAGTAGCCGTATCGTCATCAAGGTCAGTATCTATCCCCAAACCACCTGCCGTAACATCATTAGTCACACCGTCGTCGGCATCATTAAGATTTTCAGAAAGTACAATGTTCCTTCCATCTTCGGCCGTAAAAGTGATTGTACCGTTATCATTGGAAGCTGAAACGCCGGTCGCAGAGGTACTTTCATTAACCTTAGCCACAAAAGCGTCTGCATCTTCTAGAGCTGTACCTGACACATCCGCAAGATCTGTAATGTTAATTACTTCCTGACCATTAATGGACAGGCTGTAAGTATCAGCTGCGTCACCGGTACCCGTTACGGCTGTAAACGTCTTTTCAACGGAAGTTTCAGCAGAGACAGACAACCCTTCAACGTCTGCCGCATTAATGGCCTCAGCCACCGCATAAGCACTGCCTGCCGGCTGATAAGTAGCATCATCACCAGCCACCGATTCACTAATAGTAACAGCAGAGTTATCACCAACCGATATGTTTAGGTTGCCTGTTAAAGCACCTGTTACATCTCGGCTCTCGCTGGCAGTGACAATCTCACCAATCGAACCTGAGCGGGTGCTCTGAGTCAGGTCAATACCAATCGTTTCGCCAGCGTTCGCTCCTACTTGGAAGTCTTGCTTTGCAAACGAACCGTCAAGAACCTTCAGGCCGTTGAATGCTGTTTGACTGGAAATGCGATCAATTTCCTGAATCCGCTGCTGAACTTCATCATCAAGCGCCTCACGGTCAGATGCGCTGTTAGTTGCGTTTGCAGACTGAACCGCCAACTCGCGAATCCGCTGTAAGTTATTAGTAACCTCCTCCAATGCACCTTCAGCAGTCTGCGCAAGGGAGATACCGTCATTCGCATTACGAGTAGCCACATCCAAGCCAGATATCTGAGACTGGAAACGTGTTGAAATCGCAAGGCCAGCAGCATCATCCTTAGCGGAGTTAATTCGCAGACCAGAAGACAAACGCTCTAGCGCTTGACTGTTCATGTCCTGGGACTTCTGCAACTGATTCTGAGCAGACAGTGACGCGACGTTAGTGTTAATTCCGAGAGCCATATTGCTTCTCCTTCGACGGAAGTCGTTATTTCATGGAAAAGGTCTGGCGCCCGTTTTCAGTTTGGGAGCGCCGCCCTGTTACTTCACTTAACGGCGCCATATCCGGTTGCTTTAGAAAAAATTTTGCAGTTTTTGTCAACAAATGTAAAACCGGCAATTCGGTTCCCTTCAGAGCGGCAGCACTTTGGCACGAAGAATTTTCATGACAGGCAGGTTACTTCCATTTCCTTATTAAAAACATAACCTTAATAAACACCCCAAAAAACTGGCACACCCTTCGCTTGATACCCAGCAAAACGGCAATTTAACGAATTTGAGCCGGTAAGGGTTCCCATTAAAGATCGGGCACCAGGCTTCCGGCACCTCTGAGCAGGGAGAATTGATATGCCTCAGGTCATTAATACCAACATTGCTTCGCTGAATGCACAACGTAACTTGAACGCTTCGCAAAGCGAGGCCAATACGGCCCTGGAGAGGCTCTCTTCCGGTTTGCGTATCAATTCTGCTAAGGATGATGCGGCCGGATTGGCTATTTCCGAGAGATTTCAGTCGCAGATTGCTGGCTTGAATCAGGCACAGCGCAATGCAAACGATGGAATTTCACTGGCACAAACCGCCGAAGGTGCGATGGATGAGATCACAAACAACCTCCAGCGAATTCGTGAACTATCCGTTCAGTCAGCTAACGCCACTAATAGCATTTCAGATCGGCAAGCACTGAATCAAGAGGTTCAGCAGCGGATTGAGGAAATCAACCGGATTGCCAGTCAGACATCTTTTAATGGCCTGAAAGTGCTGGACGGTACGTTTGGTACGCAAACTTTCCAGGTAGGAGCCAATACTGGAGAAACGATTGGCATTAGTGGCCTGGATTCTCGTGGGAGTCAAATCGGATCAGTTCTGACACGCACGAACAATCTTGGCAATACGGTTGTTGGAGAAGATAGAGCGCCGGGTGTGCTGACAACAAATGATCTGACTCTCAAATACGGAGACGGTACGATCTCGGGAACGCTGAAAATTGGCGACGCACACATTCCAATTAACAGCACTCCAGGCTCACTTTCCGCTTTGGCAGGCGACATCGAAACGGCCATCAACAACTCTCCAGATATTGACGGTTCTGCGATTACCGTCGGTTTCGACGGCAATGCTCTGACTTTCTCCAGTACACTCCCGGAGGCTCAGGATCTCGAGCTGTCCCTTGCTAATGATGCAGCAACAGCAACGACAAAAGACCTCACGGATTTTAGTGGCAGTATCGTTTCTGGATCCGACACAACCCTTGAGGGCGGCAGCACAGCAGACCTCAATCTGTCAGGTTTCATTACATCTGGTTTCGCTGAAGGGTCAATTACAATAGGTGGCACGGCCATATCACTTGATTCTGCATTTGATGCCGCTGCCTATAACGATTTGGACTCACTTGCAAATGCCATTACAACCACGCTTCAAGCTGAGAACATCGATGTAACGGCCAGTGTCTCAGGCACAACTTTAAGCCTGAAAAACAACACAGCTGGTACGCCTTATAGCATTACCGCCCTTACTTTAGATGACAACGCTGACCAGTTTAGCTTTTCGGAAACTTCAGAAGTCCCCGCAGAGAGCGGAGTTTCCCTTAATGAATACTTAGACGAGGGAAACACGGTTGATTTCGCTGTGACAATCAACTCAGGCACGCCTGAAGAGCTTTTGATCGACGTGTCGAGCGCCACTTCACTCAGTGACATCGTGAGCCAAGTGAATGCTAAATCAAACGATACAGGAATTCAGGCCAACCTGGATGCAACGAATGGCGACATCTATTTCTCATCACAGTTCGGTGAGACATTTACAGTAGATATCGCTGCCGATATTGATGGGGACGGTTTGTTCACTGGCGCCCGGGATATCAACTATGCAGTGGCTGGCGATCCTGCAACCAGCACTGTGAGCATGGTCGATATCGACATTTCTACTCGGGACGGTGCTGACCTAGCCATGATCGCTGTTGATTACGCAATCGACAGCATTAACGGGTTTCGGGCCGAACTCGGCGCCGTACAAAACCGCTTCGAATCCACAATCGCCAACCTGGCAACAACCTCCGAAAACCTCTCGGCCTCCAACAGCCGCATCCGCGATGCCGATTTCGCCAAGGAATCCGCGGAACTGGCCCGAACCCAGGTCCTCCAGCAGGCCGGCCTATCGGTACTGGCCCAGGCCAATGCGCGGCCTCAGCAGGTGCTTCAGCTGCTGCAGGGTTAAACCAAAGCAGAAAAAACCGAATGGCCGGGTAGCTAACCTACCCGGCCATTTTACTTTGGGGGCGTGCCTCCAACCTCAATGCTTTACAAACATCCCCTCAAACAACCCCGTCCGCCGCATCCTCTGCTCACCCTCATCCCGCAACCGTGCATGCTCAGGATCCAGCTCGATCAGGCCAAGGAGCTGGTACAGCGTCAGCATTCTCAAACGCAACGCAGATCGTGCCTGCTCCTCATCGCTCATGAAGACCACCGGGTAGGCGGCAAGCGGTAGCCGGGGAAAAGCCTTGAGCATGTCGTTCAGATATTCGTCCACCGGTCGCCACTCATCGCCTTTCTCGGACAGCAGCCAGAAGCAGAATGGTGCGATGTACTGTACTTCATCCATGCCATCGTAGTGGTCCATTGACGCCCAGTTGAGCCGCGTGAACGCCGTGGATAGCAGATCCCTGTAAACCATCAACCAGCCTTTTTTCTCCAGCCTGGTTTCGGCGGTTTTCTTCAGAGAGAGCACGCCCTTCTGCTTTTTGGTATAACCGGCAATTTCCAGCAACACGCGGGTAAGGATCACCGCCAGCACGTGTTCTTCGGAGCGTATCGGTGAATACATGGCCATCGGCGCTACCATGGATTCCCCGCCCGCTTCAACCATGGCCTTCACATGCTCAAGCGGCAGGTTGCCCTTGCCAGTCAGGCGAATGCCTTTGCCTTTCATGGCCTCCACCAGCACCCTCGCCATGCGGATGATCGGTGCCGTATCGAGCAATTCATTTACTGATCCGGCATCGAAAAGAGGCTTGAAAACCGAGGGGCAGTTCAGCGGGTTTTGTAGCAATTCATGCACCTGGGCCGGGCTAAGCCCCTGGAAGTCGCTGGCCGGTGGAGCGTCATGCTCAGGATCCTCCGGGAACCAGTCATCGCGTTCGGCAAGATCAGCGTTGATCTGTTCGAGATCGACAAAGTCCGGGTCGAACCACTCGCCGCACCACTCGCGAACGGCGATGTGTTCAGGATGGGCCATATCTTCCATGGCTTCGAGAAACTCGTAGAAGCCATCCAATCCGCCCACGTCCTCCGGCGGGCATTGGCGCACGGCTTTAATACAGCGTGGCAGAGTTTCGTTGCCCGCCTCCACAGATGTGATCTTCTCCAGCACTATCTGATGCTCCCAGCTATCGCCAAAATCATACTCGTAGTGCAACGCCTGCCCTTCTCTGGACAGCACGGCAGAGACGGGCACAACGGCTCCATCCCGGAAATTCATCATGCCATCGAAATCCTCGGCCGGGGCGCCTATCAGGGTGCCATCTTCGGCCTGGAACAGGTGCAGGTGTGAGGCCTGCCAGCCCATGGCCACCTGAATAATGCGGTGAAGGTCCTGGAAGGTGGTGCCGGGCTCAATCAACAAACGCCGCCAAATCGGCGGCTTGGCGCCGGAGAGGGTTACTTTGAGCTGGTAGGCGGTTTGGGGGGCGGTGGGCATGGAGATCCTGAGATTTGAGTAACCAAAATGCGTTGCGGCTTACTTGGTTGCCCGATTATGGGACAGTCCAGTTAACTCAACAGTGGCAAACTGAGGGGTAAAAGTTACCGCAGCCTTGGCAGGCAGACCACCCGATGGCATTATATGCCAATGCACGTTAGAGGGAGACTTCCTATGGCAACCCGAAATATCGTTTTGACCAACCACCAGGAGCAGTTGGTTGGCGCCCTTGTAAAAACCGGGCGCTACCAGAATGTAAGCGAAATTCTGCGTGAAGGATTGCGTCTGGTAGAAGAGCAAGAACTGCAATACCAGAACAAACTCCTGAAACTGCGCGAGGCATTGGCGGAAGGCCTGGATGACATCGAAAATGGGCGCACTGTAAGCCTTGGAGTCGGCGAAGAAATTACAGACTACCTTACAAGCCGCGCCGCTGACCTCACTCGCAAGGATTGAGGCCAATGGCTCGACTATGGACGGTGGAGTTTGCACAAAAGGCAACCAAGGATTTCGATGAAGTAATCCTCCACACAGAGGAAAACTTCGGGCGTGACCAAGCGGTTCGTTACAGCGCCTTAATAGGTGACGCGCTCCAGGAGCTATCCCGGGCAGGCCCCGCACATCCATTAGCCAAAGAGCGATCGGAACTGCTTCCTGGTATTCGAAGTATGCAGGTTCAGAGAGCTGGGAAGAAGGCCAGACACATTCTCTTTTTCAAGGAGCATGAACAGAAAATCGTTATCGTACGCATCCTGCATGAATCCATGGATTTCAGGGAACACCTTTAATCTGGGACATTCGCCCTTAGGCGGCAGGCTGCCCAGGCAGAGACCGAGGGCTTCTTGCTATTGACCTCGGATGAGCTTTTAGCACGCTAACCGGGGCCGGTTCGGCTGATTAAGAGACTCTCCTGAGTTTGTCGGATTACGGCTTTGCCTAATCCGACCTACCGAGCTATTCCCGCCGCCCCCAAATAACACTGCCATTGCATCGCCAAACTGGCACACCTTTCGCAACACCTCCCCCAAAGCACGGCAAACCGTCAAAAAAACTGCAGACCTTTGCCGCTTCCCAATGCGGCTGTATTCACGAGGTGTCCCATGCAAGCCAAGCATCAAGTCCAGGTATCCCAATCCCAACAGGCCCAGGTTGCCCGT
>Ga0208300_100909_pt1 | contig 15277 bp, 8 predicted proteins | sample 23_taG_FD_184096 | JGI IMG/M metagenome (GOLD analysis project Ga0208300, IMG submission 184096) | Marine viral communities from Cariaco Basin, Caribbean Sea - 23_WHOI_OMZ (SPAdes) (version 2) | ecosystem: Environmental > Aquatic > Marine > Oceanic | place: Caribbean Sea: Cariaco Basin | collected... | reverse complement strand
CCCTCAGCGGGCGAAGGCGGTGACGGCGTCGGCGACGGGCTGGTCGCCGGACAGCAGGTCGAACTCGCGGCCGGCGGTGGCCGGGTTTTCGAGCACCGCCTGCAGCACCGCCGCCACGTCCTGGCGGGGGATCTCGCCGAAGTCCTCGAAGCGTTCGGCGAGGCGCACCTGACCGGTGCCGTCGTCCTCGGTGAGCTTGCCGGGCCGCACGATGGTGTAGGCCAGCTTGCTGGCGCGCAGGTGGTTGTCGGCGTTCTGCTTGGCGATGAAGTAGTGGCGCATTTTTTCCGGGCCGCTGTCCGGCTCGTCGGCGCGCATGGAGCTGACGATCACGAACCGCTCCACGCCCATGTCCTGGGCCTGGTCGATCAGATTGATGGCACCGTTCTGGTCCACGTCCACGGTTTTTTCCGGGCCGGTGTGGGGGCCGGAACCGGCGGTGAACACCACCGCGTCACAGGTGATCAGCGCCGCCCGGCAGTCGCCTTCCAGGTCCGCCACCACCACTTCGTCGGCGCCCAGCTGGCGCAGTTCCCACTCCTGGGCGGGGTCGCGCACCATCGCCCGGCAGATGTGGTCGCTTTTCGCCAGGCCGCGCACTAGATGGCGGCCGATTTTGCCGTTGGCCCCGGCAATCAGGATTTTCATCAGGGTCTCCTTCACTCCGGTGGGCTTTCACCCTAGGAGGATGGGGCCGCCCCGGCAAGCTTCAAGCGGCCACCGGCGGAGGATGGCTCACCAGCGTTGCGGGACGCGCTGGATACGGCTGGTGTCATAGCCGCGGTCGGCGGCGACCTGAATCAGCCGCTGCAGGGTATCCTCGGACACTTGCGGGCGGCGCGCCATGATCCACAGATAGTCGCGCTTCTGGCGCCCGATAATGGTGGTGCGGTAGGCGTCGTCGACGTACAGCACCCGGAAATCGGCGCGGAACGGCCAGATAAACCGCATGCCCCAGATCGCGTTGCTTTGCTCGCTGACAAAGCCGGTGGGCGTCATGGTCTTACGCTCGCCGTCAAAGCCGTCTTCGTTGAAGGCGAAGGTGACGCCGATCTTGTCGTCGCCAAGCCGTTCATAGCTTTCCACGGCGTTGTGGGCGCCTTTCTCCGGCGGCGTGGGGATGTTGGCGATCACGTACCAGTCGCCCATGAAACGGTCCAGGTCCAGATCATCCACGGTCTCCACCGGCGGACGGTCGGGGCTCAATTGACAGGCGGCCACCAGCGCGGCGGCGGCGAGAATCACGATTACGGTGCGCATGGCGTCTCCTTGGCTGCGCGCTCAGTGTCGGAGAGCCGTGGCGAATGGCGGGTGAAGACGGCGGGTCAGTGATCGCCCAGCACTTTGAAACGGCGTTGCAAGCGGAAGCCCTGGTCGTCCACCAGGGTGAGGGTGTGCCAGCCCGGCGACGCCCGCAGGGCCCACTCATGGAAGTGGTCGGTGCGGCCCAGGTACTGGTCGTCCAGGTGCCAGAACAGGCTGGCGCCGGGCCGCTCGTGGACCACCCGGAATACCGCCCGGCCGCGCTCGCCGCCCAGTTCGCGGGGGATGAACAGGCCGGCGCCGGCGTGCGGGTAGATCACCGCCATGGGCGGCGTGGTGTCCAGGGCCCGGGCGCCGGCGGCGCAGTCCGCCCGCCAGGCCGGCAGGGGCCGGTAGTCCGGGTGGCGCTGGCGATAGAACCAGGCCTGCGCCGGCGGCAGCACGAACCAGTCCCGCGCGCGCATGTTGGCCACCGACTCGCAGCCGCTGTGCACGCGCTGGCCGTTGGCGTCCAGGTGCACGCGGCGGTGGTGCGGGGTAACGGTCTGGAAGTGGCTGTGCAGGGGCGCCAGCACCGCCTCCGCCCGGCAGCGGCCACCGGCCAGATAGCCGTCGTCGACGCAGGCGCGCACGGTTTTCAGATCGTTGAGCGGCGGCGCCGGCCAGGGCTCGGTGCCGAGCAGGCTGAACACGTCCAGCATCAGCGGCGCGGCGGTATCCGCGCCGCCCAGGTGCGGCGCCGGCTCGCCGTTGCCGTTGCCGGCCCACACGCCCACCGTGTAGCGGCCGTTGCTGCCGATCGCCCAGGCGTCGCGCAGGCCGTAGCTGGTGCCGGTCTTCCAGGCGATCGGCTGGCTGGAGCGGTACAGCCGCCATTGCCGGGCGGTGCCCGGGCGCGCCACCTCGCGCAGGGCGTCCAGGGTCAGCCAGGCGGCGCCGGGGCTGATTGGGAACGGCGCCGCCACCGGATGCACGCCGGACAACAGCGCCGCCGGCGGCGCGGCGCCGTCCCGGGCGGTGGCGATCAGCCGCGCGTAGATGCCGGTGAGTTCCATCAGGGTGCCTTCCGCGCCACCCAGCACCAGGGTCAGCCCGTAGCCGTCGGCGGGCCGGAACAGCGTGGTCATGCCCAGCGCCCGCAGCTGATCGTGGAACCGGCCCACCCCGTAGCGGCGCAGCATGCGCACCGCCGGCACGTTCAGGGAGCGGGCCAGCGCCTCGTGGGCGGGCACCGCGCCGCGGTACTCGCGGTCGAAGTTTTCCGGGCTGTAGCCGCCGTAATTGGTGGGCAGGTCCGACACCAGGGTGCCCGGCAGCAGCTGCCCGGCGTCCAGCATCGAGCCGTACAGCAGCGGCTTGAGCACGCTGCCGGTGGAGCGCGGCCGGGCGGCGATGTCCACGGCGGCGCCGTAGGTGAGCGGGTCGCCGTGATTGACGTTGCCCAGGTAGGCGCGCACCGCCATCGCCCGGTGGTCGATCACCACCACCGCCAGGTTGTGCACGCCCTGGCGCCCCAGCCGCTGGCCGTGGTGGTCGGCGAGGTCGCGCACCCGGCGTTGCAGGTCCGCGTCCAGGGTGGTGCGCAGCAGCGGCGCGCCGTCGCCGGCGGTGAGCGTATCCAGCAACCGGGGCGCCAGCGACGGCAACGCCTGGACCCGGGGCAGCGGCTCGAGACGGGCCAGGGCCAGGTCGTCCCGGTCCAGAGCGCCCTGCTCCCGCAGCGTTTCCAGCAGGCGGTCGCGCTTGGCGCGCAGCCGTTCCCGGTCGCGCCCGGGATGAATCAGTGCCGGGCTGTTGGGCAGCACCGCCAGCAACGCCGCCTCCGCCCAGCTGAGCTGCTCCGGCGGCCGCTGAAAATAGCGCCAGGCGGCGGCGCGCAGGCCCACGGTGTTGCCGCCGAACGGCGCGCGGCTGGCGTACTGGCGCAGGATCTCGTCCTTATCCAGGTGCCACTCCAGCTGCAGCGCCAGCACCGCTTCGCGGGCTTTTTCCGGGAAGGTGCGCGGCGGGTCGCCGCGCAGCAGGCGGGCCAGCTGCATGGTCAGGGTGGAGCCGCCGCTGACCACCCGGCCGGCGGCCAGATTGTCGCGGGCGGCGCGCAGCACCGCCAGCGGGTCCACGCCGGGGTGGGCTTCGAAGCGGCGGTCCTCGAACGTGAGCAGCGCCCGGCGATACTTGTCCGGCACCCGCGCCACCGGGGCGAAGCGCCACTGCTGGTCGGCGGCGATGCGCGCCGCCAGCGGCCGCCCCTGCCGGTCCAGCATCAGGGTGGCGTAGTCGCCGGCCGTGAGCGCGGCGGGCAGCGGCGCGAACTGCAGAAACGCCAGCCCGGCCAGCAGCGCCAGGGCGGCGCCGGCCAGGGCCCACCGCCGGCGGCGGCCTGTAAAACGCCCCTTAATCGCGGATCACCTCCACCCACTGGCCTTTATTGCGGGCGCGGGTATCGCCCTGGTACATGGCCTCCACCTGCCAGCCCGGCAAATAGAACCGGCCGGCGAAGGTGGCGTTCAGGCCCAGGGTGTATTCCCGCGCCTCGCCGGCGGCCAGCGAGAAGTAACTGAGCACCCGGTCGTCGCGGATGTCCCGGTAATCCAGCGGCGCCGCCTGCTCATCGCCGGCGAGACGGCTGTCGGTGATCTGCCAGCCGGACGGGATCACCTGGGTCAGGGCCAGGTTGTCCAGGTCCCGGCCGCTGCTATTGACGACGCGCACCCGGGCGCGGAAATCGGTGCCCTGGGACAGGCTGCCCGGGTCCAGGGGACGGCCGTCCAGGGTCAGGAAGCGGGCCTCGATACCAAGCCCTTGGGCGGCGGCCTGTTCCTGGCCCGGCGCCGGCGTGCCGCGGGTGGTCACCGAGGCGAACAGGCGGCGTTCGCTGTCGTTGCGCACCGCCAGCTCGATGCCCTCGCCTTCCAGCGACAGGTCCTGGCGGAACACCGGCGTGCGCGACTGGATTTCCTGCCAGTCGCCGTCGCCCCGGCGCCACGCGAACCGGTAGCCCTCACCGGCGTCACCGGAACCGGCGAAGCGGGCCATGGCCATCAGCGCCCAGGCGGTGCTCTGGGTGGAATACCACTGCTGGGAGGCCAGCCGGCCGGCGATCGACTCGGCCTGGCGCCAGGCGCCGTCGCTGTCGCCGCGGGCGTCGCGCACCAGCAGCTCGATGGCCTGGTCACGCAGCGCCGAGCCGTAGGTGGGGCCCGGGCGGTCGTAGTCCGAGGGCGCGTCGGCGTCGGCGATCAGTTCGCCGGCCACGTCATTAAGCCCCATCTGCTGGTAGGCGGCGGCCAGCAGCCAGCGCGCGGCCTGGTAGCCGGGCCGGCGGCTGTCGCCGTCCGCCCGGGCGGACAGCGCTTCCCGCAGCCGGTTCTGGGCCCCCACCTCCGGCTCGCCGGCCAGCGCCAGGGTGTAAAGGCGGTAGGCCTGGCCGGCCCACTGCCAGGGCTCGCCGCCCGGGTTGCGTCCCACACGGCGTTGGTAGTCGGCCCAGTCTTCCAGCATGCCGGCGGGCACCGCGAAGCCCTGACGGCGCGCCTCCAGCAGGAAGTGACCGGCGAAGGAGGTGCCCCAGTCGTCGGCCACGGCGGCCCCGGGCCAATAGGCGAAGGCGCCGTCGCCGAGCTGGAAGCGGCGCAGCCGTTCGATGGCCGCTTCCACGTTGCTCTGGACCCGGTCGCGCTGCTCGTCGTCGAGGGCGATCAGCCGCGATAGATAGAGCTGCGGCAGAGCCGCCGACACGGTCTGCTCCACGCAACCGTGGGGATAGCCGAGCAGGTACTCCAGGCGCCGCTCCAGGCCCATGGCCGGCAGGCTGCTCACCGTCAGCCGGCTTTGGTTGGTACCGGGCAGACCGTGGGCGCTGTGCCGCTGCGACCAGGTCTCGCCGGCGGCCAGCAGGCGCCCGGCGTCACGGACGGTGGGCGGGTTGGCGGCGCGCACCGGCAGGTGCACGGTCTCGCTGGCGCGGTAACCCTCGCCCTCATGCTCGTCGGCACGGGCGGACACGGTCACCGTGGCGGTGCCGGTACGCTGGTCGGTTTTCAGGCCCAGCTCGGCGATCCGTTCGCCGCTGTCCTGGAAGTCCAGTTCGGCGCCCTGCTCGTCCGGCCGGTCGCTTAACGCGATCGGCCCGTCCACGTCGGCGGACACTGTCACCGGGCCCAGGCCGTCTTCGGCGGCGAACAGGGTGACCGGCAGGGCCAGGGTTTCGCCCGGCCCCAGCACCCGGGGCAGGGACGACAGCAGGGTCAGCGGCTGAGTGACGGTGACGTTCTTGTCCGTCTCGCCGTAGGCGTGGCCGTCTCCGGCCACCACCATCACCCGCACCTGCCCCATATAGGTGGGCAGCTCGATGTCGTGGTCCGCGGTCTCGCCCTTGGCCAGCTGGAACGGCCCGCTGAAACGGACCACCGGCGGGAAGCGGCGGCGCTGTTGTTCGCTGCCATCGCGGAGCGCGTCGGAGCCGCCCAGTGCCAACATCTGATCCAGCTCGCCGCCGTAGGCGCCCACCACCTGATCGAACAAATCCCAGGTCAGCACGCCCAGGGCCTCGCGCTGGTAGAACGCCTGGTGCGGGCGCGGCGTGGCGAAGCCGGTGATGCCCAGCAGCCCCTCGTCGACCACCGCCAGGGTGTAGGTCATGGGCCGTCCGCGGCGCTCGGACACCGCCACCGACAGGGTGCTTTCCGGACGCACCTCGCTTTCCGCGCGGATGTCCGGCATCAGGCGGGTGGCCGGGTCGTCCACCAGCAACGGCGCGATGCCGTAGAGGCGGATCGGCCGGTCGTTATCGCGCTCGGCGTGCGGCTGCAGCAACGCCACATGGACATACACATTGGGCGCCATGGCGGCGGTGACCGGCACTTCCAGAGTCAGGGTGTCGCCCTGGTCGCCGGCTTCCAGCCAGTAGTGGTCGAGCACCCGGGCGCCGTTTTCCAGGCTCACCAGCAGGCGGCCCTGGCCGCTCACCGGCACCTGCACGCGGGCGGTGTCGCCCACCTGATACTGTTCCCGGTCGGTGCTCAGCGACAGCCGGGTGGCGGCGTCGCCCTGGGCGCCGCGTTCGCCGCTCCAACCCAGATAGACGGTGCGGCTGACGCAGTGCCGGCCGTCGCTCTGGCAGACCCGCAGCAGGTGCCGGCCCCATTCGTAATCGGCGCCGGCCAGGGTCCACTGGGCACGTCCGTCGGCGTCGGTGGTGAGAGTGTCATGGCGCAGTTTTTCGGTGTGCGGGTCGCTGATGAAGTTGGTCAGGTTGTCGTCGCCGCGATCCCACCACCAGCGCCAGTCGATGCGGTACAGGCTCAGGGTCAGGTCGCGGCCGGCCTCGGGCTTGCCGTCCTGGTCCAGCGTCAGGAAGCCGATCTCGTGGTCCCGGTCGCGGCCCAGGGCGCCGCCCCAGCCGTCGCCTTCCGGCACGCGCATGCCCACCCAGTGCTGGTAGGGGCGCACCGGCACCCGGCGCACCTGGGTGCTGTAGTCGCCGCTGTTTTCGAACACCCGGGTGGTGAGCGTGGCGGCGGCCATGCCCGGCGGGGTCAGTTCCGGCAGATCGAGCGGGAAGCGCGCGTCGCCCTGGTTGTCGAGCTTGCCTTCAAAGGCGGTGAACGGCTCGGCGCCGAGGCTGCGGGTGGGGTCGTCGAAGGCGAAACCGTCATAGCCTTCAAAGCCGGTGGTGGCGTTGCTCAGGCTCGCTTTGACGTCGGCTTTCAGGCCGCCGGCGCGGGCACCGTTGAGCCACTGGCTGTGCAGGGTCACCGGGTTGGCGGTGCCGGCGTCCAGGGCGTCGGGCAGGTCCAGTTCGATGCTCAGCCGGTTGGGCTTGATCGCCTCGACCCGTAGCGGGGTATCGAAATAACGGTCGCCGATCCGCGCCACCGCGCGCCAGTTGCCGGTGGGCGCGTCCTCGGCGGTGCTCAGGGTAAAGGTGTAGAACTGCCCCACCGGCTCGCTGTTGGTGTATTCGGCCACCTTGTCGCCGCGCGGGTCGAACCAGTCCAGGGTCAGCGGGTGGTCGTCGGGAATACGATCATCGGCGTCGTCGAGAGTAAAGGTGAGATGGATGTCGTCGCCCGGGCGCCACACGTCCCGTTCGCCGTAGAAGAAGCCCTTGAGGCCGTCGCGCACCCGCTCGCCGCCGGTGTTGAATTGATTGGTGGGCAGCGCCTGGTTGCGCGCCAGTTTCAGGTAGCCGCGGTCGTCGCCGTGGTGAGCGACCAGATAAAACGGCGTGCCGTCCACGCCCAGGGTGGCTTCGCCGTCGCTGTTGGTGGTGCCCTCGGCAAGCTGCTGGTGCTGGTAGTTGTGCACGGTGACGCGCACGCCGCTGGCCGGCGCGTTGCTGTCCAGATGGGTGGCCACCACGATCAGCCGGTCGTCCTCGCCCTGCTTGGCGATCAGCCCCAGGTTGGAGGCCAGGAAGGAACGCGAGGATTCGGCGCGCTCGTTGTACTGGTAGTAGGCGTCAGAGCAGGGGTTGTCGCGCTCCTGCCAGCTCAGGTAGCCGGCGTTGTCGTAGTAGCGGCGCAGGCGGTCGCCGCCGTCGTCCTGGCCCGGGCCTTCGAAGTTGTCCGGCAGCTCGGCGGTGCGGTTTGGCCCTTCGCCCTGGCATTGGTAGTCGATGGTGTCGGCGTCGATCTTCAGGGTCAGGCGCACCAGGCCGTTGGGGTTGCCCGCCATCAACTCGCTCAGGTCCAGCCGGTAGCGCCGCCAGTCACCGTCGCCGTCCGGCGGCAGGCTCAGCGTCTTCTGCCACAGGTAGCGGCCGTGGCGGGTGTCCGCGTAATCGGCGTTGAGGTCGTTGTTCTGCAGATAGCCGGCAATGTTATCGGCGAACACTTCGAACGCCTGCACCTTCACCGCGCGGGTACCCACCGCCTCGAACGGCACGCTGAGAGTCTCGCCGGCGGGCAGAATCACGCCGTCACCGACGAAGCGAACGCCGGGTTTGGCCACCCGCAACACCAGGTCCTGGGTGAACTCGCTGTCCAGGCGGACCCGCGACGCGCTGCGCAGGCCGGCGCCGACGGCCAGGGTAACGGCACCGTCTTCCCCGGCTTCGCCGGCGGGGTAGACCAGCAGCTGGCTGCCGTCGATGCGGACCCGGGCCTCTTCACCGTCAACCCGCACCAGACCGGTGGTGTCCTGGCTGCCCATCAGCGGCTGCGAAAACTGCACGCGGATATGCGGCTGCGGGTAACTCAGGGTGCGCGCGGCGATCACCTGGAAGGCGCCCTCGGCGGGCACCGGATACTGCCGCTCGCCGCTTTCCTCCACCGCCAGGGGCTCGCCGTCCCAGCGCAGCGTCACCGGCGTCGGTTCGCCATCGCGGCGGATATCGCCGATCTGGAAACCGTGGCTGAGCCCGGCGGCGCCGTGGTGCCATTCAATGTCCAACCGCCGGTCCGCCTGGCTGGCGGTGAGGGCCGACTGGACCGCAAGCGGGTCCGCCTGGTCGGCGGTGGTCAGCTCGCCGTTCAGGCGCATGCGGGCCGGCGCCCCATCCACCGGCGCCAGCGCGTCCACCCGCAGGCTCAGTTGCTGGCGCAGCACGGTCAGCGGCAGCGTCAGTGGCGGCAGGCCGTCGTCGACCCCGGACAGCCCCTGGGGAAACAGCGTGAGAGTGAGTTCCCGGCCCCGCTCCAGCGGCGCGTCGGGGCGGATTTCCAGGCGGTCGCGGTCGGTGAACACGGCTTTGAAACCGACCTCCGGCTCCAGGCGGGCGACGCCTTCGGCGGCCTTTTCCAGCGCCTCTTCGGCGACCACCGGGTGGGTGAAACGCACCACCAGCGGCGCCCGGGCACTCACTTCGCCGGTTGGCCAGCTGTCCAGGTGGCTGCGCCAGCGGCTGTCCATGGGGGCGGCGTCTTCGCCGTCGTTGGCTGTGGAAGAGGCTGGCGGGGACGTTTCCCCACTGGAAGATGCCGGGCCGGGTTCCTCGGCGGTGTCGCAGGCCAGCAGGGAGAGGGCCAGAAACAGCACGCCTAAGTGTTGTAATCGCATTCCTTTGACCGCCTTGGGCTTATTGTTACGGAGAACGTTTTTATCACGGGGGAGAGTGTTTCCGGAAAAGGTAGCACAGTTGCCAAAGGCCGCCCTCCTCACACAAGGTAAAATCGTACCGAAATGCAGCGGGACCCGCGCCCCATGACACAGACCGCGCCATGAAGAAAACCGTATTGGCGGTTGCGCTGATCGCCCTGGCGGCCACCGCCGGCCTGGCGCTGTGGCCCGAGGACCCGGTGGCCGCCCGCTGGCAGGATTACCTGGCCCGCCTGGAGCGCCTCACCCGGCAGCCGGTGCCGCCGGCGTCCGCCCTGGACCTGCGGCCCTATCCGGGCAACGCGGCGCTGCGCCGCCCGCTGCCGGACCTGCGTACCGGGCTGCTCAACTATCTGGCGCTGCGCCATTGCGACCTGATGGCCCTGGTCAGTGAGCGCAACAGCGCCCTGGGCAAGTTGCGCAGCGCCTCCCTGCGTCTGGATTACGAACTGACCTTTATTGAGCGGGGCCAACGCTGTCTGAGGGGGGAAACGCTGGACGACCCGGAACTCATCGACCTGCTGCAACGCACCCTGGACGTAAAAAGAGACAGCCTCGGCGACCTGTTCTGGAACGCCACCTGGGCCAGCGATGAGCTGCGTGGCTTCCTCAACCAGTCGCCGGGCCCGGCCGGCGATCCCGCCCGGGGCCTGGAGGCGCTGGGCGGCCTGGTGAGCGCCGGGCGGGCGCTGCGTGCCTCACCGCCGCCGGACGCCCTGCCCGACCTGGAGCGGCACCTGGCCACCCTGGCCGGTGGCGCCGCCGGCGGCGCGGTGCTGCGTGAGATCGCCGCCGCCCGGGTGGCCCTGGAGCAGGCCCTGGGCATGCTCGAATCGCTGGACGAGGACAGCCTCTGCCCGCGGGGCCGGGCCAGCCAAAGGGCCCGCTATCTGCGCAATCTTTTGGATAGTGTCTACGGGCAGGAGGTACAACCGTATCTGGCGGATCTGGACCGTCGCCAGCGCCGCCTGGGCGAGCGCCTGCGGGCGCTGCGGGCCGCCAGCAGCGGCGCCAGCCCGGCGCTGGACCGGTGGCTGGACCACTATTTCGGCCCCCGGGGCCAGGCGACGCGCCTGGATCAGGCCCTGCGGGCCCACACCGAGCGCTGGCAGACCGTGCTCGGGGCCTGCGGACTGATGCCCGGGGGCGGCTGAGCAGCGACGGTGAATTATTGGCCAACGAAGCGTTTGTGAACGGCTGTACAGCTAATGTTTTTGAAATCGGTCACAGACATACTCTCATTCGTCGGCGAGGTCCCATCCGTCGACTAGCGGAGTTTTGCTCCGTGATAGCTCTCCCGAGCCAAACGATTCATCGGCGTCCTCTGGACGCCGTTTTTTTTGGTCGGTCAATGCAGCATAAAGGTCTGGTACTCCAGACGCCCCATGCTCCGCTGCACCAGCCAGAGCCCGACCACCACGGATATCGCCAGCGCCAGCAGGAACCCATAGCCGAAGAACTGCGGCCCTAACTGAAGGCTGACCAGAGTCAGCACCACGTTAAGCACCAGGAACAAGGCGGTCAGAAAAACCAGGATGCGGCGCTGATCCAGATAACAGAACACATTGATCACCGCCAGGAAGACCACCTGCAGGCCCGCCGCCACCAATTGCACCTTGAGCAGCGGCAAATACAGGTTGGAGATACCCAGGGAAGCGAAAATGTCCGGCGCCAGCACCATGATCAACAAGGCACCGATGGCCTGGATCTTGACGATCTGAAACACACCCAGGCGAATGGTCGAAACCATTTGATTGCGCATATCCTCAATATACGACAGCGACCCACCCTCTCGGACCGCATCATAGAAATTGCCGTAATACTCCACGAAGTCGGTTTCCATACGCACCAGGAACACCGCCATACCGGGGATCAGTGACAGATAGGATAAGAACACCGGAATGTCGTAAATCAAGGAGGCACGCAGGGGCCCAATTACCGCGCTGCCGGTGCCACTATCCATCCAGAACATGATCTTGTCCGCCCATACCCCGGCGTTAAACAACAGCCCCACCAACATCAGGCTGGGATAGAGCCAGCGAGGCTCGAAAAGATTGAACGCCACCGACCGGCGTGCCGGATAGGCGCGCACGATCAAAACCAACATCCCGCCGAGCAGCGACACCTGACCGATCAGAAAGCCGATCAACAGGCCTTCCAGGTTCATGAAGCGCAGCAGAAAAGACACGCCCACGGTGAGCGTATAACCGAGGGCATACAGCAACACGATGGCCTGATACTGCTTCATGCCGGACAGGAAAATGGTGGCAATCCAGATGTTACTCACCACCACAAAGCTGGCCACCAGGACAACGCGAAACAGCACGCTTTGCTCCGGAAACAGAAACAGCGCCACCGGTAACGCGAACAGCCCGCTCACCACCGTGACCAATAACGTGACGCCGCCAAAATTAGGCAGAATCACGTCCTCCCGCTCCTCAAAGATACGATCAGCGCAGAAGCGTGTGAAAGCCAGTTGCAAGGTACCGGTCAGGATCAGGCTGAAGGCGATGATATAGGTCACCGTAACCTGAAACTGCGTCACCGCTTCCGCGGGTGACACCACCGCCAGGCTGATCAAACCGATGATCAAAATGCCAATGATCGACAGCACCCAGGGGCCGGAACCGATTACGCCCGCGTAGGCATAGGCACGTATCATCCCCAGCAAGGTATCTTGACGTAACAGCTTGCGCAGCTCGAAACCGATGCCCGCCATTAGCGCGCCTCCTGGTCCAGCGTGGGTACGGTGCTGTCGCTATCCACCACGTCGGCCTGCGTTAGAAGCCCCTGGTAAAGCGACCGATAGGCTGAGAACATCATTTCCTGGGTGTAGTATTTTTCCACCCGACGGATACCCGCTTGCTGGGCCTGGTACCAGCGCTGCTCGTCGCGGAGCAGATCGGCGACGGCATGACCCAGTGCCTCAGGGTTAGCGATCCCCACCACGTCGCCGGCGGATCCGAGCGCACGATCTTCCTCTCCAAAGCCTTCAATCAACTGGCGGCAGGACCCCACATCCGTGGACACCGCCGGCACTCCGGCGGCGAAGCCTTCCAAAAGTACCAGAGGCAGCGCCTCGCTGATCGAACTGAGCACGATCACGCCCACTTTCGGCAGCAGCTCGCTGATCTTCTGAAACCCGAGGAAGCGCACGTTATCGTCGAGCTGCAAACTGCTGACCAGAGAGTGGCATTCCGCCGCGTACTCTTCGTCCTCATCCTCCGGACCGGCAATCCAGCCTTGTGCTTCCGGCATGACATTCACCAGAGTCCGCATCGATCTTAAAAAGGTCTTCACGTCCTTGATGGGCACCACACGGCCAATCAAACAGGCCACTGGAGGAATCGCATCACCGCGCTGCGCCCGTACCGCTTGCATAGCCGGCAGGTTAATGCCGTTGGGGATGTTTTGTGTACGCGCCGCAGGGGCGCCATCGGCAATCTGACGAAGACGGTTATTCTCGTAGAGGGCAACGATCTGATCCGACGCCTGGTAGCATTCGCGACCCAACTCTTGAAAAAAATTTATCCACTTTTCGCGGAAATAGGCCATTTCCACGTTATTGCGTTCCACCAGGCCCCGGTTATCGCTAATCCACTCACTCTGAAAAAGATCGATCTTCCGTTCCTTGGTATAAATACCATGCTCCGAAAGCAGTAGCGGGCGGCCGGTCTTGCGGCGCAGCAGAGCGCCAAGAAATCCGGCATAGCCGGTGGAAATAGTGTGGTACATCTTGGCGGGGATCAGATTGTCCGCGATCCGATTCAGAATCCAGATCGGCGCGTGCATAATCCGCACCGTCCAGAAATAGTCCACGAACGAAGGGTCACGGCTGTAGCGTCGATAGCTCTCCGAAATCAGATCCCAGCTTGACCGGCTGTGCAGAAAAGCCTCTTCGGACAAGGCGCCACCGTCACCCAACTCACCAATCAGCTCCGTGAATAGCCGGTTGCGTTCCTCGCTGACGCGACCGCTGCGCACCATGCGATGGAAACGATCGACGTTTTCGAACATCTTCTGATTGCCATGGGAGGCCTTCTTTTCCGTCTTGTTGCCCTGATCATGCAGATAGTGGACCTCCAGATGCACCACGTTGTCCGGTAGGTCGTACTTCATCTCACCATAGTCCTCCGCCCGGCTGCCGACGAAACAGCAGGCGAAGGTGTACTCAGGAAACCCCCGTATAATCTGGTTCACCCAACTGGAAACACCGCCGCTGACGTAGGGGAAGGTCCCCTCCAGAAGCAGACAAATATCGGCGCTGTTGGCGCGCGGCAAGCTCATGCGTCTCTCCAGTATTGGACTGATTCCTTCAGTGATGAAAACTGTGTGTCATCCGATATCGACGTCATCAACTCTCGAACACGGCCCAACTGACCACGAAGCAGGGCCAGTTCAGCAAGCCAGGGGTTAACCCTCGAGGGTGGCAGCCCGAGCTGACGGCAATGCAGAAAACTCTCTTCAGCGTGCTCTAGTTCTTCATCGGTCAGAAGAATACGACCGCGCAGCAGCCACATACCGGCATCATCAGGCCGCTCGGAAAGAGCGCGGTCCACGTAGAACGACGCCCGCTCCAGCGCCAGCTTACGAATATCGCCCTGCACCAGATCCTGAAAATTCAGCTCCCAATAGAGCTCCGCAAGACGCCGATAGAGACGATAGCAGCGCGCCTGCGTGGCGCTATCCAACAACGTGATAGCCCTGCCGATCTGCTGGGTGATCGCTTTTTCTTTCTGGTCAAGAATCCCGTAAGCAAGCAATCGCACATCATCGGAGGCGTCACCAAGGGTTTCACGCAACACCCGCCCGGTGGAGCGCGTGGGCATACCACGTACCGTCAACATACTTTGCAGCCGCACCTCCACGGGCGTGTCGGTGGACTTCAAAAGGCCTTTCAGGTCCTCTTGGCGAAAGCCGGCCATCGCGGGTGCGGGCACCGGCGTGAAGACCGGTGCGTCCACACCCACGAAGGGCTCGTCGCGGAACGCCGCGGGCAGAAGATAGCCAACCAGCACACCTCCCAGTATGCCCACCAAGCCGAATACCGGCACAAAGAAAGCCAGTGAGAACGTTAGCGCCCATGAGCCGACAGCGGGCTTTCGAAACCCCGAAGGCAACAACGCCCACACCGCCGACGCCAATAGCAACGACGCCACCAGATGAGTGCCCAGATAGGTGATGAACAGGCTGAGCTCGTTGGACGCGGACAACAGCGATACCAGCGATGCCAGCTCCAGGGCGAGGGCGTATAGCAACCAGCGGACTTCAACCATTACCGGCCTCTACCAGCATTTCTTCGATCTGTACCTTGACCGGGCGCTTATCGAGTGAATGGTGAACATAGCTGACTCCGGCCTGCGCCAGGCTGGCAAAGGCGTAATCGTCGGCCAGCCACTCTTCCACGCGACGCAGGAAACTCTCGAAACTGGAGGGCCCCGTCATCGGCATCAACAACATCAACTGGTGGCTCTCTTGATCCACCCACCAGTAGCCATCCAGGTTACGGCGCCCCCGATACAGGCCTTCGACGATCTGACGGGACTGGGCGCTATCGTCCGGGGTGAGTAGAACCAGGGTGGTATCGACTTTCTTCGCAGCGGACAAATTACCCAACGCTACCAGCTCGCGGCCAAACACCGCGGGCATACCGGGCCACACGTCGATCAGGTGATCCACCGCCGGGCCGTGCTGCACGACATCGGCGTAGAAGTTAAGCAACAGCCCGAAAAGTTGCAGGGTCTCCTGGTGAATGGAAAGAAACGGCATCCGCTCCACCACCACCATGCCGATCAACTGTCCACCACTATTCATCACCGGAGCCGCGACCCAGTAAATGCCGCCATACCCTTCACCGGCCATCTGTACATGGGCCATCTGCCGGCTTTCAAACGCATGCTTGAGCAAACGGTCGTCAAGATCCAAAGGTGCGTTCTGCCCCAACAACGCCACCGGCTCTGGATTGATGCCGCCG
>Ga0208300_100907_pt1 | contig 15346 bp, 11 predicted proteins | sample 23_taG_FD_184096 | JGI IMG/M metagenome (GOLD analysis project Ga0208300, IMG submission 184096) | Marine viral communities from Cariaco Basin, Caribbean Sea - 23_WHOI_OMZ (SPAdes) (version 2) | ecosystem: Environmental > Aquatic > Marine > Oceanic | place: Caribbean Sea: Cariaco Basin... | reverse complement strand
TCAACAGGAGCGCTTAACGTGCTGGATGCCATTAGCAATTTCTTTCAACGCGCGCTGGCAGAACCTGAGCAGCGTGATAATCAAACTCTGACGCTAGAGCTGGCAACGGCGGCACTGCTCTGTGAGGTTATGCGCGCCGATTACGATAAAAGCGCTGCTGAACGCGCCGCGCTGAAGCAGATGCTAACCAGCCGTTATCACTTAAGTGACAGCGACGTTAACGAGTTAATGACGTTGGCGGAAGCAGAAGTGGATGATGCCGTCGACCACTACCAGTTTGTTAGCCTGATAAAAGAGCACTACGGTTATGAGCAGCGCTGCGAGTTGGTAGCGTTAATGTGGCAGCTTGCCTGGGCAGACGGCAGCATCGACCCGCTTGAAGAGCACCGTATCCGACGGCTGGCAGATCTTTTATACGTTAGCCATAGCGATTTTATTCGCAGCAAGCTTGCCAGCACGCCCCAGGCTTAGCGGCCCTCTCCCGGCTTAGCAGAAAACCCCAGCCGTCGACATTGCCATTGATACAGCTATTGATACAGCCGTTGATAGAGGACATGGAGCGCCGAAACGCCAATGAGTGATATGCAGGATGCATCGAACTTAACCGAATTGATTAACACCATGGAGCGCATGGAGCGTGAAAAAGCCAAGGTAAGCGTAGACGACGTGGTTCACGCGGTGGGCAGGCGTTCATTTGGGCCACTATTGTTGCTTGCTGGGCTAATCACACTTGCGCCCATCATTGGTGATATTCCCGGTATGCCAACGCTTATGGCGGCGTTGGTGTTGCTCACGTCGGTACAATTATTGCTGGGAAGAGAGACGTTCTGGTTACCCAAATGGTTGTTAAACCGTTCGCTTTCCCGAACCAAATTCGATAAAGCCATTCACTACATGAAGAAGCCAGCCAGCTGGGTGGATAGCTTGCTAGGTGTGCGTCTAGCGTGGATGACCGGCTATATCGGGATACGCGTCACCGCTGTGATGTGCCTGCTTATCGCGTTAGCCATGCCGCCGATGGAGTTTATTCCGTTTAGCGCCAACGGCGCGGGTTTGGCGCTTACCCTGTTTGGTTTAGGGTTAGTCGCCAGAGACGGCATTATGCTCTCGCTGGGTTTTCTACTCACCGGGGTTACGTTTACGGTTGTGCTGATCAACGTGCTATAAGTTCGCGTACGACCATCCTAGCGCCGCCTAAGCGGGCGGCTGTTTAAAAGAGCAAGCACATACCATGTCTGATCCAGTGCCGTCTGAGTCATCATCGAACTCGCCATCGCCACATTCAACGCTGCCACCTGCGCCCAAAACGCCCCGTGAACAATCCCCCTGGGAGCGGCGGATTGAAACAGTGCTTTGGAATTCTCGCTTTCTGGTAATGCTGGCGGTAGTGCCAAGCCTGTTGGGCTCACTGATGCTGTTTATTGTTGGCACGCTGGATATCTTAACCGTGGTGGGTGATGTACTGCGCTACTACCTGATGGATAGCTCTCAAGATATCCACGACACCCTGGTGCCGGACATCATCATCGCCGTTGATGTGTATTTAATAGCGATTGTGCTGCTGATCTTTGGGCTAGGTATCTATCGGCTGTTTGTTTCCCGTATCGATCAGGCGGAAGTGCGCTATCCCAAACACCCGTTTAACGTAGGCTCGCTGGATCAACTCAAGGACAAAATTGCCCGCGTGGTGATTCTGGCGGTGATTATTGAGTTTTTCCGCGCCGTGGTGGATATCCGTTTCACAACGCCACTGGAAGCCATCTATCTCGCGCTTTCGGTGCTGGCGCTGGCCGCAGCGCTTTATCTGATGAGCCTAGGGCATAAGGGGGAGTGAGACGAATCGTCGTACTTTCTCTTAAGAGAGCGATTCAATGCCCACCAAGGGTAAATTACGCAAACATAACCAATCACTGCTAGGCTAGAGATGTTATTTCAAGGTGTTGCTTTCTTTGAAGCAAGCCTTTAAACGCAAAAGCAAGGAGTGCCGTTATGCGTAACATTATCTATATTATTGGTCTAATCGTTGTTGTGCTGTTTATTCTATCGCTGCTTGGACTGCGCTAAGCACACCGCGCCAATAGAAAAGCGCCCGCAGCCTTTTTTTCAAGGGCCTGCGGGCGCTTTGTATTTAAAACGCTGTATTTAGAGCGTCGTATTTAGAACGTGCAGAGCAAAGCAAACGCGATTACGCGCAGTCGGCAGCTCCCTGGCCAAACATATCAAACATTAGCTCCCGCCCCATAGACGTCAGTACGAAGCGGTCGTAATCATTAAATTCAGCGGCACCGCTCTCTTCAAGCACCTGTTGGCATGTTTTCCAACTAGGGCAATGCCCCTTCAAATGAGCCAACTCGCGTCGGGCAAGGCCACGCTGCGGCAAGGTAATGGTTTCGAGTACATGGCCGTTATCGTAAAGCAGCTCGGCAACGGTAGAAAGGCAGTGGCGTAGGCTGCGCTGCACATGATAAGCGGCAGACGCTACGCTGGATGCGGGTTGTGACACCTCGGAAGGCATAAGTCGTTCTCCTGCAAATAGCCCTAAAATGGGCTTGTTGCAGTGCATTATAAAGCAATGCGGGTATTAGACCAAGGTCTATGGTGGATTGGTGCCAAAGCAACCGCTGACCTTTTCCTGACATATTTCTGTCATCTAGATAATTCAACATGTGGGCCGCTAGGGGAAAAGCAAAAAGTATTAATTAAAATTGATGGTGTTATGCCTTTTTAGCTTTATGTAAGCGTCATTCTTTACAATTCATTACTTTTTAGTACGTAAAAAAAGCCAAATAGGCTCAAGTCTAAGCTTTAATGGTCGATAGTATTAAATATAAATCACATTCTTACGTATGAGCAGCGCCAGCGTGTTGGGCGTTATTTAAAAAAAGGGCAGTAACTTATGGCTTCCATTTCATCACTCGGTATTGGCTCAGGGCTCGACCTCAACGGCTTGCTGGATCAACTGCAAGATGCTGAGCGAGGGAAACTGAAGCCTATAGAGCGTCAACTGGAAACCCAGCAGACCAAGATTTCTGCTTATGGTCAGCTGCAAAGTGCGCTCTCCCAATTTCAAACTGCATCAGCTGAGTTAAACGACAGTGCGCTTTACGAAAGCCTTTCCACGAATGTAGGAGGCGATGCCATTACTGCCACGGCAGACGGTGAAGCGCAGCCCGGTAGTTACAATGTCACCGTTGATACACTCGCTACTCGTGGCACGCTGGCTTCTAAAGGTGTTGATAAACTGGACGCGCCGCAAACGACCGCTGAGCAAACGCTAACCTTCACATTCGGTGATGGGGCCAGTAAAGAGGTCACCATCGGCGCGAATAGCAGCCTAGAAGATATTCGCGATGCGATTAACGCCAGTGAAGATTCAGGCGTTAACGCCACTATTGTGAACGACGGCACCAACTACCGGCTGGCGCTTAGTTCTAGCGAAACCGGTGCGGATGCCTCTATTACCGGCTTTAGCTTTTCAGGCACCGCGCCCTTCGCTGCGGACACCGATAACACCCTGCAAGCAGGCACCGATGCCGCGTTGACGGTGAATGGCATTGCCATTACCAGCCCTACCAATCAGGTTGAAGGGGCAATTCAAGGCGTGACGCTTAATCTTCAAGAAGAGGGCGATAGCACCGTGGCAGTCGAGCAGAATACACGCGCTGTTCGTGAAGCGATTACGGGCTTTGTCAATGCCTATAACGACCTCAAAGGCACCATCGGCGAGCTGACCAGTTTCAATGCGGAAACCGGCGTGGCTGGCGAGCTGAACGGCGATAGTACGGTGCGCACGGTGGAGTCACGCATGCGCAGCATATTAAGTGGCGGTATCGAAGGTGAGTTCTCGATGCTTAGTGATATTGGTATTTCACTACAGCGGGACGGCACGCTTTCTATTGATGAAAGCGAGCTGGATAACGCCATAGTCAATAACCAGGATGCGCTGTCGGCGTTCTTCGCCGGTGACGCCGACGAGTCAGGTATGGCAGGCCAGTTAAACCAAGGCCTAGACCAGTTGTTAGGCACGAACGGGGCTGTGAAAGGAGCCATTACCGGGGCGGAAAATCGTGTGGAATCCCTTGTAGAGCGCTACACCCGAACAGAAAAAACCATTGAGCAGACCATTTCCCGCTACCGTACCCAGTTCGGCCAGTTGGATAGCATGATTGCCCAGATGAACCAAACCAGCAGCTATCTAACCCAGCAGTTTAATGCCCTCGACGCTCAGTTTGGGCGTAAATAGTCGCTAAAGTAATTGGGTGGTTGTTGAACGCCTACGCTAACGCCTGCTTCCTGCAGGCGTTTTCATTAGAAAATTCTCATTTCTAGCAAAAAAGTATGAAAAGCGGCGAAAGCGCGAAAAGGCGCTAAAGTTGTGCGCTTTTCTGCCGATAGCAGTGCTATTAAATAAACGGGCGTGCGCATGCGCGCCTGGGTCTTGTGGTTTAGCCTTTTGCACTGAGGAATACCCCCGCATGGCGACGATAACCTCTCTTGGCGTTGGTTCTGGCCTTGATCTCACGGGTTTGCTTGATCAGCTTCAAGCGGCTGAGCGGGGAAAACTCGCGCCAATTACGCTTCAAAAGAAACAGCAGCAGGCGAAAATTTCTGCTTTCGGTCAACTTCAAACGTCGCTGAACTCGTTTCAAGATGCGGTCGCCAAAATCAATGACCCCAAGCTCTACCAAAGCCTTTCCGCCAATGTGCGTGGCACTGGTGGTGGAGAAGCTATTAAAGCGACTGCTGCCGCTGATGCGCTGCCGGGCAGCTACCGGGTAGAGGTTAGCCAATTGGCCACCTCTGGCACGCTAGCCTCAAACCGCGTGGCAGAGCGGGACGCAGCCATGGATCTACAAGGGGCAACTGCGCTGCAGCTAACCTTTGGCGATGGCGGGAGCGTCGCTATCAACATTGCAGAAGGCAGTAGCCTTGCGGATATTCGTGATGCCATTAACGCTGATAAAGATGCGGGTGTTAACGCCACGATTATCAACGATGGCACGGGCTACCGGCTGGCACTGAGTTCTAAAACGACCGGCGCAGACGCTTCTATTGAAAGCTTTAGCTTTGTTGATACCGATGGCGCCGTGGTCCCCGGGCCCTTTGCTGAAGATGCGGCAACGAAGCGCTCAGGGGAGAATGCCGCGCTTACGGTTAATGGCATTACGATTAGCAGTGCGGAAAACAGTATTGAAGGTGCGATTCAGGGGGTAACGCTTAATCTTACTGAGCTTGATATCATGGACGGAGAAACGGCTTCCAGTACCATTAATATTGAGCGCGACACGCTAAAGCAGCGCGAAGCGATTAATGGCTTTGTAAAAGCGTTTAATGACTTAAAAGGCACTATTGGCAAGCTCACTCGTTTTACCGACGATAGCGAAACCGCTGGCGAGCTATTGGGTGATAACACCGTGCGCACCATCGAATCCCGGCTGCGCAGTGTATTAACCGGTGGCGTAGAAGGCGGTGAGTTATCGACGCTTAACCAGCTAGGCATCACTCTGCAACGAGATGGCAAGCTAAAGGTCGATGAAGAGACGTTAGATGGCTTGATCGCTAATAATCCCCAGGCACTCAATGCCTTTTTTGCCGGTGAAAACGAGGGGGAGGGTATGGCGGGTAGACTAAACACCACTATCGAACAGGTGCTGGGCAACAACGGCGTGGTCAAGCTGGCGATTAGCGGCGCGGAAAACCGTGTAAAAAGCCTGGACGACCGTTTCGAGCGCATGGAAAAAACCATTGAAGGCACCATCTCTCGCTACCGCACCCAGTTCGGTCAGCTAGATGCGATGATTGCCCAGATGAACAGCATGAGCAGTTACCTCACTCAGCAATTCGACGCCCTGGATAACCAGCTAGGCCGCAAGAAATAATCCATAATGCTTCGGTATTAGTAGTGCGGTGTAACGAGCGAAGCGAGGCACCCGCAATGGGCGGCGTAAGCCGCCCTTTTGTATCTCACGTTAAAGTAAGTATCTCACCCTTCAGTTACCAAACATTACATCTTTTTTTACTAACCGCCCTAAAGATTCCTCCCGCCGTGCCGTTAATTCTAATAACGGCGCACAAAGTGGCCGAATAGCAGGCCTTCCGGCCAGTGTTCATGCAAGGAGAATCACACCATGTCAGTGATCAATACCAACATTACCTCCATGATTGGCCAGTCCAACCTGTCCAAATCACAAAGTGCCCTGACCACGTCTATGGAGCGCCTAAGCTCTGGTCTGCGTATCAACAGCGCTAAAGACGACGCAGCTGGCCAAGCCATCGCCAACCGCATGAGCAGCCAAATCACTGGTCTGTCTCAGGCTCAGCGTAATGCCAACGACGGTATTTCTGTTGCACAGACTGCTGAAGGCGCATTGAACCAAGTCAACGACAACTTGCAGCGTGTTCGTGAGCTGACGGTTCAGGCACAAAACGGTACCAACAGCCAGGATGACTTACAGTCCATTCAAGACGAAATCAATCAGCGTCTTACCGAGATTGACCGTATTTCAGAACAGACTGACTTTAACGGCGTTAAAGTATTGTCCGAAGATCAGAGTCTGTCTATTCAAGTAGGTGCCAACGACGGTGAGTCTATCGACGTTGTCCTGGAAAAAATTACTGCTGATACACTGAGCCTTGCAAGCTTTAATGTTAATGGCCCAGGTGAGGGTCTTGCTGCTGCAGCAACTGCTGATTACGAAGCAGCTTACGGTGAAGCGACTGGCATCACTGCGAACACTGTTTCAGCAACTGGTTTCAAGAATGAGCTGGCAACCAACTTGGGTATCGCTACTGGTTCTGTTACTACTGCTGCTGCAGCTCAAGTTGATGATAACGGTAACTGGTATGTTAATGTTACTATTACTGCCGCTGATGCATCAGAAGTTAAAGCGTTAAGTTTACAGGGTATTGAAGCTACTGCAAGCACCGCAGTGACCTTCCAAGTGGCGCTTGACCCTGCTGAGGCAGATATTTCAACTGTGCCAACAGCGGCATTTACGGTTGATGGCACCAAGTTGGGTGCTAAAGATTTGCTAAGTGGTGCTACTGCTGATCCGATGGAAAAGCTTGATGCGGCTCTTAAACAGGTCGATGAGCTGCGCTCTGGCTTGGGTGCCGTTCAGAACCGCTTTGATTCCGCGATTACCAACTTGCAGACCAACGAAACCAACCTCTCTGCTGCTCGGTCACGTATCGAAGATGCTGACTATGCAACAGAAGTAGCTAACATGACCCGCGCACAGATTCTGCAGCAGGCGGGCACCTCTGTACTAGCACAGGCTAACCAGATTCCGCAGAACGTTCTTTCACTGCTGGGCTAAGCCTTCGAACTACTTATCCGTACTTTCGGATTACCTACAGGTCTCCTTTATGGAGGCCTGTCTTGTTTTGCGGCTGGAATGAAATCAGTTAACAACTATATTCAGCGCTTTTCGTACCTTTGAGGGGAAGGGGCATCAGATATGATGTCATGCATAGCTTAACCGCCTTCAGGATGTTCTCCACCATGTCGAATAAAAAGCCCTATCGCTCATCAAATAATGCTCGCCAGCGCACTTTGGATACGAGAGGAACAACGCAAGCATTGAAGAAAGCCAGAGCGCTAACGGAGCGTCAGCCAAAAAATATTTCTGCGTGGAAGCAGCTCAGTGCAGAGCTCTCAGAGGCAGGGCATCTACAAGAAGCGCTTGAGGCATTAAATAGCGCAATTTCTTTACAACCAAATGATGCCGAAGTGCTAGCGCTACAGGGGCGAATGACGCATCAATTGGGCGACCCTGATCGGGGGTTAGCGTATTTACAGGCGGCTATCGAGTTACGCCCTAATTACGCTAAAGCACAACACTATATGGGCTACATCTATTATACCCAGGCACGTTTTGACGAAGCACTAAAGCATGCCGAAATAGCCTGCGAGTTAATGCCCGACGATGTGGATATGCTTAACACATTGGGCAATATTTTGATGCAAAAATTCGAGTATGGACGGGCAAGAGATGCGCTTGAGAAAGCCGCAAAATTAGCGCCTAATAATTATTTATCCTGGAATAATCTGGGTAATGTTTACAATGCTATTGGAGATCTGGATAAAGGACTTGAAAGTTACGGTAAAGCTCATCGTGTTAATCCCCATGCGCCGGGTCCTTTTTCCAATATCATTACTACATATCACTACCACCCTGATAAGACAGGTGAGGAAATTACAGCGCTATGCAAGCAGTGGGAAAGTAAATTTTTATCAAGTATTACCACACTTTCTTATGCTAGTCACAATAATCCTAAAAAACGCCTTAGAGTTGGATTGATCTCAGATGGTTTTCGTGGACATCCTGTTGGAAGAATGATTACTTCGGCACTGGAATGTGTTCCAAAAGACCAGATGGAGTTTTATTTTTATAGTACTAACCATGCTTCTGATGGTATTACCGAAAGGCTGAAGTCAGTAGCTACACAATGGATGAGTGTGCAACCGTTAAAGGATCAGCAGGTAGCTGAGAAAATTGTACATGATGGCATTGATATTCTGATTGATTTAGCTGGCCATAATGCTGGCAATAGAATATTGGCAGTAGGTATGCGCCCAGCTCCGATACAGGTAAAGTGGGTAGGCGGGTTGATTAACACTACAGGCTTGTCGGCCATTGATTATTTAATCAGTGATAGCATTGAAACACCTAAAAGTGTTGATGAAGCATATGTCGAAAAAATAATACGCTTGCCTGATGACTATATTTGCTATGTGCCGCCAAATGGATACGAGCCAAATGTGGGGGCATTGCCTGCATTTAAGAATGATTTCGTAACATTGGGTTGTTTTAATAATGCTAGCAAACTAAATGACGTGGTACTAGAGCAGTGGTCTAACATAATGAAGGCACTGCCTGGCTCTAAGCTATTGCTAAAAAGCATGCAGTATAAAAGTGAAGAGCGCTGCCGAAAAGTTAAAGAAACAATGGCAAGGTTCGGTATTGAGAGTGATCGGTTGCTTATTGAGGGGCCTTCATCGCACGCTGAGCTTTTAAATGCGTATAATAAAGTTGATATTTCCTTAGACCCTTGGCCTTACTCTGGTGGCTTGACCACTTGTGAATCATTTCTAATGGGCGTTCCGGTAGTGTCTTTCCCAGGGCCGACCTTTGCTGGGCGCCATAGTGCTACCCATTTGATCAATGCGGGTATGCCAGAACTTGTAGTGAACTCTTGGCAAGAGTATCGAGAAAGAGTTTTGGAGCTTGCATCTGACTTAGATAGCCTTGCCACTATTAGGCAGCATCTTCGTCAAGTTTTATTAAAGTCACCCGTATGCAATGCGCCTCGTTTTGCAAAACATTTTACTAATGCAATGCGTGCCATTTGGCAACGTCATTGTGAGGGAAAGCAGCCTGCCGCTTTAACGTTCGATAAAACTGGACAGGCACAGTTTGTGGATGAAGAAACACCCGTTGATATTGTCTATGCAGAAAGTATGGAGCCTGAGGTGGCCGGGTTTAAATGGTCGCTATCTAGCAAGATTATAGCACTGGACAATGGGGCAAGATTAGTTGTTGAGAAAGGTATTGATACCCTTCGGCAGCTAAATTCATTTGGCATAGTGGCCTTCGATCCTGCAAGCCAAGTAACAAATCCCGAGCGGTTTGAGGGCAGCAATGATGTGCAAGTCTTTACCCATGCTGTTTTAGGCGACGGCAATCAAGCAACGCTTTATTCGTGCTTAGACCCAGCAATGAGCAGTACTTTGCAACCGCTGCCCATCGGTCAGCAACATGGGGTTAGCCCATCGGTTACTAAGGTGCTTGCCAAGCTGCCGATCAATACTATTGCGTTAGATGCCATCGAAGGGCTTGAAAGCTTGGATTGGTTGATTCTTGATCATCTAAGCGATTCCACTGCAATTCTTGAAAATGGCGAAAAAGCCCTTAAAGATACGCTTATTATCCAAGTGCGTATTGCCTTTCAGCCGACGCACCAGCGCCAACCTAACCTCGCGGAAGTGCAGTATTGGATGAGTCGCCACGGCTTCCGTTTCTATCGCTTTAACAATGAGCAACACCGCAGCCACCTGCCAGAAAGCGTACCTGACAAGCAGCGCCAAGCCACTGAACTAACAAGTGCAGATGCGATTTTCCTGCCCAGCCATGAACGTATGGCTGAGTTAAGCGATAGCCAACGCACTAAGCTCGCCTTCCTGCTGCATACGGTGTACGGCATGAAGGACATGGCATATTCAGTGTTAGCCGAGGTTGATTTAGAAGCGGCGGAGGGGTATCTGGTTGGGGAGGGATTGATAGCTGTAAAACAAGAACCACAGATAGAGTCGATTACAGCTAGTAAGGACAAAGCAGAACTACCAGAAGAAACAGCTGAATTTCCGCTACCTGATGCCCCACATATGTCAACGGCTGAGCGTAAACTGTTCAAGCGAGGCCTGAAAAAAGCCAAGCAATATTTTGAGTTTGGCTCAGGCGGTTCGACGGTTTGGGCGGTGAAAGAAGGCTTAACGGTACAAGGCGTTGAGAGTGATGCCCACTGGGTGAATGCACTGAAAGACAAGCTGGGAGAGCAGTGCCAAGTTGAAGCGGTAGATATTGGTGCCACCAAGGCATGGGGCTTTCCCGTATCAATGGACGCGGCTGATAAGTTTCCTGCCTACAGTCAAGCCATCGCTAAATATTCACAGCCATTTGATTTCATATTGGTTGATGGTCGGTTTCGTGTGGCCTGCACCATGTCAGCTATCCTGCATATTCTAGATTATTCTGATGAGGCATCTGATGCTCGTATCTTTATACATGATTTTTGGAACCGTCCTCATTATCACGTAGTGCTGCAGTTTTTGGAGACAGTTGAGAAGGTTGAAACTGCTGGTCTTTTCAAGATATCCAAGAATATCAATCGGGAAAAGGTGGTATCTATCTGGGAGCAATATGCTAATCAACCACAATAAACTTGCCATCTTTTTCATGTAGCAGCATTAACGCCAGAAGCTGATATTTGAACGGCTTCTGGTGTGAGGATCTAAAAGCCCCAACACGTGATTAATGAGCTACAACAACTCATCAACGATACGCGCAAGCCACCCTAAACCGCTTTGAAGAGACGGGTATGGATAAAGAGATGCCTGAGGGCTATGAAAAGTTGCTGGATATATTAGATGGTGCGATAAAACAGCAGTGTGAGCATACCTTAGCGATGCTGGGGTAGCTGGCACCCGCCACTCACAGAGGTTACGCCCCAGGTTTGTCATTCCCGCATGCCCTTAGCGGGAATCCATGGTGAGGCAGGCAGTTGAGTACTATCGGGCAAAGGTCAAAATGGATTGCCGATAACCCCACTCGGGAATGACGGTGCGGTGGGTTGCTTAGGGATGATGGTGTGGTGGTTTACTCGGGCATAGCGGTGCGGTGTATTCGGGAGTGATGTTGGATGTAGGCAAAAACACCCATCCTCCTGCCAGTGCTTGAAGAAGGCGCTCCAGGCGTGCAATGGGCCTTCCGGTAGATGGCTCAATTTGATCAGGCTCATCTGCAAAACGTTCCACAGCGAAATATGCAACTTAGTGCCATCGTGCATCTCGAATCGCCAGATCGCTTGCTTACGCTCGGCGGCTGTTTTCGTAAACAGATCGAAGTCTAGCAGGTGCAAGCCCACCGAGGCGCGAAGATCCTGCAGCAGGCGGGTACTTCTGTATTGGCACAGGCCAACCAGATTGCGCAGAACGTTCTTTCTCTGCTGGGTTAATCTGAGGCTTAGTTTCGATAGAGCATTTGCTGTATCACTAAGTAGTGCACTAAACCGGCTCCCATTGGGGGGCGGTTTTATTATTACTATGCCTAAACACGCATCGCGCTAGGAAGCACTAAAGTTCAGACTGTTTAGGCCGTTAACTAATTATATCTATCATGGAAGACGAGCGGTGACATGGCAGTTATCAATACCAACCTGACCTCACTGACTGGCCAACACCATCTGGGGAAGTCAAAAGCAGCGCTTGCTACGAGCATGGAGCGGCTTGCGTCTGGATTACGTGTGAATAGTGCTAAAGATGACGCCGCGGGACAGGCAATTGGTAACCGCATGCAGGCGCAAAGTTCGGGTTTAAACCAAGCTGCGCGCAATGCCAACGATGGTGTCTCGCTTTCGCAAACTGCCCAGGGTGTATTGGATAGCATTAATGAAAAGCTCCAGCGCATCCGCGAGCTGACCGTGCAGGGGCTGAATGGCACTGTATCTACTCGTGATAGCGATGTTATTCAGGCCGAGATTAACTTTAACCTGCAGGAAATCGATCGACTGGCGGAAACGGCGCACTACAACGGTGTTCCGCTGATGACAGGGCAAGCTGGCAAGGTAGATCTTCAAGTGGGTGCTAATGATGGGCAAAAGTTAGCCGTTGATTTAAGCCCACCTGGGTTTAGTGTGCAGGCGTTAGGGTTAGAAGGGCTTAATATTGCCGGTATTGATGGGGAAGTAACCGAACGAAATACCTTGCGTGGCGTTGCGAGAGATATTCCTCTCTACGATCCAGCAACCACCTTAAGCTTTGACCCCGGTACAGAGCGGCCGCTCTACTATTCCAATAGCTTTGGTTATTACACCAGCGACGGTAGCGGTGGCTTTTCCAGGGTGTCGGTAACCGCGACTCACAACACCGAAACAGACTCCAGTCAGGTATCGATTAACACACCTCGGCCTATCTTTTCGGCTGCGTTGGCTACTGAGGCCGTGGCTTTGCCCGATCTTCCAGCTAATCAACGGTTGATTCAGCAAGACGATACTTATTATCTTGAAGAGCGGCTAGCAGATGGCAGTTTAAGCTATCGTCAGGCTGGGTTTTCACTAAGCTATGCAGAAACCATGGAAATGGGAACCTTGCCTGATGGCTCGGCGGGGTTAGTACGGACATATCCGGTTGAAGCGACCTTGCAGCCTTCGGCGACCATTGAAACGGGTACGTATACCGATATTAGTGATGCTTTTACCTTTGGTGGTGAGAACTACAGTTTGGCAGGGGCAGGAAGTGTTAGCTATTTGTCGTCGTCTGGTGACGCGTTATCTTCCGCTGAGCTAACTGAGGATAGTAGTGGCGACCTCTATATTCGCGCAAAGATTGACGGTGAGGAGCGATTTTTTCAGTTAAATAGCGTGACAGCAACTGGAGACACACCTGAACAATTAGTATTGCAAGCAGATCTCCAGGGCTTTGCCGGCATCAATTTGTCTGGGTTGCCTACGCTTATAGACCCAGAAACGCCGGCGACAGATTTATCGACGTTGGATGCAAGCAATATAACGTTTAATGGCGATTTTACTGGATTAGGTTCTCTGGCCATCGTGCAGCGTGAGGCTGATGGGCAGTGGATGGTACGTGGCCAACAGGCTGATGGCAGTCAGGCATATTTTGAAGCTGATCTTGACGTAACGGTTGACGCTAATGGCGATGCGGTTGCAGCTATTGCGACAGCGACACAGACGAACCCAGATGTTCTCGGTATGGCAAGTCATGAGCGCGACAGAGTGAGTGGTTACTCTGAAATTACAATTGATCCTCGGAACGTCAGTGTTCAGTACACTGATGCGAAAGGGCAGCAGTTTGAGGACGTGCTGCGCCAAGGCGAAGACGGCAACTACTATTTTAGCTTACCCGGCGAAAGTGCTGTAATTGGCGGTTATAAAACCGCTACGCTGGTTGATCTAGAAGGTACTAATGAAGTTGTTTTAAGAACATCAAATGGCAATGCTGAAGTACTGGTTTACTATCCAAGTAATGTTAGCAGCGGTAACAACTTCAGCATCGTGGCGTTAACCGATGCTGATGGCTTTAACGATGATGGAGTTCCCCATACTCGTCTACAGATTCGTGAAAATGGCGATGACTTTAGGCTGCGTGTACCCCGCAACCCTCTCGCGGCCTTAGATAAAGCGATTGGCATGGTGGACTCAAAACGCAGTTACTTGGGCGCAACTGAAAATCGACTTGCCTCGGTAATTGAAGGCAACCAGCTAACCGCCACTAATCTTACTGCCGCTCAGTCACGCATTATGGATGCCGATTACGCCGTGGAAGTGGCCAACATGACTCGCGCACAAATCCTGCAGCAGGCGGGTACTTCTGTACTGGCTCAGGCTAACCAGGTTCCACAGAGCGTGCTTTCGCTGCTTGGTTAATCTGTGGCTTCACGATTGGGCTAACGCTTTATTGTTAAGTAGTACACTCAACCGGCTTCCTTTGGGAGTCGGTTTTTTTATTGAGGTGACAATGACGAATACCGAACACCAGCAGGTGATCGAGGAGCAATGTTGGGGTAGCTGACACCCGCCACTTACAGAGATTACGCCCCAGGCTTGTCATTCCCGCATGTCCTTAGTGGGAATCCATGGGGAGGCAGGCAACTGAGTTTTATCGGGCAAAGGTCAGAATGGATTCCCGATAACCTCACTCGGGAATGACGGTGCGGTGGGCTACTCGGGAATGACGGTGCTTTGGTTTACTCGGGTATGACGGTGCGTTGGGTTACTCAGGCATGGCGGTGTGTTGCATACGCGAGCGATGTTGGGGTAGCTTCACAAGGCGCTATAGACCAGGAGTGGCTTGTGGTGACGCGCTTATCTAGCATAATCCACTTGGTCGGTTAACTTTTGGCCGTGCTGGCAACAATAGGGTAAGGATAATAAACATAGTATGGATACGTATACGCTCACGCTAGTAGTGGCGATTGGTACGATGTGGGTTAGCCTGACCTGTGGCTTTGTTGCTATGTATTTAATTCTTAGCGGTGAGTTCAGGAGCGCTTCCCAGCCTGCTAATCGGCCGAGAAAGCTTTCGATGGGCGCTAAAACGCAAGCGGAAGATATCCCCACGCTGGCGAATGAGGGCAACACTTCTTGGGGCGTTCAAGTGTTGTTTGAAACCCCTTCACCTGGGCTAAATGAGCGCTTAAGCGTAGCGCTGGCATCTGCGGGAGCGGTGTATGAGCCTAGTGCAAAAGCTTTCACGGTGATGGGGGAGTCTTCACGTAACCCTATCGTTGTTGAAAACGCCTTTCCTCCTGGGCAGCTTCCTTCGTTTACTGATGATAATAGCCAGTACTTAATTAAGGGCGTGACTATTAAGGTGAATGAGAATAGTCGTTCCCTTTCGCCCAGCAAACTCCAGCTTGTGCGGCTGGTTTCTCTTGCTAAATCATTGGCACGTTTAGGCGGTAAGGTGGTTGATGCCAATCAGCAGCCAATCAGCAAGGCAGGGTTTAAAGCCGTTATTTCTGGCAAGGCCAAAATTTAGATGGCAGATAACAGCCAGTCACGATTTCGAAAAATTCGAATAAATTGTTTTCTGGGTGCATAATGGTAT
>Ga0208300_100906_pt1 | contig 15404 bp, 2 predicted proteins | sample 23_taG_FD_184096 | JGI IMG/M metagenome (GOLD analysis project Ga0208300, IMG submission 184096) | Marine viral communities from Cariaco Basin, Caribbean Sea - 23_WHOI_OMZ (SPAdes) (version 2) | ecosystem: Environmental > Aquatic > Marine > Oceanic | place: Caribbean Sea: Cariaco Basin | collected... | reverse complement strand
CCCCTGACCGCCGACGACGTGACCGACTTCCTGAACGGTCCGCGCGCCAACCGCCAGGATCTGGTGCAGGTGCCGGCTCTGGGCGCCCTGATCGCGCTGCCGCTGAACCTGGGCGACGACGTGTTCGGTAATCCGATCAGCCGTCCCAACCTGAGCAACGCTCAGGTGTGCGACATCTTCTCCGGCGACGCCACCAGCTGGGACCAGATCAACCCCACCTGGCCGAGCCAGCCGATTAACGTGGTCTACCGCTCCGACGGCAGCGGCACCACCTTCGCCTTCACCCAGTATCTGGCCGCCAACTGCAACGGCTCCCAGGTCATCTTCAACACCAACGAGGACTTCGCCGCCGCCGCGCCGGTGGGCGACTACGCTGTCGGCACGCCGGCCAGCGGTAACGGTGGCATCATCACCGAGGTGTCCAGCACCGACTGGTCCGTGGGCTTCGCCAACCTGGCCAACGTCCTGGCCGAGCAAGGTTTGGACTACGCCGACGTGGAAGGCGAGAACCCGGCCAGCACCACGCAAATCGCCTACGACAGCAATGACCTGCTGACTGGTCAGGTACTGGGTGACGTCAACCCGTTCACCGGTCTGCCCCAGCCCGAGCCGGTATCCGGCATCGACAGCAACTGCGTCCTGGTGATCAATCCGGCCGCCCAGCTTACCGGCGCTTACCCGATCGCCGCCGTCACCAACCTGCTGACCTACACCGACGGCAACACCGATCCCCAGGCACTGGAAAACCTGGTGGACACTGTTCTCGTCGATGATAACGGTACCAACCCCCTGCCCACCGGCTTTGCTCGCCTGGCCACCGGCGCCACGGCTTCCAGCACCGCCGCTTCCTGCATCCAGTGATGCGTAAATGCCGACTCGCTCGGTGAGGAGGGCGCCCCAGGGCGCCCTTTTTTATGTATAAAAAGGAGAAATAATCATGAAAATGAAAATCGCGACATTGACCTTAGCTGCAACCCTAATCAGCTCCCCGCTAACAGCCTCCGCTACCGACCTGCTTACCGGTGGGGGATCGCTCTCCGCCTTGGCCCTGGTCGGTGATAATTTCACAACGACTTCACCATCATCCCGACTAGCCACCGAGGCCGGCCTGTTTCCCGGCTTCGACCCAGCCTTTCTCCCATATCAGCAGGCATCTATTGGCTCAGCCTCGGTCTTTGACGTTTTCCAGCTCAATCATCCCAGTGATACCGCTTCTCACTGTCAAACGGGCGGCACCACCGGGAAGCGGGTACTCACTGGCGCCAACGGCTTTGATGCCGACGGCGATTGTCGTGACTACAGTGCCGTACCAGTGGGGTTTAGCGGCCCTAGCGGGCAAGCCGCGCCTGACCTGGTCAATTCGGCCGCGCCGCTCAACCAGACCAACCTGGACGACTTTTTGTCCGGCCCACGTGCGGTACGCGATGACCTGATGCAAGTTCCGGCCTTAAGTATCCTGATTGCACTACCCATCAATCTCGGCAACGATATCTTCGGTATGCCTATCACCGCCCCCAATCTTTCCCAGACTCAGATCTGCGAGATTTTCTCCGGTATCGCCACCAGCTGGGACCAGGTGAATTCCAGCTGGCCCAATCAGCCTATCAACGTGGTTTATCGCTCCGATGGTAGCGGCGCGTCCTTCGCCTTCACCCAGTATCTGGCGTCCACTTGCAATGTGCCCCAAACCATCTTCCTGACCAGCGAGGGCTTCAATATTAACTCCGGCCCCCTTAGCAATTACGCCCATGCCATACCTAGCTCCGGCGACAGGAATGTCGTGGAGACCGTGGCCGACAGCCCCTGGTCCATTGGTTACGCGGGCCTGCCCAACGTACTGGAACACAATCTGGACTATGCAACCGTCAATGGGGTGGACCCTGCGGTCTCCTCGCATCCGCCTTATGGTTTGGGGGATTTACTGACGGGCGAAATCATCGGTGCGGTGGACCCCATTACCGGTTTACCGCAAACCCAAGTGGCCACGGGCGTCGACCCCAATTGCGTTCTAATGATCGATCCGGCCGCCCAGCTCACCGGCGCCTACCCGATCGCAGCCGTCACCAACCTGCTGGCCTATACCGAGAACAACACCGATCCTCAAGCTCTGGAATATCTGGTGGATACCGTTATCAACGGCAGCGGCATCCTGCCTACCGGTGTCGCCAGTCTGTCGGCCGTCGGCGCCACGACATCCGCCACCGCCACTTCCTGCATCAACTGATCGCAAGATCAACGCACGCCAGTGCGGAGGGCGCCCACCCGGCGCCCTTTTTTATTTTGTGCGGGGAATGTTCAATAAATCGGGGCCACTTCGTTAGCCAGCGGTAGCGTGCAGGCGTAAAGCTGGCGGGAAAGCAGCGCCTTGGTGATGGCGTGCTGGCGGTTGCGGGCGTGGAGTTTTTCGCAGGCTCGGTGAATGTGGTTGGAAACGGTACGTTCGCTGATGCCCAGAAGCGCTCCGATCTCGGCGTTGCCAAGACCTTCGCTGGCGCCACGCAGGCAGGCCCGTTCCCGCTCATCGAGGGGCTCCGAGGAGACATCAGCCGCGGACAACGTCTTTTTGCCCAACCTCCGGGTTTTGTCCAGCACGACCCGCCCCAACAGGGTCGCGTAGGGCAGGTACTGACGAATGTGCGCCCAGGCGGATTCGTCATCGCGGTCCAACGCCAGGTCCAGCCAGGACAACGCGCCGTAACCTTGCAATAGCGGCACGGTACAGCCGCTGCGCAGGCCGCGCCGGACCCGCCGGTTCATCGCTGTCCGATAGGTACGGCCCTGGTATTCCGGGCGGCTCATAAGTGAACGCCAATCCACCGGCAGGGTTTCGTTAAGCGCGTATTGGGCGAGCGGGTCGTTGAGGATCACGTTATCAAAGGAAGCCGGTGCGGCCTCCTTGCGGGACGGCAGGTTGTGCAGCACCGCCGTGCAGGCGCCGCCGGGCTCCACGGTGTGGCAGGTAAATACATAGTACCGGAAGCCGTGGGCCTCCAGCAGATAGCTCAGTCCGGCCCGCAGCCGGCCCAAGGTGGTGACCCGCGCCAGGGAAAGAATCTGGTCGGTGGTATCGCGCTCGTAGAACATCCTTGTCGTTCCCTTTTTTATAGGCCCGGTTCTTTTAGTACCGGTCGCGCGCACCCGCCGGCGGCTATCTACAGGCCGCCAGCGGGAAGAACCGATGTCCGGGCGGGTTGATCAAAGCATGCTGCGGCGCTCCGCGTCGGTGAGGGCGGCGCCCTGCTCTTCCGACAGTTCGCCGGCGCCGAGCACCCGCACCACGCCGTCAGGCCGGTAGTCGGGCACACCGGCTTTGCGGTCCTGCTCCGGCACCAGCCGCTCCTGACCGTAGCCGAGAATTTCGACGGTGATCACCGAGGGGCGATTGCCCCGGTCGCCGCGGCTCACCTGCTCCGCCGCCTGCACCGCGCTGTTGGCGGCGTTGGTGGCGTTGGTGAGCGCGCCCACGTTGACGCTGGCCACCGCCGGCAGGCCGGTGGATTCCCCCTGTACCTGGATGTTTTCCGCGTTGACCACCTGCAGGGCGGCGATGTTCACATCACCGGACACCCGAATACCCGCTTCGCCGGCGTCGATCACGCCCAGCGGCGCGATCAGGTCGATATCGCCGGGCGGCACCTCGGGAATCGGCGCCAGGGTGGCGATGCCGGCGCCGGTGGAAGGCGCCGACGGCGACAGGCTGACGTTGCCGATGTCGTCGTAGACTCGGCGCGGCGGTGTGTACACCAATGTGGTCTTGGCACCGCGACCGGCGTTGATATCGCCGGCGGCGGACCAGGCGAAGATGTCACCGCCGTAGGTGGTGAAAATGCGTGACAGCCCCAGGGCGATGTCGCCCTGGCTGTACATCTGGATGTTGCCGCTGCCCTGGGTGAGCACGCCGTTGTCACCGTCCGCCGGGCGCACCCCTTCCACGCCCACGATCAGATCGCCGCCGGGCACCAGCATCTGGATATCGCCGCCGCCCTCGGTGCGCACCAGACCGGAATATTCGCCGGTCGAGAACATGGTGTAGTCGCCATCGTAGCCCGAGGTGCCCGCCTCACTGTCCGCCTCGGGCAGGAAGGTGGCGATAACCCGACGGCCGCGCAGGTAGCTGCCGGTGCGGTCGCCGTCCGGGTCGTTGTACTCCCGGCCGCCGGCGCGCAGCTCCGCGTAGTAGAGTTCGCGCAGGAAGATGCGCTGCTGCTCCGGCGACAGCGCGTCGAAATAGGCCAGGGCGGTGGTGCCTTCCAGGGCCGTGTCGCCGTAGCGAGCCTCCAGCCAGTCGCCCAACTCCTGGTCGTAGACCTTGACCACCTTGTCAGGCTGGTCCGCCAGGGGCCGGCCCGGATCCGCCAGGTTGGCCGGGTTCAGGTAGGCGTCGATCAGGGACTGGTAGTCCGGGCCGTCCGCACCCATGCCCACATTGATGGCGATATCGGCGCCGCTGCCCACATCGTCGGACTGGCCGGCCATGCTGCGCACCCAGCCCCGGTCGCCCTGGTAGAAGTTGCGACCGGCGGTCACTTCCAGGGTGCCCGGGCCCACGGCCACCGCATCGATAAAGATCAGGTCCCTGCCAGCTTCGATCAAGGATATGTCCGTGGCGGCATTGTGGCCGAGAACCGATGCCCTCTCATGCCCGATGGAGCCAGAGGTATTCTGACCGAAAGCCACGATGTCGCGACCGGCACGAACCCAGGCGGGACGCCCCAACAGGGACGGCAGGTTGTCATCGGGATTGCTGAGATAGCCGTACATCAGGTTATAGATGTCCCCCTCCACGGCGTAGAAACGGGCGGGGGCCAGCCCGGCCACGCCCCCGGCATCAGGATGGGCGTCGATGCCCAACCCCAGGTGGTAGATGGAATCCGCCGCCAGCAACTCCACGGCTCCCTCAAGGGAGGCGCGCACCACCGCATCCTGGGCCGTGGGACTACTACCGGCCCCATAAAGGGAACCTTCCCCGGCCACCAGACTCAGCGTGGAGGGCGCCTGCCCACCGGTCAGTGTCACGTTGCCACCGGCGGAGAAGGCGGCGATCCCGCTCTGGTCCTGCCGGATGTCCACGCCCATGCCCGCCAGCGGATCGCGGGTGGCCAGCACCTGGTCCCCCACGCTGATCAGCCGGGCCGAGGCGTCGCCAACGGCGACGTTAAGACGACCGTAGGGGTCTGTCGGAGCCCGGGCGATCAGATCGTCGGGCCTGGGGTCGACATTGTTTGACGACGGCGACTCAAAGGTCTGCCAGGTCTGCCCGATTCCCCCGGCCCGCACCTGAATATCGCCGCGAAGGTTATTCACGCTGCTGGCACCCGACGTTCCCCGTACCGGGTTGACGGTGCCGCCTGCGTCGATGCGCAGATCACCACCGCCGAACTGGGTGACGCTGCCGTCCGCATCACGCCAACCACTGGCGCCCACCGCCACGTTCAGGCCACCGTTGACATCGGTCTGGTCCCGGTTGGCGCCCAGATGGCGGCCGGCGGACAGGGTCACGTTGCCGCCGCCCAGGGCGCCAATGCCTTGGAACACGGCCAGCACCGGGTCGGTGAAGCCCTGCCCCTGCGTGGGATCCGAGGCCGCATAGGTGCCGGAATGAATCCACCAGGCGGCCTGCTCGCCGGAGGCGGGGGCGTCATCCGCCCACAGCCAGCGGGACGCGGGCAGGTCGCCGCTGCTGTGCCCGATCAGATCGCGGCCGGCGCGGACCAGCACATCGCCGCCGCCGGTGAGGAAACCGGCCTGTACGTCGGTGACCGCCGCGGAACTTTCGTAACTGTCGTAGCCGTCCAGGTCACCGCCATCCGGCCGGCCAACCTCGGGCACCTGGTCGGCGGGCAGGGCGCCACCGGCGGTGTAGACCGCGAAAGCGGAGTCCTGGCGATAATCCCGGGCGGCGATCAGCTCCAGGTCGCCGGAACCGGTGCGGATCACACTGACCGCTTCGTCCTCGGAACCTTCCCGCAGCACCACGGGCGGCGCCGTGTTATTCAGCACCAGATCCCCGGCCACGGCGCCGGCCCGCACCGCCCGGCGGCTGGCGGAAGCCAGATCGGCACCGCCCACCAGATGGATATCCCAGGACTCACCGCCCCGTTCCAGCACCGGGGCCAATGTCGGGATATTCTGGGTCTCCTGTTCGGCGGTCTGGAGCCCCGTGATGTACATTCCCTTGGGCAGAACCGTCCCGGCGGGCAATCTCATGGCCTTGCTATTCGTTTCGGCAACCAAGATCTGGTTGTAGGGAGAAAGATCAGTCCCGACGGCTAACGGCCTGGGTTCAATTCGTATCTGGCTGGGAAACACAAAACCAGGATCGAACCGTGTACCAGCGGGCACCCTTAAATTCGAAAGGAAAGTCCCCGCCGGCACACGCCCCGGGCCATACACCATGCCCGTACTTCTATCGATGACCGCGGACGCCAGGAATAAATCAGCCGTCAACGTATGGTTGCTCAGAGTAGCGTCAAAATCCGACACGGTTTCATAATTAACGGCGCTGCCCTGCTTGATATATACAGCAGCCGGGGTCACATCAAAGGGCAACGTCCCCTCAAGCTCGCCCCTGAAGGACCAACCAGCCTTCAGTCTTAATTCTTCCGGTAGCTCAAACTCCCGGGTAAGCTCGTCAAATTCACCGCGTTCTCGAGTCAGCCCAGGCTCGAGTTCAAAGTCGACGAAAAAAGCGGTATCCGGGCTACTCAACGGCACGCCGAAGCCGTCGCTGATCGTGCCGTTCACGGTAAGGTCGCCGCCGGCCCGCAGAGTGAACACACCGGCGGTACCGGAACCTCTGACCGCCGAATCCACATCCGGCCCGTAACGGTAGTTCGCCAGGTCCAGGTCACCGTCCAGGCGCAGGTTGCCGTCCTCCGTGGCGGAAACGATCTCCACGCCGGGCCGCAACTGGAAACCTTCGCCGGCGGCGTCGCGCAGGCCGGCCAGACGTTCCATCAACTGGGCATTGGCCAGCGCGCCGTTGACGAAAGCGTTGCTGTCTCCATGGATGCCATCCATATAGGTCTCGTCGACCACCTGGGTGGTGTCGTCTTCCGGGTCCAGCGGCGCGTCGTCGTAGGTCCAGAAGCCGTTGACCGCCAACCGCTTGGCGCCGCGCACGGTGAGCGGGCCGTCGGCGTCCACCGCCACGTCGTCGCCCTGCTTGCCGCCCAGGCGAGGCGCATTGAGATTGATCACGCCGCGGGCCTCGCCGCCGGCGCTCACATCCAGGGTGGCGCCGTCCGCCAGCACCAGGCGGCCGTCCTGGGTAGTAAGATCCAGGGTGGCCCGGTTGCTGCCCTCGATGGCGCCGCCGTGGCTGTCGCGCTTGAGCGTGTCGCCGCTGGCGTCGAGCACCGCGTCGCTCTCGATGGTGAGGTCGTCGCGGGCGGCCAGCCTCAGACTGCCGGCGTACTCGCCACCGGCGCGCACCGTGCCGGCCACGGTGAGGCTGCCGCCGTCGGCGGTCACCGACAGGTGGCGCGCCTGCAGCTCGTCACCGATGACCAGATCGCCGCTGCCCAGGGTAAAGTCCCGGCGATAATCGAAGCCGCCGTCGCCGAGCCGCTGATTGAGGCCGACGAAGTCGAGGATGGTCAGGCCTTCAACCTGAATCGAGCCGCCCTCGAAGCCGTTGTCCGGCTCGTCTTGGGCGCGGGCGACCAGGTCCCCTTCGAGCGCCACCTGGCCGTTGGCGGCGGTGGCCTTCACGGTGCCGGCGTCGCTGCCCCGGGCGGACACATCCAGGATGGCGCCGGTAGCCTGGCGCACGTCGCCCTGGCGGCTTTCCAGCACCAGATCCCCGCCGAAGCTGTGCCGGGTGACGTCGAAGAAGGTCACTTCCCGGCCGGCCACGTCCAGCACGCTGCCTTCGGTGAGTTCCAGGTCTTCGTCGGCGTGGATGTCGATGCGGCCGCTGGGGGCGGCCACGGTGCCGTCGATGCGCACCCGGTTGCCGTCCAGGGTCAGGCGCCCGCCCAAATCCAGGCTGCTCCGGTCCACCGGTTCGGCGCCCCCCGGTCGCGCCACGGTCACATCACCGCCGCTGCGGAAGGTCATGTCGGAACGGGCCTGGCCGGTGAGCACCGGCGCGTTCAGAGTCAGGTTGCCGCCCTCGTACTGTCCGTCCCCCAGGTCGCGCTGATACACGGAGACCACACCTTCCCGTTCGCTGGTGATTCGTTGCGCCGCGTTGAACTCGACGTCCTGGAAACCGAGCATCAGCCGGTCCAGGCTCAGGTTGGCGGTCTCGTCGACCACCGGGCCGTTGAAGCCGAACACCACTTCATTGGCGTCCACCCGGAAGCCGCCGGCGCCGGTACCGGCGCCACCCTCGATCACCGGGCCCGGCTCCGCCGCCACCGGTTTCGGGTTCCCCCGTTGACCTTCCATGAACCCCAAGCCACTCCAGGTGAACCGATCGGTGCGCAGGGTGGCGGTATCGCCGTCGCCGCCCAGGCCATAGATCGCCGGGGTAATAAAGCGCAGATCGGCGCTGGACTCACCGGTGGCGGGATCGAAGGTATCCAGGCTCACCGGGCCGAAGAAATTAATGGAATTGGAAGCCTGGAAGCTCAGACTCTCGATGCCGGGGCCCTCGGCGGGGCGCAGCAAGCCGTCCAGAATTGCCTGGGTAAGGCGCCAGCCACTGGACAGCACACCGTCGGTGGCGGCCTGATCCAGGGCGCCATCCGTACCCACGTTGACGCTCTCCACGCCCAGCAGCAGGTCGCGGGCGCCCACGGCGATCTCACCGATTTCGGCACCGCCGGGGGCCAGCAGCGCCACCGAGCCCTCGCCGAACAGGCCGGCGCCGTCCTCCACGCGCAGGCCGCCCTCGCCCTGGACGCCGCTGAACGTCATCAGGTCGTTGCCCACCGCCAACAGGGACTGGTCCTCGTTGGGGTTCAGAACCATACCGTTATCGGCGGTCCATCCCGCCGAGCCGCGCCCCCGGGTATCAATGGTGGCGCCGGATTCGACCACCACCGAAGTCTCTTCACCGTTGCCGGCCAGCAGCACCGCCGCCGCGTTCAGTGACGAGCCGGAACGGACGATTACCGAGTTGCCCGGCTCCGTATAACCATCGGTGTCGCTGGTACCCAGGCCCAGCACCGTGGCGCCCAGGCTGTTGAGGTCGTCGTCCCGCAGGCTGATGCGGCTGGCCTCCGCCTGACCCGGCTCGCTGATTACTTCCAGGGCGCCGCCGTGGAACCCCACCAGGCCGCCGGTGCCGCCTTCGGCACGCTCGTTGCGCAACTCACCATTGAAGCGGAACGCCTCCGGATTGGCCGGGTCCGCGTAGCCGAAGTCGAACAGCAGCGGCCGCATGTCCTCGGGAATCAGGTTACTGAGACGGGCGACTCCGAATTCCGCTGATTGCTCCGCCACCCACCGGGTCAGGGAGGTTTCGTTGTACTCCCCGTAACGGCGCACCTCGGTGCCGGCCATGATGGTGGCCCGGCGCGGCTGTCGCGCGAGCACGCCGGTATTGGCCAGGCCGGTGTAAACGTCCGCGTTGTACAGACCCGGGGCGGCGCCGGCGGTAACGCCGAGCCGCTGTGTCGCCGCCCCGCCCAGCTCCACCCGGTAGCCGCCGGGCATCATGGCGTACTCGGCGGGCAGCAGGGTGTAGGTGCCCGCCGGCAGCCCGGGCACGCCGGCGTCAATGGTGATCTGTCGGCCCACCTGGCCGGTGGCGGGCAGCCCCGGGTCCAGCGGTGCCGCCGCTCCGTTCATCGAGGGCAGAATGGCATAGACTTCCCGATCGGAGCCGCCGGAATGCCAAGGGGCGGCGTTGGCCAGGGCCGTATCGAGGATGTCCACGGAGCCGCTGGCCCCGTTGCTGAACCCCAGCCGCCACAGGGTGCCGCCGGCGGAGGTGTCGACCACGGCGCCCTCTTCGGCCATGAAGGTGGCGGTGCCGAAGCGGATGCCACCGCCAGTGCGTTGAGCCTGTTGACTGCCGGTCAACCCGGGCACATCGAAATCGATTTCCTCACCGTTGTAGAAATAGTTGATGCCGTCCGTGGTGTAGCCGTACGGCAGGGTCAGGCCCGCGGCGCTGATTGAGGTCACGCTGCCTTCTTGCAACACAGCATCGGATGCGACATCCCCCAACGTGGAGTTAATGGCGATTTCCGACAGGAAGCTGCCGCCCAGCGAGGGCCGGTCTCCGCCGATGTAGATTGAGCCCAACGGAGCCAATAGAGCGCCGCCCTGCTCGATCCGTGGCGCACGGAGGGCGACGGCCCCGAATACTGAAGGCGGCGGAGACGGGTCCCCCGTCCCCCGGCGTTGAATGCGCAGCAGCGCCCCCTCCAACGGATCGCCGGAGAGATCCCCCGCCACCGCCACGCCTACTTGAATGGCATTCTGGCTATGGGTCACCGGGTACAATCGTTCAGCGATCAAGGTCAGTTCCCGGTCCGCGACCATGGACACGTTATCCAGCCGCATATCTCCCCGGCTATCCAGCCGGATGTCGGCAAAACCGGGGAGATCCACCGTTTCGGTACCGCTCAGAAGGTCCCGGCTGCCGCGACCGCCGAACGTCAAGAGCCCTTTCCCCAGATCAATCAGGTCCGCCCGCACCGAAAGCCGGCTGTTCTCACCGGTTAAACGAGAGAGAGCGTCCACATTGCCGTGGTTAAAAGCAAAAACCGGCCCTGGATTGTTGCCTGATCCCAGCCCTTCGGGGCTGGCGGTGCGCCCGGACAAATTTACGTAGGGTGCCGACAGTTCCACATTGATATCAGGGTTTTCCGGCGCGGCGCCGATGACGGTGGCGCCCAGGGCGATCTTCCGGTCCAGCGAGAGGCTGGTGTCGCCTTCAAACAGAATGGCATCACGGGCCCAAACGGAAAGGCCGTCAACGCCCCAGTCCGCCAGGTCGTCGGTGGCCAGCCGGGCCTCGCCGTAGCGCAGGCCGGCATTGCCGGGGCCCGGCTCGATGTCCTCCGGCATGCCGGAACTCAGTTGCTCGCCCAGAACGATGTTGCGCAGCCCGGCTTGGCGCTCGTCACCGCTGTTCGATGGCAGCAGCACGGTTTCCAGCATCAGCTCCAGGTCACCCCCGGCAGCGCCTTCGCCCCCGGCCCGGGCGCGCAGCTCGCCATCGAAGTAGATGCCGGCGTTGGAGCGCATCGCCAGCCCACCGGCGCTGCTCGCCACCGTAGTGGGCCGGTCGCCGCCCAGGTCCAGATCGGCCCGGGTGCCGGACACATCGATCACGGCGCCGTCGCGGACAACAATGAAACGATTGTTGATCTCGTAGATGCCGTTATCGTTGAGTTCGTCCGGCGCCAGACTGCCCAGGGTGACCTGGCCGCCGTCCAATACCTCGCCGTAGCGGCGACCGCGGGCCCCGGTGGCCGTGTAGGCAAAGCCGGAGGCGTCCAGCAGCGCGTTCTCACCGATCCAGATGGACTCTCCCAGGGACTGGCTTTGCGTGACGCCGTCGGTCTCCGGGTTGAGAATATCGATGCGACCGCCATGGGCCCGCAGGGTGCCTTCCACGGTGGTCTGGCCACCACTGAGCGTGATCGACTGGCCCGGGTCGACCTGGACCGTCGCCCCTTCGCTGATCGCGATGGCGCCCGGCCGGCGCTGGCTCTCGGACTTCAGGGTCAGGCTGGCGCCGCCCCGACGCACCCCCCGTCTCTCCTCCGGGAGCGCCTGATACAGCGGCGGTGTCCAGACTTCCAGCGCCGCATCGCGATCCACCGCATTGATCATCCCGGGCCGGTAACGGTACACCGGCATGGCCACGTCGATGCTGGCGCCCTCGGTGACGTGCACACCGCGATGACCGTTGACCTCATAGTTCGAAAAGCCGTTTTGGAAGTATTCCGGAGCCAGGGTGGAAACCGCTTCCACCCTCACGTCTCTATCCAGAACGATGCCGGCACCCAGGGTCTGACCCGGCGAGAAGACCGCGTCCACCGGCAGGGGCGTGCCGGCTTGCGCCACGGCCATGCTTTCCGCGACGGGCAGCCCCTGCGGGAACACATCGGCGGGCACCACATAATCCGGCGCCGGCGACCCCTGGGTGACGGTAATGGTGGCGCCGGCGGGGACCGTCGCCCCGCCCTGGTACACCGAGCCGCCGGCCAGAAGCATCACCCCGTCCGGCACCACCCAATCCGCCGCCAAGGTCACACCCGGACCACCATTGATGGCCAGGGGGCTGTCGCCGAAAGGCTGGCCCGGCAGGGCCTGGGTGCGGCGATACTCATAGTTGAACGGCAAGGTGCCGCCGGCTTCAATCACCACTTCTTCCAGCAAGGTGAGATCCACCGGCGCTTCCTGACCGGCGGCGAGCAGCCCTTCGGTCTCAAACAACTCGTCGCCCACGACGATGGCCTGGCCGGATTCGATCGACAGGGTGCCACCGCCATCGACACCATAACCGCGCAGATCGCCATCCAAGGTGAGAACCCCGTTCTCCGACGTGCCGCTGTTGTCATTGACCGTGGTCGCGGCGCTCAGGGTGATGTCGCCGCCACGGCCGCCGAGCAACTGGCCGTCGGCGGTGACCGCGCCGCCGGAGGAGACATCGATCAGGCTGCCGGCTTCCAGGGCGACGTCGCGGCTGGAGGCCAGCGTCACGCTGCCGCCGTCGCGGTGCGCCAACGCGGCGGTGTCCGGTGTTCGTATTTGGTTGCTCCAAAGACCACGGGCGTCCAATACCCCCTCGGCGCCGAGCCGCACATAGGTATCGCCGTCGGCGCCGGTCAGTGCGGTTCGTGCCGCACCGCCATTGCTGTTTACCACGTCGATGATATTGGTCAGGGTAATGTCGCCGCTGCGCGCGGTGACGGTGGCGTCCACGTCGACCTGGCCGGAGGCCAGACGCACGTAGCCGCCGGGGGTGACGTCCAGGTCGTGCTCCACGGCGATGCCGCCGGCGCTGACTAGATCGAGACCGCCGAGGCCCTGCTCGCTGGTACGGGCGGCGTCCAGCCAAACGGTGCCGAGCCGCTCGCCGAGTTCCGCGTCCCGTTCCAGTTCGCCGGCGACATCCTCGATGTCACCGACGCGCACGTCGCTGTCGAAGCCGCCGCTCAGGCCGAGCAGGCCGTACTTGCCGAGCAGCAGTTGGCCGGCGCGGGCGACGCTGTTCTGTGCCTGGCTGTAGCCGTCCAGGCCCTGGGCGCGGGCGCGGTTCTGACGTTCGCCGTTGTAGACTTCGGCGACGATATCGCCCTCCAGGATGGCGGTGGGCGCGCTGACGATCAGCCGCCCGGCGTCACGGCCGGTGACGTAGCCGTTTTCCAGGCGCTTTTCGGGGTTGATCAGCGGGTTGCGCCAGGCGTCGGTCTGGCCCCAGCGTTCGCTGGTTCGTTCGTAGCCCCGATAAAGCCCGGTATAGCGCAGGTAGCCCGGCGCGGTAGCGGCGTCGTAGAGGTTACCGTCGGCGCCTTTCAGCCAGGTCTGGCGAATATAGCCGGTCTGCACGTTAAGGGTGCCGCCGGACAGGTTGACGGCGGAGCCGCCCTGGGCAATCACCGCGTCGCCGTGCAGCCGCACGGTGCCGCCGGCGGCGGCCCACTCGCCAGCGGAGTGCGCCACGGTGTCGAGATAGCCGCCCACTTCCAACAGGCCGCCGGCGGTGTACCAGCGGTCGGTTTCATAGCCGCCGGTGCCGGCGGGCACGTGGATCAGTTCACGGCGGTCGATCCAGACGTCGCCGTTGCGCAACGCGCCGCTGTCGCGGTTGACCGGGGAATCGCGCTGTTCGTTGCTTTGTACATTGATCAGGACGTTGTTGGATTCCATCGCCACGCGCACGCCGACGGCGCCGGACACATCCAGCTCGGCGCCGCTTTCCACGCGCACGCGGTCGCTGGCGGCAACGGCGATCTGGCCGCCGGTGGCCTGGGTGAGCGAGTCGTCCTCGAAGATCACGTCGCCGCCGGAGACGATCTCCACGCGGGACTGGTCGCGGCGGTCGGGCAGCTCGGCCAGGTTGTCGAAGACGCCGTCGTTGAGACCCTCGCGCTCGAGATCGTACTCCGCTGATTCGTCGATCAATGTCTGGCGACGGCTATCCAGCGCGGTGCCGCCGTCCTCATCGATCACCACGGCGGTGACACTGCCCTCGCCCAGCGTCACCTTGCCGGACGCGTCGCTGGCGGAATTCAGCAGGTGGACGGTGCCGCGCTTATCAACGCTGGTGGTGGCCACGGCCACGCCCTGCTGGCGTACATCGTGCCCGGTCAGCGTAATGTCGCCTTCGGACGAGAGAATCAGACCGCTGTTGGTGACCGTGCCGGCGCTGCCGTCGAGGGCGCTGGCGGCGGACTGACGGCTCGCCACTTCGTTGCCGTCGGTGGTGGAGGCCAGGTTCTCCTCGGTGCCACGGCCTTTACGGATATAAAAATCCTCACCGGCGGCCAGCGTGGTCTGGCCTTGCTCGGTCACGATCTCGCCCTGGTTGTGCACGTTCCGGCCGGCGAGCAGCGTGTAGCCGCCGCTCTGGGTGGCGGACCCGGGCGCCGCGGTCGTCAGCCGGGCGCCGGCCTGCACGTCGATGTCGCCCAGGGCGTTGGTGAACACCGGTTGGCTGCCCTCGTTATCGCCGTACAGGCCGCGCTCACGGAACTGTTCGTCGCTGATGTCCGCCGCCGCCGCCACCAGATTGCGCACATTGACCTGGCTGGAGCCGCTGAACACCACCCCGTTGCGGTTCACCAGCATCACCGTGCCGTCGCCTTTGATCTGGCCCTGGATCTGGCTGGGCCGGGCGCTGGGATCGTTGACCCGGTTCAACACCGCCCAGTTGGCCTGCTGGTCAAAGTCCACGGTGGTGTCACGGCTAACGTTAAAGGTCTCCCAGTTAAGGATCGCTTTGTTGCCGGTCTGCTTGATGTTGACCGTGGTGTGGCCGTCGCGGACCGACTGGGTCGGGTCTTCGGCATTGAACCAGCCGGCGGTGTCCGGGTTCGCGTCTACCTTTAGGCCGCCTTCCGCGAGACCGTCGGGAATATTCGAGGCCGCCTGTCGGGCCGCCTGCCGGGCGGCTTCCTGGGCCGCCCGCTGGGCGGCGACGGCGCCGGCGGTGCGGGTCAGATTATCGATTGAGCGCCGCAGCTTCTGGTTGGCCTGGCGCTGCGCCTGCATCCGGGCGTCCGCGGCGGCGCCGGGACGGGGCGCCGGCGCGCTGGCGCGGGCCGCCGCCTTGGCCGCCAGCCACTCGGAACTGAGCGGCCGGGGCGCGGCTTCCGCCAGCCCGGCCGTTCCCACCGCCAGAACTAACGCGACAGCCCGCGCCAGCGGCTTTACCGCGAAGGGCTGATCCACGGCGGTGCGATTCATTGACGCATTGGACGGAACGGCTTTTCTCATTTTCATCGGGAACTCTCTCAAGGCGAACACGGGTGCGGCCCGGTACACCACGA
>Ga0208300_100904_pt1 | contig 15460 bp, 14 predicted proteins | sample 23_taG_FD_184096 | JGI IMG/M metagenome (GOLD analysis project Ga0208300, IMG submission 184096) | Marine viral communities from Cariaco Basin, Caribbean Sea - 23_WHOI_OMZ (SPAdes) (version 2) | ecosystem: Environmental > Aquatic > Marine > Oceanic | place: Caribbean Sea: Cariaco Basin... | reverse complement strand
CCTCATGTACAACCTCATGGACGACAAGTACAACTGGTACTACCACACCGAACCGCAAGAGTACCTTAACAACCGCAAACTGTACTGGCCGCGGGGAAAGGTCTGGGGTGGCGGCTCTACCTTGAACGCCATGGTTTACATCCGCGGCCACGCCTACGACTACGACCGCTGGCACGACGAAGGTGCCAAAGGCTGGCGCTATCAGGACGTACTGCCCTACTTCCGCAAAGCTGAAAGCCGGGAAAAAGGTGCCGACGACTACCGTGGCGGCAACGGCCCGCTGAACGTCCATACCGGCGACGAGCCTAACCCGCTGTTCGGCGCGTTTTTGGAAGCCACCAAACAGGCTGGTTACCCCTACACCGAAGACATGAACGGTTACCAGCAGGAAGGCTTTGGCGAAATGGACATGACCATTCGCAAAGGCAAACGCTGGAGTGCGGCTCAGGCTTATTTACGCCCGGCACTCAACCGCCCGAACCTGACCGCCGAAACCGGCGCCATGACCACCCGCATTCTGTTTGAAGGCGAAAAAGCCGTGGGCGTGGAATACATCCAGAATGGCAAAACCATTCGTGTAGCGGCCCGCAAGGAAGTCATCGTCAGCGGCGGAGCCATCAACTCGCCACAACTGTTGATGCTCTCGGGCATTGGTGCAGCCGACGAACTGAAAGAACACAACATTCCGGTTGTGGCCGACCGCCCGGGCGTGGGTAAAAACCTGCAGGATCACCTGGAAATCTACGTGCAGCATAAATCCACCCAGCCGGTCACGCTGTACAAGTACACCACCCAGCCGGGCAAGACCATTGCCGGGGTGAAGTGGTTCCTGAATCACGATTGGGGTGCCTGCCGCACAGCGCATTTGGAAGCCGGTGGATTTATTCGTTCCGAAGCGGGCGTACAGCACCCGGACATCCAATATCACTTCCTGCCGTCTCAGGTTATCGATCACGGCCGGAAAGACGCAGAATGTCATGGCTATCAAGCTCATGTAGGCCCCATGCGCCCGACCAGTCGCGGTTTCCTGAAGTTGAAATCCGCCAACCCGACCGATCACCCGATCATCGATCCAAAACTGCTCAGCACCGAGCGGGACCGGTGGGAAATGCGACAAAGTATCAAACTGACCCGGGAGATTTTCGCCCAAGCCGGTTTTGATCCGTTCCGGGGAGAAGAACTTCGCCCCGGAGCCAGCGCCACCACCGACGAAGACATCGATGCCTTTGTCCGGGAATACGCAGACAGCGCTTACCACCCTTCCTGCACCTGCAAAATGGGTGCAGCCGACGACCCCATGGCGGTTGTCGATGAAGAAGCCCGGGTGTACGGCGTGAGCAACCTACGCGTGGTAGATGCCTCCATCATGCCGAGCGTGGTCAGCGGTAACCTGAACGCGCCAACCATCATGCTGGCCGAGAAATGCGCCGACCACATTCTCGGTCGCGAACTGCTGCCACCCTCGTCAGCCCCCGTGTGGGAGCACCCTGACTGGAAAAACGCACAACGATAACGACGTGACAAGAAACCAAGAAAGGAGAACGACTATGAAGAAGATCATGTTGGCCTGTGCTGGCCTCGCTATGAGTGGAGCTGCCGCGGCAGCCCCGAACGCCGAATGCAAAGCCGTTCGTTTCGCCGATGTCGGCTGGACAGACATCACCGCCACCACCGCACTCGCCTCCGAAGTGCTGGAAGGCATGGGCTACGAGCCGAGCGCCAAGGTTCTGTCTGTACCTGTCACCTACCGCTCGCTGAAAAACAAAGACATCGACGTATTCCTGGGCAACTGGATGCCCACCATGGAAGGCGATGTGCGCCCGTATCTGGACAGCGGTGACGTTGAAAACGTCATCACCAACCTCGAAGGCGCAAAATACACACTCGCGGTACCGCAGTTTGTGTACGACGCAGGTGTAACCAGTTTTGCCGATATCGCTAAGCACGCTGACGAGTTCAACGATCGCATCTACGGCATTGAGCCCGGCAACGACGGCAACCGCCTGATTCAGGAAATGGTGGATCAGGATGCCTTCGGTCTGGGCGACTTCCGTGTGGTGGAATCCAGTGAAGCCGGCATGCTGTCGCAAGTCAGCCGCTCGGTTCGCCGCAACCAGTGGGTAGTCTTCCTGGCGTGGGAGCCGCATCCGATGAACGCCAACCACGATCTGGCGTATCTGGAAGGCGGTGACGACTTCTTCGGCCCCAACTACGGTGGCGCAACGGTTCGCACCAACGTTCGCAAAAACTACCTGAACGAGTGCCCGAACGTCGGCACCCTGCTGAACAACCTGAAGTTCTCTCTGACCATGGAGAACGAAGTAATGGGCGCCATCCTGAACGACGGCGAAGACCCGCGTGATGCCGCCAACGCCTGGTTGTCCAACAACCCCGACGTGCTGACCAGCTGGCTGGACGGCGTCACCACCCTGAACGGTGAAGACGCACTGCCTGCCGTGAAGGCCTACCTGAAGCAGTAAAGCTCGACGTGTTGGCGCACCAACACGACAGCTTTCGCAAGCACGCCCCGGGCTGATGGCCCGGGGCGCTTGATCCGAAGTACCGACACCTTTCACTTTCCGTGCGAGCAATGCCCGCACCCAAAAAGACAGAAAACCATGAACTGGATAACTGAGCATCAACTGCCTTTCGGCGACTTCATGGAAGACGTTGTTGATTTTCTAGTCATCAATTTCAGCGGCTTTTTCGACGCTGTATCCGAAGGCTTACAAAGCATGATTCACGGGCTGACCGACGGCCTACTCTGGATACCGCCCGCAGCCCTCGTCCTACTGTTCACCGTGGCCGCCCATCTGCGGCATCGCCGCTGGGGCCTTACCCTTTTCACGGCCTTCAGCTTTTTGCTGATCTGGAACATCGGCTACTGGGAAGACACCATGGCCACCCTGTCATTGGTGCTCTATGCCACCCTGCTGTGCATCGTGATCGGCATCCCGCTGGGTATCTATGCCGCCCACAGCCAGTGGCTCTACAAATTCCTGCAACCCGTACTGGATCTGATGCAAACCATTCCACCGTTTGTGTACCTGATCCCTACCCTCACTCTGTTTGGTCTGGGCGTGGTGCCCGGCGTTATATCCACCGTCATCTTCGCTATTGCGGCTCCGGTCAGGCTGACCTACTTGGGCATATCCCAAGTGCCAACGGAACTGCTTGAAGCCGGCAAGGCCTTCGGATGTACCAACCGCCAGCTACTGCTGAAAGTCGAGCTACCTGCCGCCATGAGTTCCATAGGGGCCGGTATTACCCAGTGCATCATGCTGTCGCTGTCGATGGTGGTGATCGCCGCGCTAGTCGGCGCTGATGGTTTGGGCGTGCCCGTTGTACGCGCACTGAACACTGTAGACATCGGTAAAGGTTTCGAAGCCGGCCTGGCCATTGTATTGCTGGCTATCTGGATGGACCGTTTCTTCCGCCAACGTAACGCTGGGGAGCCCACACAATGATCGAATTCGAAAACGTTAACGTCGTCTTCGGCAAACAGCCCAAGCAGGCACTGCCTCTTATTGAACAGGGTCTTGATCGGGCTGAGATTCGCGAGCAAACCGGCCTGGTAGTGGGCGTTCAAAACGCCAACCTAAGCGTAAAAAAGGGCGAAATTTGCGTGCTGATGGGGCTTTCCGGTTCCGGTAAATCCAGCTTGCTGCGCTGCGTAAACGGCCTGAACGAAGTCACCAGCGGCGCCATTCGCATCCAACACGACGGCGAGATGGTGGACTTCACCCAAGCCAGCGAAAAAGTGCAGCGCGACATCCGTACCCGTCGCATTTCCATGGTGTTCCAGAGTTTCGCTCTGATGCCTTGGCTGTCCGTTGAAGACAACGTGGCCTTGGGCTTGGAACTGCAGGGCATGAGCAAAGCCAAGCGTCGGAAGAAAGTTGCTCGCCAACTGGAATTGGTCGGCCTTTCGGCGTGGGCCAAGTGCCGCCCGGACGAGCTTTCCGGTGGTATGCGCCAGCGTGTGGGGCTTGCCCGGGCACTGGCCACCGAATCCGAAATCCTGCTGATGGACGAACCCTTCTCGGCACTGGATCCACTGATTCGCCACCAGCTGCAAGACGAATTGTTGAGCCTGCAGGAAGAGCTGCAGAAAACCATCGTCTTTGTGAGCCACGATTTGGACGAAGCCCTCAAACTGGGCTCCCACATCGCGATCATGAAAGATGGCCAGATCGTTCAGCACGGCAAGCCCGAATCCATCGTGCTGCACCCTGAAAACGATTACGTGAAGAGCTTCGTGGCCAGCACCAACCCGCTCAATGTTTTGGCGGCCCGTTCACTGGCCCTGCCCATCGGGGAAATTCAGGAAGACGCCAGCGGCAACCGTTGCCTGAACAAGCGCTACGACATCTGGTTGCACACGCCCGACGTGGCTGAACAGGCCGTAGTAACCAGCAACGGCCAAACGTTCCAAACCCAGTCCTGGCAAGAAGGTCAAACCATCGAAAGTCTGGCCAAACAGCCCACGCGCATCGCTCCGGATACCCCGCTGCGCGATGCCGTCGAAATCCGCTACTTCACCGGCCACAGCCTGCTGGTTGAAGAAGGCGGACAAATCACGGGTGCCATCGGTGACCGTGAACTTTACCACGCCATGCTTGGTAAGCATCTGGACGACAACTAGGGCGAGCTTTTCGCCCTCTCAATAACTCTAAATAGAACTCACGAAAGGATATGTTTATGAAGATCCGGACATTCAAGGCCGGCGCTGGTCTGATTGCCTCCTCATTGATGCTGGCCGCTTGCGCCCCCATGCAGCAGACACCTGCTGAACCGGAACACACCAAAAACGTCATCATGATCGTTGGCGACGGCATGGGCCCGCAACAGATAGGCCTGCTATTGGCGTATGCAAAGCAAGCACCTAACTCGGTGATTGCCGACGGCTACACCGCCTTTGACCGCATCGCCGAGAACGGCAGCATGGGTATCTCCATGACCCACGCCAATGACAATCTGGTGGTGGATTCAGCGGCCTCAGCCACACAGTTGGCCACCGGCCAGCTGGCGGGTGCAGAAATGATCGGAGCCAACAAAGACGGCAACACCGCCGAGAGCATTCTGGAACGAGCAAAGAAACTGGGCAAATCTACCGGGCTGGTTTCTGACACCCGCATCACCCACGCAACACCGGCCGGCTTTGCCGCTCACCAGAGCCATCGCAGCCTTGAAAACGAAATTGCCGTAGATCTTCTGAACAACGACGTAGACGTGATGCTGTCTGGCGGCCTGCGTTACTGGATTCCGGCATCCGCTAACGACGAACAATCCGATGCGCGCCAGCAACTGGAAACGCTGTCGGAAGGCTCCGTACGCATCAAATCGAAACGCAAAGACGATCGCAACCTGATCGCCGAAGCGCTCGAAAAAGACTACGATCTGGCGTTCAACCTTGACCAAATGAACCAGGCCGACGGCAAGGTTCTTGGCTTGTTCGCCTACTCATCGTTGCCAAACGCTATCGTAGAAAACCAGACCAAGAACGACCCGGACCGTACCATTCCCACGCTGAAAGAGATGTCTGAAAAAGCCATCAACACGCTGTCGCAGAATGACAAAGGCTTCTTCCTTATGATCGAAGCCGGCCAGATCGACTGGGCTGGCCACTACAACGACACGGGCACCATGTTGCACGAAATGCTGCGCATGAACGAAACGTTGAATTACGTGCTGGACTGGGCTGAAGGCCGCGACGACACGCTGATTGTTGTGACCGCTGACCACGAAACCGGCGGCTTCGGTTTCAGCTACTCAGCGAACGACCTGCCCCACGGGCGCGACCTACCGGGCGATGTGTTCAAAGAGCAGCAGTTCAAGCCTGGCTTCAACTTTGGCGACGTTTCAACGCTGGATAAGCTGTACGAGCAACAATCTTCTTACGGGGATATTTTCTACAGCCAGTTCGACAGCCTGAGCGCAGAAGAACAAACACCGGCCAACTTGGCTCGCATTGTTAATGCTGAAACCCGTTTCAACATTACCGAAGAACAGGCCGCGCGCGTTCTGGCCACAGAGGACAACCCCTTCTATACCGAAGGCCACTCCTACCTGGGCACCAAAACCGTGCCGAAAATGGACGTTAACGGAGCCTTCTTCGTTTACCAGACCGATGACAACCGCCAAAACCTGCTGGCCCGCGAAGTGGCTGAGCAGCAAAGCGTCGTCTGGTCTACCGGTACGCACACCAACACGCCCGTATTGGTGTTCACGCAGGGCCCGGCAAACGCTACCGCACCTTTCGGTAAAGTGTTGCACCACACTGACGTGGGTCAACACGCCATTGAAGCGATGAACGACTAGGACTTACTTCGAAATGCGCCTGTCCTTGGTAGGTTTTACCGGGGCAGGCGCAACCTGTTCCGGCAATATTCCATTCCTCTATTCTTCTCTCACCAGCGCCCCTGCAAGGTCGCCACAATCTTTCTACCGCCCGCATAGTTCCGGTGTTCGCACAGGTAAATACCCTGCCAAATGCCCAGCGCCAGCTGGCCGTGGGTAATGGGGATAGTCAGTGACGGCCCGATGATCACATTCTTGATGTGGGAGGTGGTGTCGTCCGGACCTTCCAATGTGTGTTCGTAATAATCCGCGTCTTCCGGCACCATAACATTGAAGTGGCGCTCCAGATCGCCCCGAACATCCGGGTCTGCGTTTTCGTTGATCGCCAAGGATGCCGAGGTGTGCTGGATGAAAAGGTTCAGCAGGCCGACTTCGCAGTTGGTCATTTCCGGTGCCCGGGCGAGGATGTCGTCAGTCACCAAATTAAAGCCCCGCGGGTACGGCGGCAGTTCAATGATGTTCTGATGCCAGATCATAGTCTCTCCACCCTCTATTTCTGCAGGTCATCCCAGGGATGAACAGGCACAGCGACATCTTCCGGCACTTCACTTTCATAAGAGCTGCGAAAGTGGTCCATGGCTTTTTCAGCCTCACCCAGCTCATCGAAGCGGGCGATGTGATAAATCGCTTCGCCTTCGTTCACCAGCGGCAAATTGTTCACACAGATCACAATGCCGGAGCAAGGTGATGTAATCGCAACTTCGGTTTCACCGAAAGGGTCTGCCACCATGGCCAGCTTTTGTCCTTTGCGTACCCGCTGGCCTAAACGAGCCACTTGGCGCATGATGCCGTCAATGTCCGCCCTCACCCACTGGGAGTTCGCGGCGGTTTCCGAGCGTTTTTTCGGAGCCTTGGGGCCTTTCTTGGCGGGTACCATTTCCAGCTCGCGCATCACGCGGATGATACCTTTTACGCCGCTGGCAATCACCACATCATCAAAACGCAAGGCTTCACCGCCTTCGAAGGTAACGACGGGTATGTCGAGGGAATCTGCGTAGGCACGGAGGCTGCCGTCCCGCAGCCCGGCGTTGATAATGATCGGGGCACCGAAAGCTTCGGCCATGCGGGTTGTTTCCGGGTTTTTCAGTTCGGCCCGGATTTGTGGCAGGTTAAAACGGTGTACAGCACCCGTGTGCAAGTCGATGATGTGGGTCACCTTCTCCATGATCAGGGTGCGCAACAAATAGGCGATGCGACCACCTAACGAACCGGTTTCCGAGCCGGGGAAACACCGGTTCAGATCACGGCGGTCGGGCAGGTAACGAGTGCGCTGCACAAAACCGAATATGTTGACGATGGGCACGGCTACCAGGGTGCCCCGAAGGTGACGCAGCGCTGAGTTTTTCAATACCCGGCGGATGATTTCAACACCGTTGATCTCGTCGCCGTGGATCGCGCCACACACCATTAATACCGGGCCGTCCCGGCGGCCGTGTACCACTTCCACCGGAATGTGCAGTGGGGTATGGGTGTAGAGTTTTGCCACCGGCACTTCCACAGTCTCGCGGGTGCCGGCCTTTATCTGAACGCCGGCAATCTCAAACGGTGCTCTTGCCATAAACGGTTAGCCTCTGCCCTTGGTTTTGGTTTTCCAGGGCTTATAATTTTTCTCGGTCCAGTTAATGATCATGCCTGCGACGTTTTTACCGGTGGCGTTCTCGATGCCCTCCAGTCCCGGCGAGGAGTTCACCTCCATCACCAGCGGCCCGCGGCTGGAACGCAGCAAGTCGACACCGGCTACGTTCAGGCCCATGGCTTTCGCGGCGGTAACGGCGGTGCGCCGCTCTTCCGGTGTAATGCGCACCAACGAGGCAGTACCGCCACGGTGCAAGTTGGACCGGAACTCGCCTTCGGCCCCCTGGCGCTTCATGGCGGCAATCACCTTGTCGCCAATTACGAAACAGCGAATATCGGCACCGCCAGCTTCCTTGATGAACTCCTGCACCAGAATATCGGCCTTCAGGCCCATAAAGGCTTCGATCACGCTTTCGGCCGCTTTTCGGGTTTCCGCCAGCACTACGCCGATTCCTTGGGTGCCTTGCAGCAACTTGATCACCACCGGCGCGCCACCCACCATTTTCAACAGTTCCGGCACGTTATCCGGTTTGTTGGCAAAGCCTGTTACCGGCATGCCCACACCTTTGCGTGCCAGCAGTTGTAGCGAACGCAACTTATCCCGGGAGCGGGTAATCGCGACCGATTCGTTCAGCGGGAATACGCCCATCATTTCGAACTGCCTCAGTACGGCCGTGCCGTAGAAGGTGACGGAAGCACCAATCCGCGGGATCACCACGTCGAAGTCTTCTAACACCTCTTCGTGATAATGGATCCTCGGGTCTGCCGACGTGATGTTCATCGAGCAATGCAAGCAATCGATAACCTTCACTTCATGGCCGCGATTGATGCCTTCTTCCATCAAGCGCCGGGTCGAATACAGGTGACGATTGCGCGACATAATCGCAATTTTCATGATCAGATCCTTGGTGCCGGTTCGCCGGCAAGATAAGAAGCTTCAGGGTACACAACGGCGCGGCCCGACATGGCGGTACGCCCCAACAGCATCCGGAACCGCATGGTATCCCGGTTGGTCAACGTCATTTCAATCGGCCAGCTTTCATTGCCCACGGTGACCACGGTTTCAATCACCAGACGCAGTTCTTTGTGGCCGCCGGAATCGGTCACGGTGCGTTCGTCCAGCACTTTCGCATCGCACTCGACCACGTCTTTCATTTCGTTCTGAACCGGGTGAACCCAAAACTTCACCCGGCGTTCTCCATTCTCAGTATAGGGCTCTGTGCGAAACGTATGCAGGCACGAGGTGCGAGCCCCTGTGTCGACCTTGGCTTTCATCCGGTCAATACCGAGTTCCGGTAACCCTACCCATTCACGCCAACCCAGTCCGACTCTGTTTTCAACGGTGGTTAGTGGCGTAGTTTCTATTGTTTCAGTCGTGCTTATCGACATCCGGGACACCCTTCTTTTTATGTTGCTCCGGTGCCAACAGCTGCACCCGGAATGGCTCTGAATGACTACCGGCATAGATGCTGGTATGAGGAAACGGTATTTCGATGCCGTGGCCGTCGAGCATTTTCTTCACGGCAATCATCATGCTGCTGCGGCCTTCAAGAAAACGATCTTTGGGCACCCAAAACGAAAACTGTAAATCCACAGAGGATGCACCAAAACCAGTAACCTGTACGAACGCTTTTGGCTCTTCCAGACAGGCGGCATTCTCTTCCGCCAGCTCCAGCAGCAACTCGCTGACGCGTTCAACATCTTCAGCGTAGGCAATCCCCAGCGCCAGGTCGATGCGCCGGATGGGAAACCGCGACCGGTTCACCACCCGCGTTTTAATCAGGGTTTCGTTGGGGATGCGCACATACAGGTTGTCAGGGGTGCGCAGCTTCACGCTCAGCAAATCGATTGCCACCACCTCACCTATGGTGGCATCTACATCGATAACATCACCAATTTCAAAGGGTTTTTCCATCACCAAAAACAAACCGCTGATAATATTCGAGGCTGATGTTTGAGAAGCAAAGCCAATAGCGACGGTCAGGATGCCGGCAGCGCCCAGCACCACCTCCAACGAGAAACCCGCTTCACGGAGCGCCGCGACCGCAAACAGCATGAACACCAGATAGAAGCACAAGCGGCGAATCATCACCTGATGATGGCGGGAAACCCGATCCCCCACCAACCGGCCGACACTTCGGGCGAACAATGTGCCGAGCACTACCCCCAGAAGCATCAGAAACGCCGCGGAAAACCACTGCCCCCATGCGATGCCGTTGCCGATTTCGGCGATTGTTTGCTGTATCGAATCAAACAAAGCACTACTCCTGTTCGGCTATCAGCCAAAGATGTTATCCACGGCACGTACTAATCTTCGCCCCCGGGCTAGCTTTTCCCGGGCCGGGGCAATGGCTTCACACTGACCGGCTTCGGTGACAACCGCATGGTCGATGTGCAAACTGGCTGAACTCATATCGGTTTCACACTTTACCGTAACACCCGAGGTCCAGAGTTGACCTCGTTCGTTCCGGTAAATCGCCAATAGCGGTGTTGGTAAACTGAACCGTTCCAGCAGCAAGGGCTTTTCCCGTTCATTGATAATGGTCACGGGTGTGACTGCGCGCCAAGGCCGTTTCGGCACCGCCTCCAGTGCCAGCCGGCCATAACTGGACGAGGCATAGCACAGCTCACCTTCCCGGGTATTTTTCCCCAACCAGGTCAAAGACGGCGGTGCCAACGGAAACTCGGCCAGCTCGGTACGCGCCGCCCCCACACACACTTTCATCCAAAGCGTTGTACCCACATACAGCACACAGCGGGCTCCCGCGGGAATGGTTAGCGGCTGGAACGGACGAATGACCGTCGGCAAGTTAGCCATGGCGGGTACAAGGCAGAGCACTCCGTCGTCCTTTGTGCGCACGAAGCGCTGAACCTTCACATCGGCCGACGGCAGCGTATGGCCCGTCGATTCGTACCAGTTTTCCGGGTCTGTGCCTTGCTTGGATGTTTGCTCGCGAATCTGCCATTCCAAATCCAGCAAGGTAATCCACAACCGGGTATGACCAAGTTGATGCTGTTGCGTCTGGCCGGAAGCCAATTGATAAGGATGCACCCAGACACCATCGCGGGGGCTTTCGAATTGCTCTGTCATACCGTGGAAAAAACTCCTTTTTCCTGACGGGGATTATTGTTTAACTATAATCCAATCAGGCAAGGTCAGCGAATATATAAGTTAATGATTTCTCGCCTGTAATTACCCCTACTTCACAGCACGAGGTAAACCTGCTCATGGCTGAACTGGTCTGGTTTCGAAACGACCTCCGCACCGCTGACAACGCGGCTTTGACCGCCGCCTGCAAAAGCGGTCGCCCCGTGCGGGCGTGCTTTATCGTCACACCTGAACAATGGCGGGAGCACGACTGGTCAGCCGCGCGAGTTCAGTTTGTGCTGGAACACGCCAATGCGCTGTCAAAACAACTGGCCAAGCTTGGCATTACGCTCAACTTCCTCCATGCCGATACCTTTGATTCCAGCGTGGACGCACTGGAACAGCACTGCCGCCAGCACAGCATTAGCCATCTTCATTTCAACGAGGAATATGGGGCCAACGAGCGAAAGCGCGATAAGCAGGCCCGGGACAGGCTATCTTCGCTGGATGTAGCGGTGAAAAAATACCGAGACCAAACCGTGGCGCCGGTCGGGCAAATTCTCACCCAGAAAGACGAGCCCTATTCCGTTTTTACCCCGTTTTCTCGCCGGTGGCGCGTGTGGGTAGAAGAAACACGCCCCACTCTTTATCCGATACCTTCTGCGATCGGTTCAACAGTCACACCGGAACGCACCGACACCCTGCCCGCCCCGTTCAAGAATGCTCCGGAGCCTCTGGTGGAAACCGGCGAAGACGCCGCCCACGATGCACTGGATGAATTTCTCTCAGAGCGCGCCGCCAGCTACAACGACACCCGGGACTTCCCCGCGCTGGACGGCACCAGCCTGCTGTCGCCCTACCTGACTAACGGTGTTTTGTCGGGCCGACAGTGCTTGATCGCCGCTCAACAAACCGGCAGCTCCGGCGAAGGCATTGAAACCTGGATCAACGAAATTGCCTGGCGCGACTTCTACATAAACATTCTTTATCACTACCCACGGCTCAGCATGCACCGCGCCTTCAAACCGGAAACAGAAGCTCTGAAGTGGAACGATCCGGGCGAGCACTTCGAAGCCTGGAAAGAAGGCCGAACGGGCATTCCCATTGTGGATGCTGCCATGCGTCAGCTGAAAGCCACCGGCTGGATGCACAATCGCCTGCGGATGATCACGGCAATGTTCTTATCTAAGAATCTGTTCATTGACTGGCGGCTGGGTGAAGCCTGGTTTATGCAGAATCTGGTAGACGGGTTTCTGGCTTCGAACAACGGCGGCTGGCAGTGGAGTGCATCTACCGGCACAGATGCAGCACCCTACTTCAGGGTTTTTAATCCGGTCACCCAAAGCGAACGTTTTGACCCCAAAGGCGAGTTCATCCGTAACTGGGTGCCAGAGCTGGCGAAGCTGGATAACAAGCGGATTCACGATCCGTCTAAAGGTGGGGTTATTCCGAAAGGGTATCCACGGCCTATCGTGGATTTGAAAGAAAGCCGGAAGGAGGCGATTGCGCGGTTTCAGGCTTTGAAGGACTGAGTATCTTTTCCGGTCAGGGTTGGGGCGGCTATCAGAGAACCACTTCACAAGCTGACGGGCTGGGTTGGGGATGCCTTTCCAAAAATGTGCGTAGCCATGGATGGCGGAGCAGAAGCGTCACATGGACGTGCCGAAGGAGCGGTTTTTGGAAAGGCATCCCCAACCCGGCCCTACTCCAAAGTCAGGCCGAACAGACCGGGCAGTCAGGATCTTTCAATAGCTTCATTTCTCGCCACTGCATCTGCCAGGCATCCAAAATGAGCAGCCGGCCCATTAGAGGACTACCCACCTGGGCTATCACTTTTATCGCTTCCATCGCCTGAGCTGAACCAATCATGCCTACTAAGGGCGCGATAACACCCGCTTCCGAGCAGGTCAGATCCTCGTTGCCCTGCTCTTCGTACAAACAGTGGTAGCAGGGGCTTTCAGGGTTTCGAGGGTCGTATACGGATATCTGCCCTTCCCCCCGAATCGCCGCACCAGACACTAACGGAACCCCAGCAGCAACGGATGCACGGTTAAGGGCGAAACGGGTGTTGAAGTTATCGGTGCAATCCAACACCAACGTTGCTTCCGAGACCAGCTGTTGAAGATCATCACCATCCACACGGCGATTAACGGCAGTCACGGTAATTTCGGGATTAATCGCGCGAACACGCTCGGCCAAGCGTTCGGCTTTGGAGTCGCCAAGCCAGCTTTGCTGGAAACCGATTTGGCGCTGAAGATTAGCCAATTCGATCTGGTCGTCATCCACCAGCGTTAACTGCCCCACGCCAGCCGAACCCAGATACAACGCAACCGGGCAACCCAAGCCGCCGGAGCCCAGAATCATCACCCGGGCCTCTTTCAGCTTTTGCTGGCCGGCGATATCAAATTGAGGAATCAGAATTTGGCGGCTGTAGCGGAGCAGTTCGTCATCGCTGAGCATAGGAAATCTCGCAGTTAGTCACTGGCTGGCTTGCGGGCCAGGGTCATGCGGTCGTTACCGCCGTAATCTTTGCGGGTTTCTATGTTGCGCCAACCGGCACAGGCAAACAACTCCCGAACCGCCTCACCTTGGTCGTAGCCGTGTTCCAGCATCATCCAACCATCGCCGTTCAACCACGCCAGCCCTTGGGTAACCAACAAGCGAATATCATCCAGCCCGTCGTCGCCGGCAACCAAAGCGGATGCCGGTTCAAAGCGCACATCGCCCTCGCTGAGATGGCGGTCGCTGGCCGGGATATAGGGTGGGTTGGAAATGAGTAAATCAAAGGTGTCGGCCGGGATGTCGTCGAACCAGTGGCTCTGAAGCACGGTGATGGGAAGGTTCAGATTCTGGCTGTTCTCGCGGGCCAGTTCGACCGCTTCGGCAATGCGGTCGGTGGCGGTGACCTGCCAATCGGGCTTCTCGCTGGCGAGCGCCAAGGCAATCGCGCCCGTGCCGGTGCCCAAATCCAGAACTTTGGCGGTTTCAGGCAACTCAAGCGATAAAGCGGTTTCTACAAGGCATTCGGTGTCGGGGCGAGGTATCAGGGTGGACGTGGACACTGTCAGAGGCAACGACCAGAATTCCTGCTGGCCGAGCAGGTACGCAACGGGCTTGCCCTCAACCCGCTCGGCGACCAGTGCGAAAAACTGTTCCGCCTGCGCCGCCGGGATTTCCCGCTCGGGCCAGGCCCGAAAGCTGGTGCGGCTCAGGCCACTGATGTGGCTTAGCAGCAATTCGGCATCCAGCTTGGGTGAATCACCACCGATTCGGGCCGCGGCTTCTTTTATCAGAGCTTCGCAGGTCAACAAGGGGTTACTGATCCTGTGACAGTTCGGCCAGCAATTCCGCCTGGTGTTCCTGTTGCAGCGGCACCACTACCGCATCCAGATCACCACCAACCACTTCATCCAGCTTATACAGCGTAAGGTTGATGCGGTGATCAGTCACCCGGCCTTGCGGGAAGTTGTAGGTGCGGATGCGCTCTGAGCGGTCACCGCTACCCACCAGACTTTTCCGGGTTTCAGCCATGCTTTGCTGCTGTTTTTCCAGCTCGGCATTCTGCAGCCGCGAGGCCAGCAAACTCATGGCTTTGGCGCGGTTTTTGTGCTGCGACCGTTCTTCCTGGCACTCCACCACCAGCCCTGTGGGCAGGTGGGTAATTCGGATCGCGGAGTCGGTTTTGTTTACGTGCTGCCCACCGGCTCCGGAGGCCCGGAAGGTATCGACGCGCAAATCGCCTTTGTTGATATCGATGGCTTCCGCTTCGTCTGCTTCGGGAATGACGGCCACTGTACACGCTGAGGTATGAATACGGCCCTGAGATTCGGTTTCCGGCACTCGCTGCACCCGGTGTGCGCCGGATTCGAATTTAAGGGCGCCGTAGACACCCTCACCCGACAAACGAGCGATTACTTCTTTATATCCGCCGTGCTCGCCTTCGTTCTCGTTCAGTATTTCAACCTGCCAGCGGCGCTTTTCCGCGTATCGGGAATACATGCGGAACAGGTCACCGGCAAAAATAGCGGCTTCATCACCACCGGTACCGGCACGGACTTCCAGAAACACGTTTTTGGTGTCGTTCGGATCTTTCGGCAGCATCAATCGTTGCAGCTCGGCATCCAGTTCTTCACTGCGGGCCTGAGCATCGGACAGCTCTTCTTCGGCCATGGCACGCATATCGGCGTCGCCATCTTTAGCCAACTCTTTCGCTTCGGCGATATCATCCAGAGACTGCTGCCATGCCTGAAAGCACTTCACCACAGGTTCAATCTCTGCGTACTCTTTGGAAAGATCACGAAACTTGTTCTGGTCGGCAATCACTGAGGCATCGCTTAACAGCGCATTCACCTCCTCGAACCGCTCTACTAACTGTTCAAGGCGGGATTTAATCGATGACTTCATAGTTTTTCCGTGGTGGTGGGCTCGTCAGCATCC
>Ga0208300_100899_pt1 | contig 15557 bp, 14 predicted proteins | sample 23_taG_FD_184096 | JGI IMG/M metagenome (GOLD analysis project Ga0208300, IMG submission 184096) | Marine viral communities from Cariaco Basin, Caribbean Sea - 23_WHOI_OMZ (SPAdes) (version 2) | ecosystem: Environmental > Aquatic > Marine > Oceanic | place: Caribbean Sea: Cariaco Basin... | reverse complement strand
CAGGCAGATCATGGTGAACCAGCGAGCCTGGGTAACCCCCAGGTCTTTCAGGCGCTCATCCAGCAACTTGCGCCAGCGTCTTGCTACCCGGGCATTGATGAAAGGAAACTGATCTCGAGGGGTTTGTTCCATGTCACTGTCCTGCTATTGCTGATTCAGTAACAGTAAATCGTAAGCTAATCATATAGACAAGCGTCAGTTACACATTAGCCAGGTTTGCGCCAGATCAATATGCAACATCACGCGGATTCCGAGGCCAGCTAAGGAACTTCTCCTTCCAGTGAGACAGGTAACTCCTCACTTCTTCAGAGACAGGAGGCCTTCAGCGTATTGTCGCCCTGGTAGACACCCTTGCTGAGTGACCGGCAACCGGCTTAAAAAAGCTGGCGCCGAGCACTCCACAACGCCGTAGCATCTTCACTCGAAACCAGCCAGGTCTTCGGCACGGCGTCTTCCAGGCAATCCGCATTCGCCATGGTCAGTCCCCGGTCGAGTAGAGCCTGCAAGGACGACAACAAGGCCAAGTTCCGCTTATCGGGCAGAATGGCATGAACTCTGGGGTTGGGTGACCAAAAACTGGTAGTTCAATAGGTTGAGAGTGTTTTTGGGCTATTTTTCACGTTTGTCTGCCAACCCTCAATACCCACAAGCACAATCCAATGACTGCCTGTACGCTCATAATAAAATCTCTGGATTTCAACGATGTAATGAACCAACAGTTTGCTGTTGCGTACAATAAAGACAAGTCATCCAGGGTTGAAAGCTTTTTTATTACCCTCACCCTTACTCGGTACAAAGGTCATTCAGAAAGGCGCCCGTAACGGCACTCAGCCACAGCGACTGGCAACAGCCGAGGTGCTTCGTTGGCGGGTTTGTAGCAGCCCCACAGAATCAGCCCTGCTCATCAGCATCAAGAACAGAAGGATTTTCTTTAATACATGGCCATACAATTTTATCCGAAAGGCAAGCTCTCCTCCGGATTTCACGGCTGGCAAGTTACCGCCACCTTGCGCGGCAAGCGTTACCAGAAATACTTTACCCTCAATCCGCCCAACCCCCGGATCCCGGCGGACTTCTGGCATCGCTATCAGGAAACCCGGGCCCGGTATTACAACGCTCGCTGGATGGCCCGCTCTGCAGCCCTTCAATACATTGATTTCCTGAAAACCAACCACCCGAATACCCGCCCCCACCGGGGTGTGGGATTCCGTGGCATAACCCTGGGCATCACCACCGGTGACAGTGTTGACCAGGAACGCTGCTATTTCTCGGTTAACAATCCGAGTCGTCCTATGCGGTTTTACATCACTGAAAACGACTCTCTGTCGAAGGCCTGGGACCGGACGGTCCTGCACTGGGGCGAGGTGTTCGGAATCCGCACGAAGGACATCGAGAAGAAACGTCGACATCCGCCTAACCCGGATCAGTTCAAGGCGCTTCGCAAACAGCTTAACAACAAAGAAGGCCAGAACATCTCGGTTCAGGCCCTGCACCACGTTTACGCCGAGAAGCGTGCCCAGCTGGAACATCAGAAGGCCGTCAAAAACACCAAAGGCAAACTGAATCAGGACGAATTACTGGCCATGTATTCGAACCTCGAACGGGAGATCGTAGGGTTCCGCAGGTAGGGGTACGTCAGGGCGATCCAAACCTCAGGAAAAGAATGCCAAGCCTCTCCTTTGCCAGTTACCTGGCGGTGCTACTGTTACCGCACAGGGTGGTCCTTACGGTGCCCCTCAACTCGGCAACAAACTCAAGGTTTTGGACTTGCCGAGCGGCCTTCCAAGTCATTGCAACCCAAACAGGTGATTTCTCACGCGATCATCAGAGATGGCTTACAAGCTGGTTCTCTCACAATGTTAGTCTGTTCGTGGGCTGTTTGATCAGGAGGATCAGAGCTCACCGCCGGCACGGATGCCAGGCAAGCGCGACACCTGCACAGTGGTGTGACTCGCCAGGGAGAGGACTGGCCCTCTATCTTTTCCCTTTAACCGTTGGGGAAGTTTCTCATTGGCCCGATGGCCCACTGCGCCTGTAATGCCCCCATGGTTCAAAAACAACATTCAATCAGTTCTCTCCCTTTGAATGTGTTACAAGATAAGTGAAAAATAACAGAAGATCTGATGCAGTGAATGGAGGTTCAGATCCGATCTCCCATTCTTTATGGCAAGCCCCCGCCGAGAGACACCCACTAGGATTTTCAATATCTTGAGGCGATGTGCAAACCATCCTTGTGGGGAATACTTGCGAACGATGGCCTGTGCTGCTTGTTATCGAGACGAAGAGGCTCATGAGCTGGTCAAATTTTCATCAGCATGGTTGGGAGCGTACACGTTATTTTGCACAGTGTTTTTTTGTCTGGGTGCCGGCGGGGCATTGCCCCGGGGTAAAGGTAAGCCCCCTCTTATGGAATGCTATGTCCGCATTCCCCCAGTTTAGTGACCACGCATCGATACCCGCAGAAGGAAAAAACCGATGCCTGGCAATGTGCAAACCATGTCTATGTCCTTGAGAGGAGCTTTAGATCACCGCAGTTAGCTGATTTCGAACGGGATAATGCGATATCAGTGAGCGTGAATTCACCATAAGTGCAGATTATGCGCACTAAACTGTGAGCACTACCTCGTTGCCTACACGATATGAAGAATTTCAGCGCTATCCGGATGCAGGGCCACGTTGGCGGCGTACAGAGCGTGACCTCTTCTTGTAAGCGTCCGGTGATCCCGTCTTGAGCCAGGCGCTGCCGTCGTCAGGATAGTGTCCACTTATTTTCTAGTGGACACTTAGCATGAACGAATTAAGCGTAACCAAGCCCTACCAACGCCGTCGCCGTTTTTCCCGCGAATTCAAAGCCGAGATTGTCGCCAAATGCCTGGAACCCGGTGCCTCTGTTTCCCGGATCTCGCTGGATAACGGTCTCAACGCCAACATGGTCCGGCGCTGGATGAGTGAAGCGCAGCGAGCGGATAAAACACCGGGATTTGTACCGGTCAAACTGCCAGCGGCAACCTCAGCATCGAGCAACCCATCGGTCTCGGACAGGCGTAGCACCATCCGCATCGAGGTTCCCCGCCCCGGCGGTGCGGTTGTGGTGGAGTGGCCTGCGGAGCAGGCCCATCAGTGTGCCGCATTGCTGCGGGATCTATTGGGATGATCCGTATCGATGAGATCTGGCTGGCTACCGAGCCGCTGGATATGCGGGCGGGGCCGGACAAGGCGCTGGCGCGAGTCATCCAGGTCTTCGGTTCGGCCAGACCCCATTGCGCCTACCTGTTTGCCAACAAACGGGGCAATCGGATGAAAGTGCTAATCCACGATGGCCTCGGTATCTGGCTCTGCGCCCGCCGGCTGAACCGGGGCAAATTCCACTGGGGCGAAACCTGGCGCGGTGACCAACTGCGCCTGACCGAGGAACAGTTGTCCGCTCTGGTTCAGGGCCTGCCCTGGCAGCGCATTGGCGTGGAAGGCGTCATCTCCATCCTGTAACCACAAGTGCCGTGGTGCCGCTATAGCCAGAACCGCGAATCGCTTGCCGCACAGGGACTTGGCATACTAGGCGGCATGACTCAGCGCCCCGATCTCGACCAACTCTCTGCCGAACAGCTCCGTGCTCTTGCCACGGAACTGTTCGATCGAGTCGAGAACAAGGAGCGCGCCTTGGTGCACCGTGATGCGGTCATTGAGAAGCTGACTCACGAAGTAGCCATACTCAAGCGCCACAAGTATGCCCGGCGCAGCGAACAACTCAATGCGGTTCAGGGAAAGCTGCTGGATGAGCTGATCGACAGTGACCTGGCGGCCATCGAAGCCGAGCTGGACCAGGCGATGACCGAGGAGCAGAAAGCTGCCCGGCCAAAGCAAAAACCCAAGCGCACCCCACTGCCACCGGAACTGCCCCGCACCCTGATCCACCACGAACCTGACAATACCCAATGCCAGTGTGGCTGCCAGCTCAAGCGTATTGGCGAGGACGTCAGTGAGAAGCTCGACTACGTACCAGGCGAGTTCACGGTGGAGCGCCATATCCGGGGCAAATGGGCCTGCGACAAATGCGAAACCCTGATCCAGGCACCGGTACCGGCGCAGGTGATCGATAAGGGCATCCCCACTGCCGGTCTGCTGGCCCAGGTGCTGGTAGCCAAGTACGCCGACCACTTGCCGCTGTACCGCCAGGAACGCATCTTCGGCCGCGCCGGCCTCGAAATCCCACGTTCGACACTCGCCGAATGGGTCGGTGCCTGCGGTGTGCAGTTGCAACCCCTGGCGGATGCGCTGAGAAACACCTTGCTGGAACACAACGTTCTGCACGCCGATGAAACCCCGGTCAGCATGCTGGCCCCGGGCAAGAAGAAAACCCACAAGGCCTACGTCTGGGCTTACTGCACCACGCCGTTCTCGGACCTGAAAGCCACCGTTTACGACTTCGCGCCCAGCCGGGCGGGTGAACACGCCCGGACCTTCCTGGGTGACTGGCAGGGCAAACTGGTGTGTGACGACTACGCCGGCTACAAGGCCGGGTTCGGCAACGGCATCACCGAGATCGGCTGTATGGCCCACGCCCGGCGCAAGTTCTATGACCTTCACGAAGCCAACAAGAGCGAACTGGCGGCCAAAGCCCTAGAATACATCGGCGGACTGTACGAGATCGAACGGGAAACCAAAGACCTGCCGCCGGATAAGCGCCGGGAAATCCGACAAACCAGAGCCAAACCACTGGCTGACGCACTGCATCAGTGGATGCTGGCGCATCGACAGAAGGTGCCGAATGGTTCCGGCACGGCCAAAGCCCTGGATTACAGCCTCAAACGCTGGGAAGCGCTGACGCGCTACCTGGACGATGGTGCTGTGCCCATCGACAACAACTGGGTGGAAAACCAGATCCGCCCCTGGGCGCTGGGGCGCAGCAACTGGCTGTTCGCGGGCTCACTACGGAGCGGTCAGCGTGCTGCTGCGGTGATGACTCTGATCCAGTCAGCCAAGCTGAACGGGCATGATCCCTATGCCTACCTCAAAGATGTGCTGACCCGGCTGCCGACGCAGAAGAACAAAGCCATCGACGAGCTATTGCCTCACAACTGGAAGCTGGCTATGCCTGACAAGGTGTAATGCCCAGACGCTTACCTCTTCTTGACCCTTTGGGCTTTTTCAAATGGCTTGAATGATTCCCTCAAATGCAGCCGGAACCAGCGGAGACGCTCAATGCTACGAAACTGGCTCAATAGAAAACGATAGTCACACAGCCCCAATCTCAGGCCGCAACCGCAGGGGCACGGCAACTTATTGGCTTCTCTCTTACGCGTTCCAAGAGCCTGCAATGCACGTAAAACCGATAGCTTTCCACTAAGACCGAACATCTCTCCATAATCATCAATCAACCCTTGTTCGCCATGCGCGAGCTCACCATAAGGAAAAACTCCAAACTCTATACGGTGCGTGACTGCATATAAAAACCGATCAATGATCTTCTCAAAAAATGCCGTTAATGAATGGTCATCGCGTAATAGCGACTTTACTCTGATCTCTGAGGCTAGACAGAAAGAACCATCAGAATACGTGTGGTAGTCTTGGTTGCGCGGAATATATCTTCCTTCGTCAAATACCTTGGGCAGTGTTTTCGGGTAATCACGGGGGCAAACCAGTCTGAGCTGATACGTTTGATCAACGAGCTGGCTGCCAGCAAGCTGCGCTTTTAATTGATACTCGCCTGCCAGCTCAACCCTATCATCATTGATTTCGGTGATCCTGATTCTCGGATGAGCCGCCAAAAATTCCTCTAGCCCTATACCGTCCCACTGCCGCATTTATCGATCAAACCATGGTTTAGGATCAGAGGCACGAATCTGCCGGGTAGGCCTGGACACAGCCGCAGACAGGCCTAAAGCCCGCGCCACAGAGCTCCCATCTAGCTGGACATCCAGGCCACGATCTGCCGCCTCAACCACAAGCTGACCATCATACTTGGCGCATAATGCCTTAAAGTCGGCTCTGGCCTGATAAAGCCACTTATAGAAATTCTCCTGAAATTTGTACTCAGCCGATCCCTCGTCGTACCACTTATCCGCAAAGTCTTCGACCGGGTTGACGGGATTGGGCACTAATGGCGCGAAATCATTAATGTAATCACCCATACGGGCCAGAATATTGGCCAAGGCAGATGCCAAATCTGTCTCGCCGTTATAAGCTTTTGAAGCCAAGGTGGTGATAATCACCGAAATGGGCTTGCACTCCTCATTATCCTTGAACATCGTATCGCGGTGGCGCTTCAATAACTGGATCGATTGTTGCAACGGCGTCTTCCATTGATAGTAAGGCAGACTATCAATGCTGGCCTTAAAGCTCATCTCACGCTCGTTGATGATCGATTGCGCAGTTTTCATGCGCGTCTCGAACCAGCGTGCATATCCCTCAGGATTACTTGTACGCCAGTCATCAGTCGTAACATTATATTTGGGGTCCGTGTTGTCGGTGATCGACACGGCAAGCTGGGACACATTTTGGGCTAGAGCCTCATCAAGACGCGAGTTTTCGACCATGCGTCTCTTCAAAACGCCCTTATCCCCATCACTTTCGGGGATACACGGCACGATGTCCATGTGAAAGCTCAGCCCATCAGCGTATTCAAGCCGCCAACAGCGTTTTTTTTCATCAAGCTCTTCCCTGATCCCTCGTGCCTTACGGTAAAGCTCTAGCTCATCACCAATATGAGTTTTAAGCTGTTCCTGTGTTATCTGACTCTTACTCAAGCCTTGTTGCAGGTTGCACCCCATATCAAGATCGTATTCTTCATCAGAATCTGGTCTGATTGCTGTTCCCAGCCTAAACGAGCCTTGCGAGAATACATTAGGGTCGTATTCAGCGCAGCTCGACTCCGGTCGGTGCAACCACTCCCCAATGTCCTTATACCGATTTTCCGCCTTCTCATAGGCGCTATTCGGTAGTTCAATTTTTTCAAGAATACTTTTAAGCACTTCATTACTTTGATTATCAAGCATGTAAGTCACCTTTCAGCTCTATGGCTTTTACGAATTCCTGCGTTTCCATGTCGTGGTCATAGATCAACCAGGGCATATCAGCCTTGGGCATCCTTATTCGCCCCAACTCAATTGCACATGAAACAGGCATTACGGGAAAAATATGAAGCGGAGTTGATTCTCCATGCGCCTGTTTTATTTCAACGATCAGCTCCCGCAGGCGTCGCCTGAACAGTGAAAGCTGCTGTTTGGCCTGCATAAAATCATTGTTTGGGAGATCAACCGTGATTTCCCATATGGATGCTTGTTCAGCAATAACGCGGGTGACGCGCCTGTGAGAAACGTGATCACTTATCGATATGATCAGCGCAGGCACGCCATTGACGTGATCCGGTTTGTGGACAACATAGTCAAAGCCGGCTTCCCAGTCCTGCCAGAACCAGCCCTTGGGTTCTCGATGCAACTGGTAAGTTTCGACATCGATTTTGTCGGTAAGCAATGCGCCAAGCTGTATAAGCAAAGGCTGCGGAGCGAGCGTAAAGAGCGAAAAATGCTTGCAAGGATCGTCTTCAATAAGCGAGAGAATTTTTCGCTGAAAGGCTTTGAGAAGATGCTGTGACTCAGTCTGCCAATATTGAACTGAGCTGTCTCTATGCTCGGAGTGCATGGAGATCGACACCGGTCTTTCAGAGGCCGGATACCACTGAGGAAACATAGCTTCGACACACGAGTGGTACACAATCGGCGATTTTTCGGAGCCGATATTCGCGCCATACAGAACAACATGAGATTTGTTGTTTGGAGCGATACCTGTTACCACCTCAACCCGCAGCTCGTGTTCCGCTTTCCAATGGATCAGGAGCTCGGCGGGGTATCGATGACTGCCGCCTTCCTGGTCAATCTTTCTGTGGCAGCCATGGCACATCAGCATAAGGTTGCTAACATCATTGAGCTTAGACAGGCCTGTCTTAAATGGCCCCCAGCCACGAGGCCCGTTCTCAGAAAATGCATAGATGTGCGCCCTTTGCGCCAAATTCACTGCTTCCAGTGTCACTGCCGACCTATAGAGAAGCGTATTACACCCGCTGAACTCGCAACGCCCAGCCGCCCGAGCCCAGAGCTCACGCTCGACTGTCTGTTTGACGTGCCTCGTAACTTCTACAACCATCTGTCGCTCCTACCTATATTTTGCCAAGGAGCGGCAGTGAGCGGGGGGTAACAGCATCACACAGTAGGTGACTCACATACGCACACCCAGCAATCAACCCCACACCTCTAAGACATTGCTGGCCCTTGTTTTCAGGCTCCCAGTCATACATACGTTTCAGTCCAACCCCCAACGCTGCCAAGACCAAAATACTATGGCAGAACTGACGGTGATGGGGATTGCCAATGGAAGGTGCCAAGATATCAGGAAGCTTCCCAAACATAGCGCCTAACGCTACGCCCACACCTGGATGGTGACTAACTTCATGCTTTTCCTGATCCGCCAGTGCAACGGTTAAACCAACCGCTGCACCGACTGCAAGGTGGGTCTTGCCGCTGGCCATTACTTTTTCTCCTTACGCACACCTTTAAACGGCGTCTTGTCAGAGGTTTTGACGTCCATAAAGCGGCCGGTATCGGCGTCACGCTTTACCCAGTGACCACTGGGAGCCTGGGTTTGAGAGCGATCACGCACTGCGCCATTGCGGTGACCATCACCTTTAGGTGGGTTCGTTGCCATTGCACATTCTCCTTAAATAAACCTGTTTAACCAAAGATTGAAAAAAAATGGGATCTTTCACCCACCTTTCCAAACTACACCTACAATCTGAGTAAAGCAAGCTGTTTAATCAGAAAATTGCGGCCCTGAGTAGAGAAACTCGATTCCACCAGTGGGGGAGGATGCCTCAGACCTAATGATGAGACCCTCATTGGCAAGCTTTTTTAGCCTCGTGCTCGCATTTTGGACGGATATTCCAAGCGCCTTGGCTACATTCGCAGTACTTACTCCTTTCTGGCGCAAGACAAAATCCAGAAGTTCTCTAGTAGAGGTCTTCGCATTTGGCCCTATAACCTGAGCCTCCTTGTCGGTCACTACTACCAAGGATTGCTGCTTCGCTAACGCGGCATAGTCCCAGTTATCAATCAGATCCAAGGAACCTGCATTGGAAATGTAAAACCACTTTTCTCCCCGAAGCTGCTTTGCCAAGGCGATAACGCTCTCTCTCGGAAAGGAGGAGTCGGTGGCCACGATACCTTCAAGCGAAATCTCAAACGATTTGCTGCCTGGGTTAGCGTCTACAAAATTTTGAAGCCGCTTAAAGACTTCGCGGCCCAAGACGTTGCCGAATGGATGGTCATTGTTCTCGGTAAGCTCGAGCAGTTTCACTAACATGGACTTCTGCTTAATAGGTTTAATTTAAGGAGATAATGCTAATGTTAGTCCAAGAAAAAATCAAAGCAAACTTGCGTTCCTTCTATTCTCGACAAACCCTTCTTTTCAATAATTTTTGCTAGCTCACCGTCTTTGTAGACGATTTTCAATTCGAAATCTGGCTGCCGAACGACGACTACAGCATCGTATTTGGCGGCATGAGTCTGTGTTCGCTTTAGCCCAAGCCCCCTTGCGGCCTCATCAGGATCCGAACCGAATTGACTTAGCCCACCCTGGGTCAGCGCCCGCGAAACCAAGTAGATGTCAGAATCAACACCCGCCATGCCTAACCGCTTAGAAAGCTCTGGATAGTACTTTTTCAAGTTGCGCTTTAACGTAGGTCCAATACCCAAGCCGCTATCTGAAATTACAGTTTGGATGTGGCGTCGATGGCGTCGATTGCCTTTGTATAGTTGCAATGCAACAAAGCCAGGTAGAGGGGTTTCGCTATGCTCTTGAACGTTACCAATCAACTCAGAAAAGATCGTAAATGCCGATTGGTAATAGTTTTCTCCAGCGTGGAAAGCAAAGCGCTGTGTCAAATGCTTGGGCAGGGAGTAGTCGAAGGTATCCAGATTAATTGAAGCGATTTCAACCAGGTTTTTGCTGTTCCCACGATAGCGTCTCGCTTTCGAATCAACAGGTCTTGCCGGCAGCACAGAAACGCTGTTGCTTAAATGCTCGAAAAACCCCAATCGATCAAGATAGTGCTTCGTGCCTGGGCACCCACTAAAGTCTAGCTCAACGGACTTACCCCTATAGGCGGCCTGATTTGCCAATGCAATTACTCGTGCTCCAGCAATTAACAGGATCTTACAGTTCTCGGGAAAGCGAATTACACAGTTATTAGCATGCGAACTTAGCAGGCACCCAGATGCTGTCAAGCAATCTTCAAAATCATCCGCCCCAATCCATGACGCCGGAGCGACCAAGTCCAGAACGTAATCGTCATCTGCCAAATACCATTTCCAATCGTCGCCCTGTCTCAACCCTTCAGAATTCGCATACAGGAACTTATTGAAAACAGACTTATCGCCTACCCCAAGGGTCTTGGCAATCTGCTTACCCGTGAGTCCTGGAGAATCACGAAGGATTTTTTTTATCTTTTCCTTATCAAACATTATTCAATCAAATCCTTTGACTCGCTGTGTTTCATGACGTCGCAAACCAGACCTAGAGACATTGCCGTATTTCGAGAATCCTTCAGAAGAACTCTGGCCAAATCTCTCGGGAATTTCACGGCGCCTACCGTTTGCGAGACGAACGCCCTTGAGGAGAATGCAGATCAGTGTATAGACGTGGCCGACTCTGAGAACCACACAATTATCGAGAGCCAACACTCAAACGGATACGACAACCTTTCCTTTTCTGGTGGAAGGATGAATAGCCACCGCCCGAATGACAGCTAGATGAATCAATGATCAACGTCCGATTCTCCCTGCGTGAGCCTGTCGCTTTCAGCAATTTCCCAATCAGTTACTATTAGTGAATGCCTGATTCGACAATAGTCGCAGTATTAACAGCGCAAACTTCCTCTGACTCTCGTCACTTTCCAGAATCTCCACCGACAATCTCTCATGGTCCGTCATGGAGTCCAATACCAAATCTGTGAGCCGCTTTGGAAACAGCCCGTGCATGACTTGCTCGGTTGTGTGATTGTTGACCTGAGCCATCACCGCTTCATCCCGGCGCACTCGATCTGCAATGCCGTTGGCGAAATGCAACTGGTCCTCATCGCTGACTTCGGCGCCAAAGATGTCATTCAGCGTTTCGATGATTTCGGACAGACGTTTCTTTTCAGGATCGTGTGGCTTTCCGGTGCCTACACCCGTTATTGGATCCAGTCCGTCAGGATCATCCTCACCTTCTAACCGCAGCTCATGCTCTTTTCGCTTGGTGATCCGATAATGCGTGAGGGCAAGCTCAGAAATATCGATTTCATCATCGTCCAGAACCTCCTGACGCAGCAGCGGTAACAGATGTTTGGCAAGGACGCACAGCTGCTCAAGCTCTGCATCCTCAAAAAACACAATCTGGGAGAGAAATTCATAGGCTCGAACGAAGCTACCCAGGTTTTTCTTGAAAAGGTCTAGCTGATCGAGGCCCTCACCAATCTCCTTCAGAGAGGCATCGGCCTGTTTCAAACCAATCGTATTGCCATCTGCTTCCGCCCGTTTCCGGGCAGCCCGGACCGTCGCTCGTTCGTCACGAAGCAGCTTGTAACGCTTATTGAAGCGCTCGCGGGCCGGCTGGCAGTAGTAGCTGAGCTTGGAGGACTCAGCCTTGGGGTCAAAGAAGGCCCGGGCAAAGGCTTCCACTTCGTCCCAGTGATAAATCTGCTCCGCGTCCAGCGCTTCCTGCAGGTCGTAGACCACCTGCGCATCGGAGACACCGGTTAACTCCGCCTTGTTGTAGTATGGCAGAAACGACTCCAGGATCTCCTGAGCATCGTTGATAAAGTCCAGGATGAAGGTTTCCTTGCCCGGGAACAGCCGGTTCAGGCGCGAGAGGGTCTGTACGCATTCCACACCCTTGAGCTTCTTGTCCACGTACATCGCACACAGTTTGGGCTGGTCGAAACCGGTTTGGAACTTATTGGCCACGAGCATCACGTTGTACTCGTCCGTGTCGAACACCTTGGCGTGATCCCGTCCGTTCAAGCCTGGGTTGAGCAGAGCGCTGGTTTCGGTGACCTCCTCTGGAATTACATCATCCGCCGGAAGGCTGCCAGAGAAGGCAACCAGAGGGTGTACGTCCTGATACCCCTGTTCCTTGATGTACTGGTGCATCGCCAGTTGGTACCGCACCGCTTCCTGTCGGCTGCTGGTCACCACCATGGCCTTGGCCTGGCCATCGAGCAAATGCCGAACATTCTCCCGGAAGTGCTCAACGATGATCTCAACCTTCTGGCTGATGTTGTAGGGGTGTAGCCGCACCCACTTGGCCAGGGTTGTCCGGGCTTTCTTGGAATCTACTTCCTCATCTTCGGCGTCCGGGTGCGCCAGCTTCCAGGCCACCGCGTAGGTGGTGTACCGCCTCAGCACATCCAGGATAAACTCTTCCTCGATGGCCTGGCGCATGGAGTACACATGGAAAGGCTCAGGCTTGTTGGACTCGCTTCGAGGCTGTGAAGGGTCTGGCTCCCTGCCAAACAGCTCAATGGTCTTGGACTTGGGCGTTGCCGTGAAGGCGTAGTAACTGATCTGCTGGCTGGGTTTGCGGGCGGCAACGGCGGCATCCAGTAATTCTTCCGCGCTGATTTCCTCACCTTCAGGTAGATCACCACCGAGAATGGCCTTGAGCTTGGTGGCCGAGGAGCCGGTCTGTGAGGAGTGCGCCTCGTCCGCAATCACTGCGTATCGACCGGACGACAGCTTCGGATGTTTATCCAGGGCATCAAACAACGCCGGAAAGGTCTGAATGGTGACAATGATAATCCGAGTCTGCTCGGCCAGGGCCTCGGCCAACTGTTCAGATTTGCTCTGGTTGCCCAGATCCCGGGAAATAGGCCGCACCACACCCTGGGCGTGTTCAAACTGATAGATGGTGTCTTGGAGCTGGCTGTCCAGCACCGTGCGGTCGGTGACTACAATGATCGAGCTGAACAGCTTCTGGCCGCTCTCATCGTACAGCTGGGCGAGTTGATGGGCTGACCAGGCGATGGAGTTGGACTTGCCGGAGCCGGCGCTGTGCTGAATCAGGTAGCGTTTGCCGGCGCCCTCTTCCCGGGTAGTCTGAATCAGTCGGTTGACCACATCCCACTGGTGGTACCGGGGGAAGATCAGAGTTTCCTTGGTCTTCCGGTTACCGTAGAAATCCTCCTCGGTTTTCTTTTCCAAGTGCAGGAACCGGCCAATCACCTTGAGCCAGGGCTCCTTCTGGAACAGCTCCTCCCACAGATAGCCTGTAGCGTAGCTGTTTTCATCCTCAGCCCGGGGATTACCGGCGCCACCATCGGCGGTACCGCGGTTGAACGGCAGGAAAAAGGTGTCCTTTCCATTCAGTTTGGTGGTCATGGCCACCTCGTCCTGACTCACCGCAAAATGCACCAGGGCCCCGCGCTTGAACGTCAACAATGGCTCCGGCTTCCGGGTCACCGGATCTTTGACCGGGCGATCCTTCTTGTACTGTCGCTTGGCGTGCTCAACGGTCTGCTTGAACTCGCTCTTGAGCTCCAGCGTCGCGGTCGGAATCCCGTTGACGAACAACACCAGGTCCAGGCGCGGGTTGTAATCGCCTTCCCGGGCATGAGGTGAATAGGACACCTCTTCCACCACCCGAAGCCGGTTGGCCTTGTACCGACGCTCAGTGTCCGGGTTCATGCCATGATCGGATTTGAAGCTGCACAGATCCACCTTGACCCCGGGTACCTTGAAGCCATGACGCAGCACATCGAGAGTGCCTTTTTTCTCAAGTTCCCTAACGGTTTTCTGGATCAGCACCTTCTCCGGATTCCGGGGATTGCTCTTGCAGAACTTCTCCCACCGATCCGGCCAGGCCTCCTGGAAGTAGCCCACCAGGTCTTCGGGGTGCAGGGCATCGGCCTTGTCGTACTCGGATGCTTTACCGACCAGCCAGCCCTGATTACTCAGGGCGGCAATGATGTCGTTCTGGAATGCTCTCTCGCGGCTGTCTGCCATGACCTACTGCTCCCTAGAGATCATTGAGTGTGTGAAATGTCGGTGTTCGATCATGCCGTGGCCTCCATGCCAGCTTGCCGCACCTCTTCACCAAAAGCGCTTTCATCTGACGGCGGTTGCCAGTTGCGGACATCGATCTTGCCTGTGACGGCGGCGGAGATAAGGGCGGAGCGCCGTTCAGAAAGCAAACGTATTCCAGTTTCGGCTTGGCTTTGTAACTCGGTAAACCGCAGGAGTTCATTAGCTAGAAAATCGAGTATTTGACATTGTTCGCCAACTGGGGGCATTGGAAGATCCAGATTCATCACGTTACTGGATGAAATTGAGGCCAGGTTGGTGCTCTGCTTGGAATTCAGATAAAAATACGATCGAGCACGGCTCGATTGCGTGAAAATTGCAAGCCACTCTGGATTCAAATGCTCATTCGGACGAATGGCAAAAACATGATTCTGGTGAAGGCAAGGCTCGATCTCAGCCTTCCAAACAGTTCCTCTGCCTAGCTTGTCGTTGTCCCCACCTTCGTTCATCAGAACGTCACCACTTTTTAGGCTATAGCGTTCGATTTCTGATTCGAGGACCGCGATCTCCTTCACTACGGTCAGATCAACATAGCCTACTTGAACATTGGCTACTCGCAGGTAAGGAAGAGAAACGGTCTTCTTGTCCTCGTAATCTTTTCCTTTCGCAATGCCGCCTTGAATTGTTGCATACCACCGCAGCTTGCCGACCAGCCAATGCGCCGGCACCTCTCCAAGCCACTCCACCCCGGAGTCCTTCATGGGCACATTCGGATCCAGCCCCTTGGTCACCGCATGGGAAATTACCGCCTGGCGTTTTTCCTGAAGTAGCGCTATGAGGCGCTCCTGCTCGCGGATCAGGGTGTCGATTTTGGCAGTTTCCTGGTCCAGGAAGCGGGCGATTTGAGTTTGTTCGGGAAGTGAGGGTACAGGAATCACGATGTTCTTCATTTCGGAGAAACCTGTGCTCCAAAGATCAGCCACAATTCCTTTCCCGTTTCGATAAAATTCCTCTTGAAACATTTCTGATCTAAAGAGGTGATGAGCAAAACGGCCGCTGATTTCGTTGGGTTCCAATACAATACAAATAAGAGAAACCGAGCCGTCAAGTTCGGACAAGCCCGAAGATCCTTTTCGATCCGAACGGCTATTTATGACAAAGTCGCCTGCGATAACCTTTTTACGGTTGTCGCCGTCTTGGGTTTTAGCAGCGGTCTCCAGTCTTGGTACAATCCCGTTCTTTGTTACAGAGAGAGGTTGGAAGTCTTTATCGCTGACCTTTTCTCTCCGCTCAAAAAAGAAGTGTCCAAGCCTCTTCAAAATCCAGCCTTCTGGGATCTCACCCAACCAACCAAAACCGGTACCGTAATATTTTGGATACTTCGTTATCGTCATGCCGACAGCTCCTCAATCATCTGTTTGATGCGGTCGGTGCACTGCTTCAGATCAGCATCAATCTCTTCTAGGGGGCGTGGCGGAATGAACTCGTAGAAATGCCGGTTGAACGGGA
>Ga0208300_100898_pt1 | contig 15563 bp, 12 predicted proteins | sample 23_taG_FD_184096 | JGI IMG/M metagenome (GOLD analysis project Ga0208300, IMG submission 184096) | Marine viral communities from Cariaco Basin, Caribbean Sea - 23_WHOI_OMZ (SPAdes) (version 2) | ecosystem: Environmental > Aquatic > Marine > Oceanic | place: Caribbean Sea: Cariaco Basin... | reverse complement strand
CCGAGACCGGCACCGCCAGCAGCGGAATGAGCGATGCGCGCCAGGTCTGCAGGAACAGCGTCACCACCAGCACCACCAGCAGTATCGCCTCCAGCAGCGTCTGGATTACCGAGCGGATCGAGTCGCTGACGAACAGCGTGGTGTCGTAGACGGTGCGATACTCCACACCCGGCGGGAACCGGGTGGCCAGTTCGTCCATGGTCCGGACCACCTGGTCGCGGATCTGCAGGGCGTTGGCACCGGGCGACTGGAAGATGCCGATCGCCACCGCGTCCTTGCCATCCAACCTGGAGCGCAGGGTGTAGTCGCCCGCGCCCATCTCGAGCCGAGCGACATCACGGAGTCGCAGGATCTCGCCATCCTCGCCGACCTTGAGCACGATGTTGCCGAATTCCTGCTCGGTGGACAGACGGCCCTTGGCGTTGATCAGGGTGAGGAAGTCGCTTTCCGGCATCGGCTCGGCGCCGATCTGCCCGGCGGAGACCTGGACATTCTGTTCGCGCATGGCGTCGACCACGTCGCCGGCGGTGAGGCCATGAGAGGCGATGCGGTCGGGATCCAGCCAGGCGCGCATGGCGTAATCGCCGCCGCCGAACAGCTGCGCCTCGCCGACACCGGAAATCTTCGCCAGCTGGTCGCGCACGTGCAGGCGCGCGTAGTTGCGCAAGTAGAGGGTGTCGTAGCTGTCATCCGGCGAGACCAGATGCACCACCATCAGAAAGGTGGGGGACTGCTTCTGGGTGGTCACACCCTGCCGCCTCACCGCTTCCGGCAAACGCGCCAGCGCCTGGCTGACCCGGTTCTGGACGCGCACGGTGGCCTGTTCGGGATCGGTCCCGGGCTGGAAGGTGATGGTCATCTGCAAGACGCCATCGGAACCGGCCACGGACTTGAAGTACATCATGTCCTCGACGCCGGTGATCGCCTCCTCCAGCGGCGTCGCCACGGTTTCCGCGATCTCCTTGGGGTTGGCGCCCGGATAGGTGGTACGAACCAGCACCGAGGGCGGCACTACCTCCGGGTATTCGCCGACCGGCAGGTTGGGAATGGAAATCGCCCCCACCGCGAAGATGACGATGGAGAGCACCGCCGCGAAGATCGGCCGGTCCACGAAAAAGCGGGAAAAATTCATGACGACTGGCTCCTGGGCGGCGGGGACGATGCCCGCCGCGTCTTGTCGTTCCGGGGGGAGAGGCGCTTTCGAGAGTGAAACGCCGGGAAGCGCTGGGGTGTGTACGAAAAGTCGGCGAGCGACGACCAGCCCTAGGCCCGTTCCCTACGGGCCAACGCACTTCCCACCTCCCTGTGGGTCGCAAGGCAAAAAATCAGCGAAAAGACGGAGTTTACGGGTGTAAATGAGTACTTTGAGCTGATTTTTAACGCCGTATGGCCGAGCACAGGCAGTTTTCGTACAAAGCCTAGGGTTGGTTGATGGCGACGTCGTTGCTCATGCTCGCCTCACGCATGGCGATCGGGTTCGGCGCGACGGGCATGCCGGGAGCGAACACCTTCTGGGTGCCGTTGACGATTACCCGCTCGCCGGCCCGGAGGCCTTCGCGAACCACCACCAGATCACCCACTTCACGGCCGAGCTGCACCTGACGGGGCATCACGGTGTCGTCGTCGCCGACCACGTAGACGAAACGCCTATCCTGATTGGCGAGCACCGCCTTGCGATTCACCAGCATCGCCTCGTCGAGCTGAGCCACGGGCATCTCCACGCGCGCGAACTGGCCGGGCCTGAAGGCGCCATCCGGGTTGGATAGAACTGCGCGATAGCGCAGCGTGCCGGTATCCGCGTTGATCTGGTTGTCCACGAAATCCAACTGTCCCTGGTGGGGGAAGCCTGTCTCGCCGGTCAGGCCGATATGCAGCGTGGCGGCCTTGCCCTGGGCCAGGAGCGTCTGCGCGCTCAGCGCCTCGGCTTCGTTGCTGTCGAAGTAGACATACAGGGGATCCACCGACACCAGCGTGGTCAGCACCGACTGGTCGGCACTGGCGAGGTTGCCCTGGGTGATCATGGCGCGGCCGGTGCGCCCGGTCACCGGGGCGGTAATACGCGTATATTGCAGATCCAGTTCGGCACTGCTCAGCGTGGCCTCGGCTTCCGCTTCCTGTGCCCGGGCGTTGAGCGCCGCCGCCTGGCGCTGATCGTGCTGTTCTCGGGAGATCATGTTTTTCTGGATCAGCTGGCGGGATCGGCCGGCCTCGACCTCGGTAAGCCGACGCTGGCTCTGCGCCTGAGCCAACGATGCCTTGGCGGCCTGGACGCGAGCCTCGTAGGGCCGGGGGTCGATACGGAATAGCAGGTCACCCGACTCGACCCGCTCGCCTTCCTCGAAGGCGACCTCGTCGATGTAGCCGCTCACCCGTGGCCGGACCTGTACGGTCTGGGGTGACACTACGCGGCCGGTGAAAGTCTCGCGCAGCGTGACCGGCTCCACCAGTACCGTGGCCACATCGACTTCCGGAGGCGGCGGCGCACTGGCGGTTTCCGCCTCGCCATGGGCATCGCAGCCGGTCAGCAGCGCGATGAAGAGCGCCACGCCCAGACCATGGCACAGGCTCGTCTTCGATACGCGTTTCTTGTCGAGCTTGTTCATTTTTTGACTCCGCGTTGACTGTTCCCGGTCACGATTCGCCAGAAGGATCTCGCGAGCAAAGCTCGAGAACGGCTTCACCGACCGTCGGGAGGGGAGCATGGGCACCGGGTATGGACGACCACTGTAGGATTTCGCCACGCACAGGCGTTATCGGGTTACTCGTCTTTGATTGCCCAATCCTGTAGAAATCGTTGATTGGCAGTAAGAGCGGCGTTCGCTCTGCAGGCAGATCGGCAGCCGCTTGCCTGTTTCTTCAGAGAGTTTGCCCGATCCTGCAGGGATCGATTTTTGTCATCAAAATGCCGGTTAACTGTCCTATACTCGCGCTTTATCGAAAAACAATAATCAGTCGCCCAACGAGGAGGTGAGACGTGAGTATCATTCAACCTGTTTTCGAAACACTGGATGATGAGATTGGCCAATTGGCGAATACTCTGTCTCGCCAGATTCAGAAATGGGCACCGGAAGAGGGGCTGACCACCACGGCGGTGCCCGGACTCGAGCTGATACGCGCCAATTCTTCCGTCAATAACTGCATCGGCTCGACGGTCTACGACCCTTCTCTCTGCCTGATCGCGCAGGGGAGCAAGACGGTATGGCTGGGAGATCGCGAGATCCATTACGGGCCGTTGAGCTGCATGGTGTCGGCGGTGCACCTGCCGGTACTGGGCAAGGTCACCGATGCCTCACCGGAAAGGCCCTACCTGGGGCTGAAGCTCGCCGTCGAAGCCCAGGAAGTCACCGATCTGGTGCTGGAACTGGGGGAAGGATTGGCTGGCGTCGAACCGCAGGAATGCCCCGAAAATGCTTGCGGTCTAAGCCGGGTGCAGGCGGAAAAGGGGCTGGTGGACGCAGTGTTGCGGCTGGTGAATCTGCTCGACTCACCCCAGGACATTCGCATTCTCGCACCGCTGGTGCGGCGCGAGATCTTCTATCGTGCGTTGGTCGGCGAGATCGGCCTGCACATGCGCAAGTTCGCGGTGGCCGATACCCAGACGCATCGCATTTCCAAAGTGATCGCGGTGCTCAAGGATCGCTTCACCGAGCCGCTGCGCGTTCGCGAGCTGGCGGACATGGTCAACATGAGCGAGTCATCGCTGTTCCACAGCTTCAAGCAGGTCACGCGGATGTCGCCGGTGCAGTTTCAGAAGAAACTTCGGCTGCATGAAGCGCGGAGATTGATGCTATCCGAAGGGATGGAAGCGGCCACCGCCAGCTTCCGCGTGGGGTACGGAAGTCCATCCCATTTCAGTCGCGAATACAGCCGAATGTTCGGCGTGCCGCCGCGCACGGACGTGAGCAAGCTGCGCGGCGAGCTACCGGAGCCCGCTCGCGTCTGAGCGCCCTTGCGACATGGCCTGCGGTGTCTGAATCGTCCGGGCTCAGTCGCCGATGACCATGACTGCTTCGGCTTCCACCTGGCTACCCTTGGGCAACTGCTTGACGCCGACGGCGGCACGGGCCGGGAAGGGTGGCTGGAAGAACTCCTCCATCACCTTGTTGACCACGGCGAAGTTGTCGAGATCGGTCAGGTAGAGGTTGAGCTTGACGATATCCTGCAGCGAGCCGGCGGCTTCCTGGCACACCGCGGCCATATTGGTGAAGACCTGGCGGGCCTGCGCTTCGAAGTCGTCGGAGACCATTTCCATGGTGGTGGGGTCGAGCGGAATCTGGCCCGAAAGATAGACGGTGTTACCCGACTTGATGGCCTGGGAATAAGGGCCGATGGCGGCCGGGGCGTTGTCGGTGTTGATCACGGCTTTGTTGCTCATGGCGTACCCTCCAGTTTCTTTGAATCAGTGCCTTTTCATGAATACTTTTCTAATGACATGACATCTTGAAAAAACGCTGCCCCGCCGCGCATGACGCGGCGGGGCAGCCGTCACGGATCAGTTTCGGGCGCGAACGATGCGGCCGATGTGATTCAGGTTGCGCAGGCGCTTGATGATTCGCGCCAGATGAATGCGGCCCTTGACCAGGATGGTCAGGTTGACGATCGAGAGTCTGGCGTCGCGTTCTTCGATGCCGATGCGCTCGATATTGGCGTCGGCATCGGTGATCAGGCTGGCCAGTTCGGCGATCAGGCCGCGCCGGGTCTCGACTTCGATACGCAGCGGGACCGGGAAATCCTGATCGATCTGCTTCGACCAGGTCAACGAGACCAGCTTGTCGGGATCGTCGCGCAACTCGTCGAGGTTACCACACTCGTGACGGTGGACGACGATCCCCTTGCCGATCGACAGGTGGCCGATCACCGGGTCTCCCGGCAGCGGGTGGCAGCAGCGGGCAAAGCTGATGGCCATGCTCTCGGAGCCGTTGATGACGATCGGGCCGTTGTGCGGCGAATCCACCAGTAACCGTTCCGGGTCATGCTCGCCGGCATTGGCCCCGACAGGGAGATCGTTCGCGACCAGCCGTCGTGCGGTGGTGTGCGCCAGGCGGGTACCGAGGCCGATGGTCTCGAGCAGGTCGTCTTCGGCCTTGAGATCCAGCTCGTCCAGCAGCGCCGAGAGCCGTTCCTGTGGCAGCTTTTCCAGGCTGGTCTCGAAGCTGCCCAGGGCGCGGTTGAGCAGGCGGCGGCCGAGCTGGATCGCCTCGCTGCGCTGCTGGCTCTTCAGCGCGTGACGAATCGCCGAACGGGCCTTGGCGGTGATCACGAAATTGAGCCAAGCCAGGTTGGGGCGCGCGCCGGGGGCGGTGATGATCTCCAGCGTCTGGCCGCTTTCCAGCGGGGTCGACAGCGGTGCCAGATGGCGGTCGATACGGCAGGCGATGCAGCTGTTGCCAATATCGGTGTGCACGCTGTAGGCGAAGTCGACCGCCGTCGCTCCCTGCGGCAACTCCATGATGTCGCCCTTGGGGGTGAAGATGTAGACGTCGTCCGGGAACAGGTCGTTCTTGACGTGTTCGATGAACTCCAGCGAGTCGCCGGCGTGGCGCTGCATCTCGAGCAGGCCGCGAACCCATTCGCGGGCGCGGGCGTGGCTGCCGGCGGCGATGGGCCGTTCGGTCTGGCCGGCCTTGTAGAGCCAGTGGGCGGCGATGCCGTTGTTGGCCATCGCTTCCATCTCGCGGGTGCGGATCTGCACCTCGATCGGCATACCGCTGGGGCCGAACAGTGTGGTGTGCAGGCTCTGGTAGCCGTTGGCCTTGGGGATCGCGATGTAGTCCTTGAAGCGCCCCGGCACCGGCTTGTAGAGATTGTGCACCGCGCCCAGCACGCGATAGCAGTTGTCGACGCTGTCGGTGATGATGCGGAAGCCGAACACGTCCATGATCTCGGCGAACGGTTTGCGCTGGTCGTGCATCTTGCGATAGATCGACAGCAGATGCTTCTGCCGCCCGACCACGCTGCCGGTGAGGTCATCCTCGTCGAGCCGACGCTGCAGGCTGGTCTGGATCTGGCGCATGGTCGAACGGCGGTTGCCGCGGGCGCTCGCTACCGCGCGCTTGATGCGCTCGGACCGCATCGGGTGGATCGCCTGGAACGAGAGATCCTCGAGCTCGACGCGAATGGTGTTGATACCCAGCCGCCCGGCGATACGGGCGTAGATCTCGAGCGTTTCGCGGGCGATCCGGCGCTTCTTGTCCGGGCGCAGCGCGCCGAGCGTGCGCATGTTGTGCAGGCGGTCGGCGAGCTTGACGATAATCACGCGGATGTCGCGGGACATCGCCATGACCATCTTCTGGAAATTCTCGGCCTGGGCGACCGCCTTGTCCTCGAAGGTGATCTGGGTCAGCTTCGAGACGCCGTCGACCAGCTCCGCCACGGCTTCGCCGAACTGCGCTTCGAGCGCCTCCCGGGAGACGCTGGTGTCCTCGATGACGTCGTGCAGCATGGCGGCCATCAGGCTCTGATGGTCCATGTGCATGTTGGCGAGGATATTGGCGACGGCGAGCGGGTGGGTAACGTAAGGCTCGCCGGAGCGACGCTGCTGGCCGTCGTGGGCCTGCTCGGCGTAGTAGAAGGCGCGCTTGACCTGCTGAATCTCGTCGTCGGGGAGATAGCCGCCGAGGCGATCGGCCAGGTCATCGATGGTGAACATGCGGCGCGCCTGCCCTATGTAATTAACGGTCCGATTGACAACCCGTTATCGACGTTCCGTTCGGCAACCGGTCCGTGGCGGTCGTGACGACGACACGGAATACAGGTCACGCCGGAAGCCTGGTTCAGATATCGTATTCCTGGGTCGGCTCGGGGCGCGGACGCGGCGGTGCGGCTTCGACCGGCTCGTCGAGGATGCTGTCGTCGATTTGACCGGTGGCGATCTCGCGCAGCGCCATGACGGTCGGCTTGTCGTTTTCCCACGGCAGCAGCGCATCGCGGGAGCCGCGCGCGAGCTGACGGGCGCGCTGGGACGAGATCATTACCAGCTTGAAACGGTTCTCGATGTGTTCCAGACAATCTTCGACGGTCACTCGTGCCATGATGGTAGCCCTGCTGCCAAAAAATGGGTAGACGCGCCCCGGAATACGGGGTCTGCGGGACCGAGCAGTCTACTGGAGTTGCGTGATCTCTGACAAGAGCGCGCCGTTGCCGGCAAAGAGAGCCCCGCCGTGACGACCGGGGTCAGGGCGGCCGTTATTTCCCCTGCGGCACTCAGTCGACGTCGTTGAGCAGCGATTCGAGCAGGGCGGCGTATCGTGCCTGCATCTTGTCGAGCCGTGAACGGCGCGCATGGACGATGCACTCGAGCTCGTTCAGCGCGTGCTCGAAGTCGTCGTTGATGATGACGTGCTCGTACTCGTCGTAATGCGACATTTCGCTGACCGCGTCGCGCATGCGCCGCGCGATGACCGCCTCGTCGTCGGTGCCGCGTCCGGAAAGCCGCTCCTGGAGCGCGGCCCGCGAGGGCGGCAGGATGAAGATCGATTCGGCATCGGGGGCCTGCGCGCGTACCTGCTGGGCGCCCTGCCAGTCGATCTCGAGGATCACGTCCTCGCCCACGGCGAGGCGCTTCTCGACCTCCACCCGCGAGGTGCCGTAGTGGCGGTCGAAGACCCAGGCATGTTCGAAGAACTCGCCACGCTCGACCATCGCCTCGAATTCGGGCTGGCTGACGAAGTGATAGTTGACGCCATCCTGCTCGCCAGGGCGCATCGCCCGCGTGGTATGAGACACCGAGACGCCGATATCCGCGTTGCGCTGGAGCAGGGCGCGCACCAGGCTGGTCTTGCCGGCGCCGGAGGGCGCGGAAACGATGTAGAGCGTGCCCAGGGCACCGGCGCCGTATTCGGCGGCAGGGGTATGAGGCGTCGGAGAAACGTACGACATGACAGAACGACCGTCCGGGAATGCATGAAGCGGCCTATTATGCCACGGAAACGCCACGCCCCCGATAGCCAGCCATGCCGGGGGCGCTGCCGGAAGGCGACGGCGAAACGCCGGTGCCAGCGCGGATTGGCCGGATCCTATCGGCTACACTGCTTCCCCCATTCGTTACATTCGCTCCCGCCAGCGACCGCGCCGAACCGACAAGGACGTCCATGAACGCCTCGAACGCTACCGAAACCCGCCGCGCCGGCCCATTTCTGGGGGTTGCCCTGGCTTTCGCGGCGACGATGATCGGCACCACGCTGCCGACGCCGCTCTATCCGATCTACCAGCAACAGCTGGGTTTCTCGCAGTTGATGATCACGATCATCTTCGCCGTCTACGCCGCCGGCGTGATCGCGGCACTGCTGATCACCGGACGCTGGTCCGATCAGCTCGGGCGGCGACCGCTGCTGTTTGCCGGCCTGGCGGCGTCGATCCTCAGCGACCTGGTGTTCTGGCACGCCGACGGGCTGGGAATGATCCTGGCTGGGCGAGTGCTGTCGGGCGTCTCCGCCGGCATCTTCACCGGCACGGCGACCGTCGCCGTGATGGAGCTGGTGCCGGATTCGTGGCAGCGCGTCGGCACCCTCGTCGCCACCGCGGCCAACATGGGCGGTCTGGGCCTCGGGCCGATGCTGGCCGGCGTGCTGGCGGTGCTCTTCCCCATGCCGCTGGCGCTGCCCTATATCGTCCACCTGGTGCTCGCGCTGGTGGCGGTGGTCTGCATCTGGTGCGCGCCGGAAACCGTGAAGCGCCCCGAGCGGATTCGCCTGCGGGTGCAGAAACTCAAGGTGCCCGCCGAGGTGCGAGGCGTGTTCGTGCCGGCGGCCATCGCCGCCTTCGCCGGCTTCATGGTGTGCGGCTTCTTCACCGCGGTGACCCCCGCCTTTCTGGGCAAGGTGCTGGGCTATACCAATCATGCGTTGATCGGCTTCGTGGCCGGGCTTCTGTTCATTGCGTCCACGGTCGGCCAGATGCTCCAGGGGCGACTGCCCGAGTCGCGCCGCCTGCCGATCGGCTGCGCGGTGCTGTTCGTCGGCGTGCTTTTCGTCGCCTGGGGCATCGGCGCGGCTCAGCTGGCGGGATTCATCATCGGCGCGATCGTGGCCGGCATCGGCCAGGGCATCGCTTTCCGTGCCGGAATGGGCGCGGTGACGGCGGCCAGCCCCGACGAGCACAAGGCAGCCGTCGTCTCCACCTTCTTCTTCGTGGCCTATATCGCCATCTCGCTGCCGGTCGTGGGCATTGGCCTCGTCGGCAGCGTTCTCAGCCTCAAGACGACCGGGCTGCTGTTCAACCTGCTCGTCGCGGTGCTGTGCTGCGTGGCGCTGTGGCTGCTGCTGCGCCGGAACCGCCGCCAGGCGTCCGCCTAGGCGTGATGCGAAGCGAATGCCGGCGAGGCGGTCTCTGGTATCATGAGCGCCGATTCGCTCAACCGACTGCCAGGAGTTCCCGATGACCGCTTCGCCCGACACGCTTCGCATCCGCCGCCCCGACGACTGGCACCTGCACCTGCGTGACGGCGAGGTGCTCGAGACGGTGCTCCCCTACACCAGCCAGACCTTCGCCCGCGCCATCGTCATGCCCAACCTGGTGCCGCCGGTGACCACGATCGAAGCTGCCAGCGCCTACCGCGAGCGGATTCTGGCGGCGATTCCAGCCGGTCATGACTTCACCCCGCTGATGACCTGCTATCTCAACGAGAGCGTTTCCCGCGAGACGCTGGAACAGGGCCACGCCGACGGCCTGTTCACCGCGGCCAAACTCTACCCGGCCAACGCCACCACCAATTCCCAGCACGGCGTCAAGCGCATCACCGACGTCTATCCGCTGCTGGAAGTGATGCAGCGCATCGGCATGCCGCTGCTGATCCATGGCGAGGTCACCCGGGGCGAGATCGACATCTTCGATCGCGAGAAGCATTTCATCGACGAGGTGATGACCGACATCCGCCGCCAGTTCCCCGAGCTGAAGGTGGTCTTCGAGCACATCACCACCAAGGAAGCGGCCCAGTTCGTACTGGAAGGCGACGAGTTCCTGGGCGCCACGCTGACGCCACAGCACCTGGCCCAGAACCGCAACGACATGCTGGTCGGCGGCATCCGCCCGCACCTCTACTGCCTGCCGATCCTCAAGCGTCAGGAGCACCAGCAGGCGCTGCGAAAGGCCGTCGCCAGCGGACACCCGCGCTTCTTCCTCGGCACCGATTCCGCGCCCCACGTCACCGCCGCCAAGGAGACATCCTGCGGCTGCGCCGGCGTGTTCAACGCCGAAGCCGCGCTCTCGGTCTATGCCGACGTGTTCGAGCAGGAAGGTGCGCTCCAGCACTTCGAAGCCTTCTGTTCCGAGAACGGCCCGCGCTTCTACGACCTGCCGCTCAACGAAGGCACGGCTACGCTGACGCGCCGACCCACACCTGTCGCCGAGTCGGTCGGCGAAGGCGACAACACTTTCGTACCGTATCAGGCCGGCGAATCGCTGAGCTGGTCGGTGGAGGTGGAGGCATGACCAGAGATCTGCTGAGCATTGGCCTGGCGCAGTTCGGCTCGGTCGCCGGCGATTTCGAGGCCAACTTGGCGCGCCATCTCGTCGTTATTGAGTCCGCAGCCAGTGCCGGCGTCACGCTGCTGGTCTTTCCCGAACTCTCGTTAATAGGCTACGAGCCCGCACTCGTGGCAGAGCTTGCGTTCGCGCCGGAGGATCCGCGTCTGGTGCCGCTCGTCGACGCGGCGGTGCGCCATCGCGTCGGTATCGTTGTCGGTCTACCGCTGGCAGGTGTCGAACGCCCCCGCGCAGGCGCGCTGATCGTCTCTCCCAACGGCGAGGTCTCGACCTATGCCAAGCGGCATCTCCATCCGGGGGAAGAGGCGGTCTTCGAGCCCGGTACGGAGTACTGCCTGCTGGATTTCAACAATGAGCGAGTCGCCATCGCTATCTGCGCCGATACCAATGCACCCGAACATGCCGAGCAGTACGCCGAGCTCGGTGCCACGGTCTATCTCGCTGGCGTATTGATCACGGCGGGCGGCTACGCCGCCGATACCGAGCAGATGGCTCAAACCGCCGAGCGTCACGGCATGCTGGTGGGTATGGCCAACCACAATGCCGTTTCCGGCGGCATGGCGGCCATTGGTAAAAGCGGCTTCTGGACAGCGAAAGGCGTCTTGGCGGCAGCCGATGAGCGCGATGCGCTGGTGATTGCCACTCGCCAGTCCGATGGCTGGCATGGGCAGCTCCACCTACTCGCCCTCACCGATTAGAACGACACGCCTGCCTTAAGCATGACCTTGCGGTTGTTTACCTGGCAGTCACGCTAGATGTTCCAGCCCAGGCTCTTACCAACGGCCTGGAAGAGATCGAGAGCTACGGCGAAGCGACAGGATGCTATCTATGTCCTTCACTGCTTCCAGAAGAAAACCGAGAAGACGGCTCCCAAGGATCTGGCGCTAGGCAAGCAACGATTCAAAGAGCTGCCGCCCGAGCCCCCGAAAAGCCGAAAGTAGAGGCTACGTCTGTTGACGTACTTGTCTTCAACTGGCGAACAGCAGCATGAAAGTGAGGACAGAGACATGGCCAACGAGCGTTTCGCAAGCATTTGGGATGCTATCGAGGACACCCCCGAGGAAGCGGCAAACATGCGTCTGCGGTCCAAGCTGATGATGATTCTTGGCGAACGGGTAAAAAGCTGGAACGTAAGCCAGGCCGAAGCTGGCTGCCGCCTGGGGCTGACTCAGCCTCGCGTCAATGATTTGCTGAAGGGCCGAATCAGCAAGTTCAGTCTTGATGCGCTGGTTAACCTCTCCACGCATGCGCATTACCGGATCGATATTAGCGTCGTGGAAGACGAAACCGCACCAGCATGAGGCGAAGGACAAGCTCATGGTTATGGCCGGAATGACTTGCAAGCTCCTGAGCCGGGCGTCGGACATGAATTCCGGCGACCTCCTTGACTCCGTGCAATCAGGCACGCTTTAGACGCTGTTCGATAATGGGCAATACGGCATCGCGGGTCAGCGCGGCAAGTGGAAGGCTCCTGGCCTGTTCCAAAGTCGCCCAGCAGACCTCCTCGATTTCCGCAGCGGCGGCAACGTTGCCTTCGATCGTTGCCCAGAAAAGATGGGCTTCGACGAAACATCCGCCTCGTTGGCCGCTTCGGCGCTGGCTTCGACGGGGTCTTCCCAATTCGTGAGCGTCACGCCGAGTTCTTCGCTGACTTCCCGAGCGAGCGCCTCCGCTGGTGTCTCGCCTGTGTCGATCTTGCCGCCGGCTTGCATGAAATAACGACTGCCACGCTTGCGCACAAGCAGCAGGCGCGCTTCGTCATCGACGATAATGGCGGCGGCGATCTTCAGGGTATGGGATGACAAAGGTCAGGCTCCGTATCAGGTTTGTCGCTGGTAGGCGGTGACTTGCGATGAGAACGACGACAAGTCGGCAGGCGTAAACGCCCGAATCGTCCATTTCTCTGTGCCTTCCGGGGCGATCCATAGCGGCACGGCGTTGGCGGAGCGGGGGCCGGCAGGCGTGCCGTGGGTCAACCAGCGCACGGCGCGCACCAGCCCGGAGTGGCCGACGATCAGCGGGGTGTCGGCTTCCTCGAGCAGCGCGTTGAGCGTATCGGCGATGCGCTCGACGAACGCCTCCCAGGACTCGCCGCCTGCCGGGGTGCTCATGTAGGGAATGGCTTCCGGAATCGCCTGACCCTCCAGCTCGCCCCAGTGGCGCTCCATCAGCCCGTCGACGACACGATCCGGCGCGCGGCCCAGTGCCAGTTCGGCGGTGCGGTAGGCGCGCTGCAGCGGACTCGCGGCCACCAGCGACCAGTCGATATCGCCCAGTAGCGCCCGCGCACGCCGGGCTTCTTCCTCTCCCTGCGGCGTCAGCGCCACATCGTGCTGGCCGCCGATCCGGCGTTCGAGATTGCGCGTGCTCTGGCCGTGGCGGAGGAAGACGAAGGGGCGGCGGATCAGGACGGGCATGACGGTTCCTTTGGCATGACGGTTGTTTTGGCACGGGCGGCACGGCATGACGCCGAACGGGTGGATCGCGGTTCTCGTCGGTTCGTCGGGCGATGATTTGCCGGCTATGGGGTTTTACGGTAACACTGCGGGTTCGCCAATCGTCATACAATACGATCTATATACAACAACCGTCGGATCGGGTGACGGCCGGATTTCATCACGCCCAGGTCAGCTGGCGATCCGGCCCTCCATGATCCCATCACCGCGAACCGCGCGCGAGGAGCCCCATGTCCACCGCTCTCGATATCCATATCTATACCGACCCCGATTTCCGGCAGTCGAAGGACTTCGCCGACCAGCGCGTCTTCGGCATTCTGAACGAGTTCGCGGGGCTGTCGTCTCGGATCGCGCTGAGCTTCAGCCACGACGAGGCCACCCTCAATGCCGCGCTGAAGACGGCGGAGGTGCTGATTCTGGTCGGCGCGCTGGATATCGCCGACGTCGCCGCCCGGGCGCCCAAACTGCGCTGGATCCATATCACCAGCGCGGGGGTGGACCGGGTGCCGCTGGATCGTCTGCCGGACCATGTGCTGGTCACCAACGCCAAGGGCAACCACGAGGCGCGGGCCCGCGAGTTCTCGATGACCGCGCTGCTGATGCTCAACAACCGGTTGCCGGATTTCGTCACCCAGCAGCGCGAGAAGCACTGGGAGCAGACCGCGATCGAACCCATCGACGGCAAGACGGTGGTGATCCTGGGCATGGGTGCGCTGGGCAGCGCGGCGGCCGAGGCGGCCAAGCGGCTCGATCTGAAGGTGATCGGCGTCAGCCGTTCGGGCAAGCCGCATCCGCTCGCCGATGTCAGCCTGCCGCAGAGCCGGTTGAAGGAGGCGCTGGCGGAGGCCGACTTCCTGCTGATCACGCTGCCGTTGACGCCGGAGACCCGCAACGTGGTCGGCGAGGCGGAACTGGCGGCGATGCCCGCGCGTGGCGGCGTGATCAACATCGGCCGCGGCCCGGTGCTGGATGTCGCGGCGCTGGCGAAGCGGCTGGAAGCCAGGCAGCTGCGCGGCGCCGTGCTGGATGTCTTCCCCCAGGAGCCGCTGGCCGCGGACTCGCCCTACTGGACCACGCGCAACCTGATCGTCACGCCGCACAGCGGGCTCTACGACGCCGATTACGTGCCGCGCTGCCTGCGTTTCTTCTTCGCCAATGTCGAGCGCTATCTGGACGACCGGCCACTGGAGAATCGGGTCGATACGGCGCTGGGCTACTGATCGAAATCGAAGCTTCGCTCATACTGTCTGCCACAGCATCGGGTCCGGGTTGCCCAGCGTCTCGGCGATGATGTTCAGCGCGCGATCCAGCGCCTCCCGGCTCTCGGCGGCGCTGATGCAGATGCGGATCGCCTGCGGCGCCGCGACATTGCCGAGACAGAAGCTTTCCGCACTGCTGACGGTGACCCGACGCGCCTTCAACTGTTCGACCACATGGCTGGTGCGCAGCTCGCCGGGCAACGGCAGCCATAGATAGAAACCGCCGCGCTGCCCGTGCGGCTTGAACCTTCCCAGCTTCTGCATGGCGTGATCGAAACGCCATGCCAGCTCCTCGCGCTGCCATGCCAGCAGGGCGGCGGCATCGCCACTGGCGATCCAGTGGCAGACCAGCGAGGTCATCAACGGCGGCGGCATCCAGCTCTGGGCACGAAGGGCGGCGGTCAAGCGGCCGTGCAACGCTTTGGGCGCACGCAGGGCGCCGACGCGCAGGCCGCCACCCAGCAGCTTGGCGACCGAGAACAGCGTCACGGTGCGCTCCGGCGCCAACTGGTAGAGCGGCATTGCGGGTTCGATATGCGGGTGCTGGTAGACCTCGTCCTCGATCAGCCAGAACTGCCGCTCCCGCGCCAATGTCACGAGATCCCGACGGCGCGATTCGCCGAGCCGCGCGGTGGTCGGATTATGGCAGTCCGGCATCACATAGAGCGCGCGAAACGGCTGCTGGTCGAAGGCTCTGGCCAGAGCGTCGACATCGATGCCTTCCGCGTCATGAGGAATCGCCACGCTCTTGAGCGAGAGCTGCTGCAGCGCGCTGATCAGGCCGGGGTAGGTCAGGCGTTCGGCGGCCAGCCGTTCGCCCGGCGCCAGCAGCGCGCTAAGGCTGAGATAGATGCCGTGCATTCCGCCCTGATCGATCAGCAGCTCGTCCGCCGAGACCGGCCGGCCAGACTGGGTGAGCCAGTCGGCGAAGATCTCCCGCTGGCCCGTCTGGCCCTGCTCCGGCTGGTAGTCGATCGCCGCACGCAGGCTGGCAGGATCGTGCTGGATCGCCTGCATTGCCCGCCCCAGTGCGGCCTCGCGCTCGGGATGCGCAGGCGGCAGCGACAGGCTGAGATCGATCATGTCGCTCTCGGGCGGGGTCTGTCGGACATGATTGAAGGGCTCGGTCCGCGGCTGACTGTCGCGCACGTAGGTGCCGCTGCCGACTCTTGCGCTGACGATACCTCGCTGTTCGGCAAGCGCGTAGGCGCGTGTGATCGTACCGACGGTGACGCCGAGCGCGTCCGCCAGCCGGCGCTGGGGCGGTAGCTTGGCGCCCGCCGGCAGTTCGCCGCTGGCCGTGGCGGCGGCGATGGCATCGGCCAGTTCGCGATAGCGCGGACCCTGGCCGGGGAGTGTGGGTATC
>Ga0208300_100894_pt1 | contig 15609 bp, 11 predicted proteins | sample 23_taG_FD_184096 | JGI IMG/M metagenome (GOLD analysis project Ga0208300, IMG submission 184096) | Marine viral communities from Cariaco Basin, Caribbean Sea - 23_WHOI_OMZ (SPAdes) (version 2) | ecosystem: Environmental > Aquatic > Marine > Oceanic | place: Caribbean Sea: Cariaco Basin... | reverse complement strand
GTGGGTGCCCCGATCGATGTTCGGGACGGTGACGGAGCCTGAGGTGCTTTGGCCGACCGGCTGACCGTCGAGTGCGATTTCGTATTTGTGGCCTGGCTTCAAGCCAGGGCTGCTTTGAACTTCAAAGGTGACCGTGCCGTTGCCACTGTGAAAGGCTTGGTCATCTTGGGGGTAAGCGAAAGCGAGACTGTCATACGAGGCACCTTGGCGTTCAACCTCTTCGCGCAGTTTGCGGGTTTCGCGCACGGCTTCCGGTTTCGGCAAAGTGATGGTGGTGACGGGTTTCACTTTAACCGTTTCGCCGCCCTTGATGGGTTCGTCGGAGAAAGTAACGTTGCCTTGTGCATCGACGTGGCGGTACACCTCCGCCCAACTGGTAGAGGCGGCAAGTAGCAGCATTCCGGATGCGAGCGTGACGAGAATTTTCATGATGATGACCTGTGCTCTGGATAACTCATTTGATTATCCGGCGCAGCGGAAGGGATATCAACGTTGCGGGTGGCTCGCTTGGTTACATCTCGTTAAGGGCGACAGGTGTTGATTGGGTTTTGTGGAACCGGCCACAAAAAAACCCGCCGAGGCGGGTTTTTCGCTGCTTCAAAACACCTCAGCGGTGCATTGAATTAGCAGGAGTAGTACAGCTCGAATTCGACCGGGTGAGTGGTCATGTTGATGCGCTCAACTTCGGCACGCTTCAGGTCGATGTAGCCAGCAATCATGTCTTCAGTGAACACGCCGCCACGGGTCAGGAACTCGTGATCGTCCCGTAGGGCATCCAGAGCTTCTTGCAGTGTTTCGGCAACCTTCGGAATGTTCAGGGCTTCTTCTTTCGGCAGGTCGTAAAGGTCTTTGTCCATGGCATCGCCAGGGTGGATTTTATTCTGAATGCCGTCCAAGCCAGCCATCATCAGTGCGGCGAAGGCCAGGTACGGGTTAGCGGCCGGGTCAGGGAAGCGAACTTCAACACGACGGGCTTTGGCGCTGTTCACGTACGGGATACGGATAGAGGCTGAACGGTTACGGGCAGAGTAGGCCAGCATAACCGGTGCTTCGTAGCCTGGTACCAAACGCTTGTAGCTGTTGGTGGCCGGGTTGGTGAATGCGTTGATTGCCTTGGCGTGCTTGATGATGCCGCCAACGTAGTACAGAGCTTCGTCGCTCAGGCCGGCGTAGCTGTCGCCCGCGAACAGGTTCTTGCCGTCTTTGCTCAGCGACATGTGAACGTGCATGCCGGAGCCGTTGTCGCCAACGACCGGCTTAGGCATGAAGGTAGCCGTCTTACCGTAAGCGTGGGCAACGTTGTGTACGCAGTACTTCAGGATTTGTACTTCGTCTGCTTTCTTGGTCAGGCTGTTAGGGCCTACGCCAATTTCACACTGGCCGGCGGTGCCGACTTCGTGGTGGTGAACCTCAATAGTCAGGCCCATTGATTCCATAGCTGCACACATAGCGCCACGAAGATCGTGCAAGCTGTCTACCGGTGGTACCGGGAAGTAACCACCCTTAACGCCCGGACGGTGACCGATGTTGTTGCGGTCGAAGTCTTCGCCGGAAACCCAGGCGGCTTCTTCTGAATAGAGCTCGTACATAGAGCCCTGCATGTCCGTTTTCCATTTAGCGGAATCGAAGATGAAGAACTCAGGCTCCGGGCCGAACAAAGCGCCATCGGCGATGCCGGTGGACTTCAGGTATTCTTCAGCGCGCTGGGCAACAGAGCGAGGGTCACGCTCATAACCTTGCATGGTGGTCGGTTCCACGATGTCGCAGGTAATATTAATGGTGGCTTCTTCGGTGAACGGGTCCAGAACGGAGCTGCTGTCATCCGGCATCAGGATCATGTCGGATTCGTTGATGCCTTTCCAGCCAGCGATAGAAGAGCCGTCAAACATTTTGCCGTCGGCGAAGAAGTCTTCGTCAACCTCGGAGGCGGGCAGGGTTACGTGTTGTTCTTTGCCGCGTGTGTCGGTGAAACGCAGGTCGACCCATTTGACTTCGTGCTCTTTGATCAAATCAACAGTCTTGGACATTGTGCATGCTCCGTAAGTTATACATATTCGTTGTGCCGGATCGTTCAGCGAACTGAGGCCCGATCTGCTTGCAGGTGAGGGGAGCTTATCAGAAGCCGGTGACCCTTACCTTTCAATTGCGGCTGATTCTACCTAAGCAAGGGGCTTGCCAGTTTGCCGATATCGCCTCACAAAAGCGCAGCGGTGGGGGTTCCGGACGATATCGGGGCGTTCGAGGCAGAGGTTTTCCGGGTTTTTGGATGTTAAGCGTGCTCTAAAATGGTGCATGGTGCGGATAATTGCCTGAAATCGGTGCGCTTCGTGATTGATTACATATTAAGCACTAATCTTCATATTATCGACATGGACTTTTCGATATACTGCGTCCCGCTAATTTCTGCAGGATACCAGTTGTGATTGATAAGCTTAGAAACGTTGCCATTATTGCCCACGTAGACCACGGTAAAACGACCCTGGTTGACCAATTGTTGCGCAAGTCCGGTACCTTGGACCGTAAAGAGCTCGAAAACGAGCGTGTTATGGATTCCAACGACCAGGAGAAAGAGCGTGGCATTACCATTCTGGCGAAGAACACCGCGCTGAAGTGGAAAGACTACGACATCAATATCGTGGACACCCCGGGACACGCTGATTTCGGTGGCGAAGTTGAGCGAGTCATGAGCATGGTAGACAGTGTTCTGCTCGTGGTCGATTCTATTGACGGCCCCATGCCCCAAACACGCTTCGTGACGCAAAAAGCGTTCGCGGCAGGTTTACGCCCGATTGTTGTTGTGAACAAAATTGACCGTCCGGGCGCGCGCCCTGACTGGGTTGTGGATCAGGTGTTTGATCTGTTCGATAACCTGGGTGCAACCGACGAGCAGCTCGATTTCCCGATCGTATACGCCAGTGCCCTGAACGGCATTGCCGGTATGGATCACGAAGACCTGCAAGACAACATGGATGCCGTTTTTCAGGCTATCGTGGATTATGTGCCAGCACCTGATGTTGATCTGGACAAGCCGTTTCAGATGCAGATTTCCCAGCTGGACTACAACAGCTTCCTGGGTGTGATCGGTATCGGCCGCATCGCACGCGGTAAAGTTGCGACCAATACGCCGGTTGTGGCGATCGGTGCTGACGGTAAAAAACGCAACGGTCGAATCCTCAAGATCATGGGCCACTCCGGTCTGCAGCGCGTGGAAGTCGATGAAGCGCAGGCGGGCGACATCGTGTGTGTCAGTGGTCTGGACCAGCTCTTCATCTCTGACACCTTGTGTGATCCTTCGAATGTTGAAGCGTTGCCTGCACTGACCGTTGACGAACCAACGGTTTCAATGACTTTCCAAGTCAATGATTCTCCGTTTGCTGGTAAAGAAGGCAAATACGTAACCAGCCGTAATATTAAAGAGCGTTTGGAAAAAGAGTTGCTGCACAACGTAGCGCTGCGTGTTGAAGAAGGCGACTCTGCGGACAAGTTCAAAGTGTCCGGGCGTGGTGAGCTGCATCTGTCGGTGCTGATCGAAAACATGCGCCGCGAGAACTTCGAGCTGGCGGTTGGCCGCCCTGAAGTTGTGATCAAAGAAGTAGACGGCGAGAAGCAAGAGCCGTATGAAAACGTGATCATCGACATCGAGGAGCAGCACCAAGGCCCCATCATGGAGCAAATGGGTCTGCGCCGCGGCGATATGACCAATATGATTCCTGATGGCAAAGGCCGTATGCGTCTGGAATACACCATTCCTGCCCGTGGTTTGATTGGTTTCCGTAACGCCTTCCTGACCATGACCTCGGGTACCGGTATCCTGACCTCGACTTTTAGCCATTACGGTCCTGTGAAGCTGGGTGAAGTCACTAGCCGCCAGAACGGTGTTATCGTTTCCATGGCAACCGGCACGGCGTTGACGTACTCGCTGGAAACCCTGCAGAGCCGAGGCAAGCTGTTCCTCGAGCCGGGGCAGGAAATTTATGAAGGTCAGCTGTGTGGTATTCACAGTCGCGATAGCGATCTGGTGGTCAACCCGACCAAGGGCAAGAAGCTGGATAACATGCGTGCGTCTGGTAAAGACGAAGTGATTGGTCTGGTACCGCCCATCAAGCACACGCTTGAGCAGGCACTTGAGTTTATTGACGACGACGAGCTGGTAGAAGTAACGCCGAAGTCGATCCGTCTGCGTAAAAAGCTTCTGACCGAAAACGAGCGTAAGCGCGCCGGCAAGAAGTAAGCGCTGTTAGCCCGGAGTTGCAGGCAATCACAACGGTGAAAGCACAGGCTTTCTATCTGTGATTGCTTCGCTGCTCCGGGCTAATTGCTTTTCGAAGTGCCTCCGTACCTTCTGCGTTAAATCTGTAATCCCTCTCGCTATTCTCGGCTAGACTTCCGTTAATCATTCATCGGAGTCAGTCATGCTTACTCTTTATCCCGAAATTCAGCCCTACGCTCGCCATCATCTTGCGGTGGACGATGTTCATGAGCTGTATCTGGAAGAATCCGGTAATCCTGAAGGTATACCCGTGCTTGTGGTGCACGGTGGCCCCGGGGGTGGTTGTGAAGACTACCATCGTCGGTTTTTTGATGCGGAACGTTTCCGGATAATTTTGCTGGACCAGCGCGGCGCAGGGCGATCAACGCCGCTGGCGGAGCTGGAAGGCAATAACACCGAGAATCTGGTGGCGGACATGGAAACGGTGCGCCAATTCCTGGCTGTGGAGCGTTGGCTGTTGTTTGGTGGCAGTTGGGGATCCACGCTCAGCCTTGTCTATGCGCAGGCGCATCCCGAGCGGGTGTTGGGAGTGGTATTGAGAGGCATTTTTCTATGTCGTCCCGGCGACATTCAATGGCTTTACCAAGAGGGCGCGAGCCGGGTGTTTCCGGACTACTGGCAAGACTTTCAAAGACTGATTCCGGAGGTTGAGCGCGATGATATGGTTGCTGCTTATTACCGGCGACTGATCAGCAATAACGAGCTGGAACAGATTCAGGCGGCGAAGGCCTGGTCTGTTTGGGAGGGCCGTTGCGCAACGCTTCAGCCGAACCCGAAAGTGGTGGAGCATTTCGAACACCCCCATGTTGCGATCGCACTGGCCCGAATTGAGTGCCATTACTTCATGAATCAAGGTTTTTTGCAGCCGGACCAAATTATTAATAACACCGATAGGCTGGCGGATATTCCGGGCATTATCGTGCACGGGCGTTACGATATGGTGTGCCCGCTGGATAATGCCTTCGCCCTTAGTGCAGCATGGCCTGAAGCCGAACTGAAAATCATTCGCGATGCGGGGCATTCAGCATCCGAGCCCGCTATAGTCGATGCGTTGATTCGTGGTGTTGAGCAAGTTGTCTCCAAAGGTGCGCCTTCAGCTGGTTGATTATTAGACTTTTTGTTGACTTGGCGGGGTTGCGACCTGTGGATAGCCTCTATACACTTTGGCTCGTTACCGTGTTTTAACCCTGTGAGCACAGTTGCCAAGGCACGAAATGAAAGGATTGATCCAGCGAGTATCGGAGGCAAGTGTTGCCGTAGGGGATCGCCAAATTGCCAGCATTGGTAATGGGCTGCTATTGCTATTGGGTGTGGAAAGGAATGACACCTCAACACAGGCAAAGGAACTGTGCCGAAAGATTCTCTCATACCGGGTGTTTCCCGATGATCAAGGCCGGATGAACGTGAACGTTCAGGATTCCGGCGGCTCGCTTCTTATTGTCCCCCAGTTCACCTTGGCGGCGGATACGTCTTCCGGAACACGGCCGGGTTTTTCTCTGGCGGCTTCTCCCGACGTTGCCAAGCGTCTTTACGAGGAGTTTGTGGCTGAGGCCGAGAAGGTTCTGGGAGTAGAGCGAGCGCAAACAGGGGAATTTGGCGCAGACATGAAAGTGTCGTTATTGAATGACGGGCCCGTGACTTTTTTGTTAGAGGTGGGCGCATCTCACTAGCGGCATGAAAACTGGGTGAAATGCTCGGAATTAGTGCGTTATCAGTAGCCGTGGGCGTTGGTATTCCGGGTTTAGCAGTGCTCGCCGCTGAGTAAGTTTTGTAACTTGTTGGCGTATAAGAATATTGTGATTTTAGGCCTCGGTTTTGCTTTTTCTGTCTTTGCTTTTGGTAACTACCGGCAAGCAAACAAGTTTTGAGGCGAAAGCTTGAATAGGTTAAAAATTAGACGCTAAAAATTTGCAAAAATGTAATTGTTGTATTAAAACAGGATCATCACAGGGAACTTTAACAGAGTTCTGTAAGTGACTGAGAATCAAGGCCCGCGGTTTGCCTTGTTAGATAAAAAGAAAAGATCGGGCCTTAAGACCCGTCGAAGAACCTGAGTTAACTCACATAAGGAAGATGCAACATGAAAAAAACTATTCTTGCTTCTGCTATCGCAGCTGCAACCTTCTCTGGCGCTGCTATGGCACAGTCGACTTTGTCTGCTTCTGAGCTGGCAGCAAAGATGGACTCCATGCCGTCTGTGTACGGTAACATCCAATATGTTCTTTACCACGACAATGTAGACGGCGGTAAGTCCAAAGTTGAACACGCGGATAACGGTTCTACTCTGGGCGTAAAGCATGATCACCAGATTGCTCCGGGCGTTACTGGTTTCTTCAAGCTGGAGCTGGACGGTTTTGGCGCTGATGAGAAAGATTCTTCCGGTGCTAACATTGATGAAGCCTATATCGGTGTTAAAGGCGACAGCTTCGGTCAGGTTTGGATCGGTTCCGACGACTCTACTTATGAAACGGCTGTTGACGAGATTTCCCAGTTCTACGAAGTAGCTACTCTGAGCATCGGTGCAGCCGGGTATACAACTGGCGAAGGCGATCTGCTCCAGTATCGTTCTCCCTCCTTCAGTGGGTTGACTTTGGGTGCTGCTGTACAGGTTAATGGCGACGGAGAGGGCGGTGATAAGTCATTCCCGTACCAGCTGGCTGCGATCTACGAAGTGGACGCTCTCGAACTGGCCTTTGCTGTTGACTCCAACGACAACGGTGGAAATAACGAAAACACCTACGGCCTACGTGCTAGCTATAACTTGGATAATCTGCGCGTGACTGGTGAATTCCATACTCGCAAAGACGCGTACGACAAGTTCGGTCTGATGGGTGTATACACTCTTGGCCAAAACCAGTTTGCACTGTCATACGAAATGGCAGAAGCGGATAACTCTGACAGCACGAAGTGGGACACTGTAACTCTGCAGGCCCTGCACAACCTGTCTGATAACATGTATGTTTACGTTGAAGGCTACCTGGGTGGCGGTGACGACGTGTACGACTACAACTTTGAGCGAGCAGACAGCAAAAAGTTTGATTCCAGCGCCGGAGTTTCTGACGAGCGCTCCATTGCCGCTATCGGTGCTGTTTACTACTTCTGATCAGCTAACCAGCTAATCCAGTAGTATCGAAAACCGGTGACTTAGGTCACCGGTTTTTGTATTTTTAGCCCCCTCCAAGTCTTTCAGGAATCCCCTATGGCCACCGAGCTCGAAATCAAATTGACCCTGTCTGAGCAATCCCAGGCAGAAGCGTTGGCATGGCTATTGGCCCAACCGGAAGCCTGCAAAGGCCCGAGAAAGGTGTTGGTGAACCGCTATTACGACACCCCCAGCGCAGCGCTGAACCGTGCCAGAGCGGCACTGCGTGTGCGTGAGGTTGGCGGTCGGTACATCCAGACCCTGAAAACCCAAGGCGAGTTTGTTGACGGTGCCCATCGGCGAGAAGAATGGGAATGGGAAATTCCGAGCGCTGATTTGGACGTGTCTTTACTCGAACAAACACCGCTGAATAATCAGTTGGACCTGTCCGAATTAGAGCTGGCATTCGAAACCAACTTCACGCGACAGATCGTCATGCTGAATACTGGGAAAGCTGTGATTGAGGTGGCTGTCGACTCCGGAGAAATTGCCGGTGAAGGCGGTGCCAGGCCGTTGCACGAAGTGGAATTTGAATTGAAGTCCGGTCACTCTGAATCATTGATGATCTGGGCGGCAGCACTGGCCCGAGAGGTTCCAATATTTCTTAATTTGGTGAGCAAGGCAGAGCAAGGCTATCACCTGGCGGGCATTCATCGGCCAACCCTTTGCCAAAGTACCGAAGTACTATCGGTGACGGAGTTTTTGCACCAGCTAAGTCTCGCTTGGCTGATTAGTATGCCGGTAGTCTTGTCCGAGGAATCGCTGTTCGATGTGCAACGGTTAGCCGGAAAAGTTGGTCTTCAGGACGTGTGGGGTCTGCTCATGCCTGAATTGATCCGTGGCGCTCATGTTGCCGACATGGTTAAGAATATCCCCCGCATGGGTGAACTGCAGCTAGCGATTGCTTCCGCTAGCTGATATCGAGTAAGGCGGTGGCAATGCTGAAGTAAATCAGCACACCGCTCACGTCTGCGATGGTCGTAATCAGCGGGGTGCTTGCGGTTGCCGGGTCAAACTTCAGTTTGTCGAGCAGGAAGGGCAGCAGCATGCCAATCAGGCTGCCGACCATCACTACGACAATCATGGTGACCGCAACCACGGTCGCAATCTCAGGCCCTGCTCGCAGCAGTCCCACCACCATCACCGCCACGGCCATGGTCAATCCAAGGCCGGTGGCGACCAAAGTTTCTTTACCCAGCAAACGTCCCCAATCTTTGACGGTCACATCGCCTGTGGCCATGCCACGCACCATCAAGGTGGCCGACTGGGCGCCAGCGTTACCCGCACTGGCAACCAGCAACGGCATAAAGAACAACAGAGCGATGTGCTCAGAGATGATTCCTTCAAAGTAGGCGATGCCCGCACCGGTGAAGATGTTGGCAAACACGAGAATGACCAGCCACTGCACTCGGGAACGGTAGAGTGAAAACGGCGAAGCGTCTCGCAAGGTGCCGGTGAGTTTTCCCACCGTTGCACCTTTGTGCATGTCTTCGGTCGCTTCTGCTTCAGCCGCGTCCATGGCGTCATCGTAGGTGACAATGCCGACCAAGCGATTGTCGTGATCGACAATGGGTAAGGCCAATAAATCGTACCTGGATATTAGACGAGCCACCTCTTCTTGAGGCGTGTCTGTCTTGGCGGTCACAAGACCTGTAGCAATCAGATCGTTCACCGAAGCGCTGGGTGTGGCCGTGATCAGATTTCTGAGCGATACGGCTCCTAACAGCGTGTGATTCTCGTCCACCACATAAGCGTGGTAAATGGTTTCTTTGTCGGGAGCGGTTTTTCGAAGTAAATCAATGGCGGCGCTCGCGGTTACGCCGGTGTTGATCATGGCGTAATCGGAACTCATTAAAGCACCGGCCGTGCCCTCTTCAAAACTGGCCAAACGCCGGAGGTCTTCCCGTTCTTTGCTGGCCAGAGATTGAAACAGGCTGTGCTGCCGTTGTTCGTCCAGCAGTTGGAAGAAGTCCGCCCGTTCATCCGAGGGCATCGCCGTGACCAGTTCAGTCAGGCTTCGGGTCGGAAGCTGTTGGGCGATGAGAGTCTGAGTGTTTGGTCCAATGTACCCAAGCACCTTGCCGCCTTGTTCTTTCGGCAGAGCGTCAAGCAGGCGTATACCCACATCGGCTTCCGGATGCGCTTCGATAAAGTCTGCTAAATCGGCGGCGTTGAACGTGGATGCAGCGATCGGAATATGGCTGTCGTCGTTCGCTGCGAGTGCCGTAACCAAGGGCCGGAAGAACTCAGTGTCCTGAACTGACATGGATGATCCCGTTATTTCTGCTCGTTATTTTCGATGCCGTTGTCTTGCAGTTCCCGCCATTTTTTTAGGAATTCTCGATAGCGATCCAAAGCTTCCTCCACCACGGTCACGGTTGGTGTGTCGCTGGAGCTTACCAGCACGATCAACCCTTTGCCTTCCACTTCTTTGTTTGAGGCAGGGTGGCAGGTCACTTCGTTGTCGTGATCGATATACGCCAACGCGGTTCCGATACCATGGCGGACGAGAGCGCTGACAATATCGGCCCAAGTCAGGTCATCCAATTCGAGTTCATAGCGGTGAGGGTGGTCGCGTTCGTAATTAAACATGTCCTCCAGCACTTTTTCGGAGCCCGGGGCGACAACGGCCCGTACCATGATCTCCGGGTAGGTGCGAACAGGGCGGATCACGGTGCGCACGCCCAGTGTTTTGAAGCGCTCTCGGTTGATGTCGCTGACGCATTCGGCGGTGGTTCGATTGCCCAGGTTGGACTCGGTCAACCGATGAGAAATGTCGAATGTCAGGCTGTCAGAGAAAGCGTCGGTCTCATCCGCAGCGAGTACGATGATGTGCTTGGCATCGCCCGCGTGAACGGCCTTGAGTGCCTCTGGATCATTTCCGGCACCATGAAAGTGCACCATGCCGCAGTCCCTCAACTCCGCGGGCAAGCCGCCGGGGAACTGGCGAGTCAATAGAATGATCGGAACCGTATGGTATTCCGGGATGGAGCGAATTTGAGAAGCGAAGCGCATGAAATATTGCTCGCCTCCGCTGCGGGGGGTGTTAATGATTACGATGTGGTCTTTCATATTGTAGATCCAGCGTCCAGTCAGGATTCGTTCGCGGCGGTAAAAACGGTACTCGATGTAATCACTGACGATCAGGGTCAGCAGCGTGATTGAAGAAATGAACATCAGCAATACGGTGCTGATGCGACCAACCGCAGTCACCGGGGCGAAATCACCGTAACCAACGGTCACCAGTGTGGTCATGGTCAGCCAAGCGGATTCAAACAAGTTCAGCGGCTCGAATGCCCAGAGAATCAGAATGTGAGTGCAGGTCAGTGCAGCGAGCATCAGGAACAGACGCTTGACCCGTTGGCGAATCAGTCTCCCCATCGGCAAATGGGACTGAGTGTGCTCCGGATTTAGCGGTCGCTTATTTCTCATCATGAAGGTTGGGGCCTGTTCAGTCCTTGGCGAGTTCGTTATACAGTACTTGGAATATATCAGAGAGATAAGGGAGTTGCGTTATGTCCGAGCCTTGGAAATCGCTACCGGCAGCGCTTGCTGATGACGTATCGGCCTGCTGGTCGTCGATATTTCCAGACGGCGTGCCCGAGTGGCTGGCTGTGGTATCCGAGGCGGACGTTGCAGAAGCCGTGGCGCGCAGTGTGTTTTTGCGCCAAACCCTGCAGCGCCACCCAGACTGCATGCAGGAGGTGTTCGCTAACCGCCCTATGACCGCACCTACCACCGAGGCATGGCTGGAAGAGCGATGGGCCAGCTATCTGAGCGTGGTTGAATCAGAGCCGGACCTTCACAGCGCCTTGCGCCGTTTCCGCCGAGAGGTGCAGTTTCGCATCATCTGGCGGGACTTGATGGGATGGGCAGATCTTAACGAAACCATGTTGGCCACCAGTGCCTTTGCCGATGTGTGTATTGATGGCGCATTGGATTGGCTCTACAGCAAGGCCTGTGAAGAATTTGGAACGCCTTGGGGTAAAGACCCGGTCACCGGAGCGGACGTGCCCCAGCGCATGGTGGTGCTGGGGATGGGCAAGCTCGGTGGTCGGGAGCTGAACGTGTCCTCCGATATTGATTTGATTTTTGCTTTTCCGTCTAACGGCGAAACCCAAGGGGGGCGCCGCGCCCTCGATAACCAGCAGTTCTTCATTCGTTTGGGCCAGCGCTTGATTCAGGCGCTGGACCAGATCACCGCCGATGGTTTCGTGTTTCGCGTTGATATGCGCTTACGGCCCTATGGTCAAAGTGGCGCTTTGGCGCTGAGCTTCGCTGCGCTGGAAACCTATTATCAGGATCAGGGCCGTGATTGGGAGCGCTACGCCATGGTGAAGGCCCGAGTGGTCGCGGGTGACCAGCGTGCAGGGGCAGTCCTGATCGAAAGCCTGAGGCCGTTCGTGTACCGCAAATACATCGATTTCAGCGCCTTCGAGTCGCTTCGGAATATGAAAGCAATGATCGGCCGGGAAGTGCGTCGCAAGGGGCTGGAAGACAACATCAAACTGGGTAGCGGCGGTATCCGTGAAATCGAATTTGTGGTGCAAGCGTTCCAGTTGATTCGCGGCGGGCGTGACCGCGAACTGCAGCAACGGGAGTTGCTGAATATTCTTAAAGAGCTGGAAGAGCTGGAACTGTTGCCCTCGTCGGTGGTGAAGGAGCTTCGCGAAGCTTATGTGTTCTTGAGAAACATCGAGCACGCCTTGCAAGGGGTGGAAGACAAGCAGACCCAAACCCTGCCGGACAACCCCCTGTGCCAGGCCCGAATTGCACGCATTATGGGGTTTGACGACTGGTCCGCGTGCGAGTCAGCGTTAGCCAGCCACAGAGAACGAGTCGCGCTGCATTTCGCCAACATCATCGCTACCGAAGATGAAGAGGGCGACGGCGATGCTGCGGTGGACGATGGCTGGTTTGAATTGTGGTTGTCGGAAATGGACGAGCCGGCGGCCATCGAGTGGCTGGCGGAGCAAGGGTACGAGAATCCCGAAGACAGTTATAAATTACTGGCGGCCCTGCATAACGGCCGCACCGTACAAACAATGCAAACTCAGGGTCGTAAGCGCCTGAATCAGTTTATGCCCCTGTTATTAAGCGCGTTGACCGAGGTGGAGAATGCTTCGGAAACTTTAGAGCGGGTCTTGCTGTTGGTGGAGGCTATTCTGCGCCGGACGGCCTACATGGTTTTGTTGGTGGAAAATCCCAACGCGCTGACCCAGCTGGTTGGGCTATGCAGTGAGAGCCCCTGGATTGCCAAATTGCTGGCGGACACGCCACTGCTGCTGGATGAGTTGTTGAACGCCGAGAGTCTTTACAGTCCACCGGCCAAAGAGGCTCTGCAGGATGACTTGCGTCAGCAGATGTTGAGGATTCCATACGAAGATCTCGAAGAGCAGATGGAATCTCTCCGACATTTCAAGAAAGCGCATACGTTGCGGGTAGCGGCTTCAGAGATCAAAGGCACGTTACCCCTCATGAAGGTGAGCGATTACCTGACCTGGATCGCCGAGGTGGTGCTGGATCATGTGGTGGATGTGGCTTTCGCTAATCTGGTGAGCCGGCATGGCCGCCCGCAACGGGTTGATGGCACGGCCTGTGATACCGATTTCGCTATTTTGGGCTACGGTAAATTGGGCGGTATCGAAATGGGCTATACCTCGGATCTGGATTTGGTGTTTATACACCAATCAGACCCGCTGTTGACGACCGACGGCGACAAGCCGATCGATAATGCCATCTTCTACACCCGCCTCGGCCAGCGCATTGTGCACATCCTTAGCACGCAAACCCCGTCCGGCCAACTGTACGAAGTGGATATGCGCTTGCGGCCGTCTGGCAATTCGGGGCTGTTGGTCAGCACGCTGCAGTCGTTTGAGAAGTACCAGCAGAACGATGCGTGGACCTGGGAACACCAAGCTCTGGCACGGGCGCGCGGGGTCGCAGGTTGCCGGGACACCTTGGCGGCCTTTGAGCGCGTGCGGCATGATATTTTGTGCGCCAAGCGGGACAAGCAGGCGCTCCGCAAAGAAGTTGTCGATATGCGGGAGAAGATGCGGGTTAATCTTGGCACACCCGTCGCGAAAAGGGCTGAAGAGTTCCACGTTAAGCATGACTTTGGTGGCATTGTGGACATCGAGTTCCTGGTGCAATACCTGATGCTGGCGTGGAGTGGCGAGCATCCGGAACTGACCCAGTGGAGCGATAACATCCGTCAACTGGAAGAGCTGGGGCGTGCGGGAGTGTTGGACGTGCTGGATACCGAGAAACTGCGGGAGGCTTACATTGTTTTGCGATCAACGATCCACCGGCGGGCACTGCAGAACTTGAGCAGCCGTGTGGACGGGGAGCGGTTTGTGGAAGAGCGTAATTATATTGAACAGATGTGGAAAAAAGTCATGCTTGATTAGAAAGCTAAATTTATTTCTGGCCGGTATTCCTGCTAGAATGCGAGTTCCCCGAAAATCGCTTTTTTAGGAGCAGAAAAGAAATGTCGATGGCTGATCGCGATGGCGTTATCTGGCTGGATGGTGAAATGGTTGAATGGCGTGAAGCCAAAACCCACGTCCTTACCCATACTTTGCACTACGGCCTCGGCTGTTTTGAAGGGGTGCGAGCCTACAATACCGCCAATGGCCCGGCGATTTTCCGCCTGAAAGAGCACACCGACCGTCTGTTCCGCTCGGCCCACATCCTGAACATGCAGATGCCGTTCAGCAAAGATGAAATCAACGAAGCCCAGCGCGCGGCCGTTCGTGAAAACAATCTGGACGAAGCTTACCTGCGTCCTATGGTGTTCTTGGGTTCTGAAGGCATGGGCCTTCGTGCAGACAACCTGAAAGTGCACGTGATGGTTGCGGCCTGGAGTTGGCCTTCCTACATGTCGCCTGAAGCCAAAGAAGTGGGTATCAAGGTACGCACCTCTTCATACACTCGTCATCACGTGAACATCACCATGTGTAAAGCGAAGGCGAACGGTAACTACATTAACTCCATGTTGGCGTTGAATGAAGCCATCTCTGGCGGTGCGGAAGAAGCGTTGCTGCTGGATAACGAAGGCTACGTCGCAGAAGGTTCCGGTGAGAATATCTTCATCGTTCGTGACGGCGTGTTGCACACGCCTGAGCTGACCTCTTGCCTGGAAGGTATTACCCGAGCCACCATCATCGATTTCGCCAAAGAACTTGGCCTGCAGGTGAAAGAGCGCCGCATTACTCGCGACGAAGTGTACGTTGCGGAAGAAGCCTTCTTTACCGGAACCGCAGCCGAAGTTCTGCCGATTCGCGAGCTGGATGGACGTGCCATTGGCGCAGGCAAGCGCGGCCCGATCACTGAAAAGCTCCAGAGCATGTATTTTGATGCGGTTAAGGGTAAGCTGGCTCAGCATTCTGAGTGGCTGACTCACGTTAAAGGCTAAAGCAGTTAGCTATTCCAAAGTGGCCGCCGGTGCTTCCAGTGCCGGCGGCTTCGCTGTATTGAACTCACGGAAAAACAGGGCAAGACAATGGCAGACGTAATCAAGGTACCGGTTTCTTTCGGTGAAGTGTTGGATAAAATCACGATCCTTGAGATCAAATCCGAACGCATCAAAGACGAAGCCAAGCTCCAGAACGTGCGTTTGGAGCTGGATGAGTTGAGCGCAACCTGGGATGACGCTGTAAAAGACAAAGCGGCCGAGATTGCGGATTTGCGCAAGCAGCTTAAAGCGGTCAACGAAGAGCTTTGGGTGATTGAAGACGACATTCGCGACGAAGAAGCGGATCAAAACTTCGGCCCGCGTTTTATTGAGCTCGCTCGTGCGGTCTATGTCACCAACGACAAGCGTGCGGCTATCAAGAAGGAAGTGAACCTGGCGCTGGGCTCCCGCTTTGTTGAAGAGAAGTCTTACCAGGATTACACCGCTCGTAAGTAAAGCGGGTGATAGTGATGTTCGCTGAAGCTTCTGAGTGTCGATGGGTTCGACCGTATTCGGAAGCTACAGCGATTCTGTTCTGGGTGATCAGTGATGCTCGGTCACCCAGCGATCCAGCATGTCAGTCGCGTCTTTAACCGATACCAGTTCCATCGCTCCCTCAAACTCTGCCTTGGCGCCCCAGCGCGCTTCCTCCACGGTTTTACCTGTGAACTTTTGCAGTGCTTCCGGGTAGCGGTTTACGCACCATTTCAGAGAATTGTAGGGTCCAGAGCGATTGGGGTT
>Ga0208300_100889_pt1 | contig 15718 bp, 17 predicted proteins | sample 23_taG_FD_184096 | JGI IMG/M metagenome (GOLD analysis project Ga0208300, IMG submission 184096) | Marine viral communities from Cariaco Basin, Caribbean Sea - 23_WHOI_OMZ (SPAdes) (version 2) | ecosystem: Environmental > Aquatic > Marine > Oceanic | place: Caribbean Sea: Cariaco Basin... | reverse complement strand
GCCAATTCGAGGGCTGACCGGACAGCTAGGCAACGAGCCCTGCCGGATCCGCGCTCGGCGCAGCGCTTGCGTCCGGCTCAGCCTTCCCTGACGGTTCAGCTCTCGGTCAGGCGCCGGATCAGCGACTGCGTGGGGTAACCATCCGGAATGACACCGATGCTGCGCTGATAGGCGCGCAGCCCCGCGCGGGTATTGGGGCCGACCAGGCCGTCCGGGGTGCCGACATCGAAGCCATGATCGTTGAGCGCCTGCTGCATCCGGCGAATCTGGCTGCGCGACAGCGCCGGTTCGGCGCGCGGCCACTCGCCTTGTATACCCGGCCGTCCGGCGATGCGATCGGCCAGCGTCGCCACCGCCAGCGCATAGCTGGTCGAGGCGTTGTAGCGCATGATCACGCGGAAGTTCGGGCCGACCAGGAAGGCCGGCCCCTTGGCACCGGCCGGCGCGATCACCGAGGCTTGATCGAAGTTCGGCAGCGGCTCTCCGGTGACGCTCTTCACCCCCTGGGCGGCCCACTCACGGCTGTCGTGACGCACCGAAAGCTCGGTCTGGGCGTAGTCGAAACCGGACGGTAGCGTGACTTCGGTCCCCCAGCGCTGGCCACGCTGCCAGCCGGACTTGGCCAGGTAGTTGGCGGTCGATGCCATCACGTCGGGAATGCTGCCCCAGATATCCCGTCGGCCGTCACCGTCGTCGTCCACGGCATACGCCAGGAAACTGCTCGGAATGAATTGGGTGTGTCCCATGGCCCCGGCCCAGGAGCCGCGCATGCGATCGCGGTCGATATCGCCGTTCTGTAGAATCTTGAGCGCGGCCATCAGTTCGCCGCGCGCGAACGACTGACGGCGGCCATCGAACCCCAGCGTCGACAGCGCGTCGATGGTCTCGAAGTTGCCGAAGTTGCTGCCGTAATTGCTCTCGATGCCCCAGATGGCGACGATCACCTCCCCCGGTACGCCATACTGCTGCGTTACCTGATCCGCCGTGGCGCGATGTTCGGCAAGACGCGCGCGGCCGGTGGAAACGCGCTGCGCCGAGACGGCACTGTCGAGATAGCTCCAGACCTGGCGGGTGAATTCGGGCTGGGAGCGGTCGTACTCGAGGATGCGGGGCTGATAGCTGACCGGGTCGAACGCCTCGGCCAGGGTTGCCTGATCGATACCCTCGGCGGCGGCCCGCTGCCGGAAATCGGCCACCCAGGCGTCGAACGCCGCCGGATCCTTCGGCGTTTCCGGGCTTGCTTTGGCGTCGGTTGCGGCATCAGCACTCTCACCGGCGCTGTCCGCAGCATCGGCCGATTTCGAGGAGGTCGCCCCGGAAGCGACGGAAGACGACGATGACGAAGCCACGGCGCCACTCGTGTTCGAGGCGTTCGACACAGTATGCGTATCGGCAACGCTCTGACATCCCAGAAGCGCTAGACAAAGACAGAGCGAGAGTGTGGCAGGAGCCTTGACCGGCAGTGAACGCTTCACGAGGCACATCCTTAATGCTGAATATCCTGTATGTCGGCGTCGATACGCCAACCAAATTGCCCCCGCAGTGTAGCGTATCCCGCCGCCCCGGGAACCTCGATCGGTGATCGCCTCGATATCCGGGATACACCGATGGAAGCGCCAGGCTCACGGCTCGAGTCCCCCTTTTCGACGTCCTCCGGCGATTCTACCCGGATGACTTCCCCGGTGCCGCCCCCTATGGCTAGGGGCATATCGGCGTGGTAAAGTCGGTTCAACGCTGTCGCCCGATTCTCATAAATCATCAATACTTTCAATAATTTCGCGTATCGCAAATTATGATCGGGCGCTTTCTGAAGGGAGGAGAGACACCATGCCGGGCCACATGCCTAGCCAGCTGTCGCTGACATGCGCGACCTGTCGTATTGGTGCCCAGACTCGTATCGGTGCCCGGGCTCTGCCGCCCCGTGCCGGCACGATCACGACCCAGAACCAGACACCCGCCTGGATGCTGGCGCCTCGCGGCGTGCGCCGTCCCTATCTGACCGATCCGCCCCAGCGTCTCTGACCCGGCGACGAGTTCCCGTGGCGCGACGCGCGCCGCCACCGCGGGTCCCCCGCTCGCCGTCGTCTCTTGTCCGCCTGAGCGAGCCTGCCTCGCGGAGAAGATCACTACCGCACCGACTCTCTGCCACAGTCTCGCGACCTACGCCTCGTGCGGCTGGCAACATCGCTTACACTGGAGCGAGTTACGGTCGCGGACCGATCGCGATGAACGCGAGAACGAAGCTCGAACCCACCGGACCGTCGCCCTGCGCCGGGCCGATGATCGAGCCTCCCTGATCCAAGAATAGAGCGACGATTTCATGTCACTGCCGCTGATCGTTCTACTGCCGCTACTGGGCAGCCTGATACCGTTGCTGAGCAACAATCGGCAACGCACGCTCAATGCCTGGTCCACCGCGCTGCTCCCTGCGATCGCGCTAGGCATGGCCATTTCGCATGCGCCTGGAGTGATCTCCGGCGAGGTGTATCACTTCAGCATGAGCTGGGTGCCGCAACTGGGGCTCGATCTGGCGTTCCGGCTCGACGGGCTCTCGCTGCTGTTTTTGCTGCTGATCCTGGGCATCGGGCTGCTGATCATTCTGTATTCCCGCTATTATCTGTCGCCGGACGACAGCATGCCTCGGTTCTACGCCTACCTGATGCTGTTCATGACTTCCATGATCGGCATCGTCATGGCCGACAACCTGCTGCTGCTGTGGGTATTCTGGGAATTGACCAGCCTGTCGTCGTTTCTGTTGATCGGCTACTGGTACCAGCAGAGCGAGGCACGACGAGGCGCCCGCATGGCCCTGGCCGTCACCGGCATGGGCGGGCTGGCGATGCTGGCCGGTTTCCTGCTGATCGGCCATATCGTCGGGACCTTCGACATGCAGACGGTGCTCGACAGCCGCGATCTGATCCAGGCCGATCCGCGCTATCTGCCGGCGCTGTTGCTGGTGCTGCTGGGTGCCTTCACCAAGTCGGCGCAGTTCCCGTTCCATTTCTGGCTGCCCCACGCCATGGCGGCGCCGACGCCGGTCTCGGCATTCCTGCACTCCGCCACGATGGTCAAGGCCGGCGTCTTCCTGCTCGCGCGTATGCATCCGGCACTGGCCGGCTCGCAGCTCTGGCTCTATATCGTCACCCTCACCGGGCTGGTGACGATGATCTACGCCGCCTATTTCGCGCTGCTCAAGTACGATCTCAAGGGCGTGCTGGCATTTTCCACCGTCAGCCATCTGGGCATGATCACCATGCTGTTCGGGCTGGACAGCAAGATGGCGGTGGCGGCTGGACTGTTTCATGTTCTCAACCACGCCATGTTCAAGGCGACGCTGTTCATGTCGGCGGGCATCGTCGATCACGAGACCGGTTCTCGGGACATCCGCAAGCTGAGCGGGCTGCGACGCAGCATGCCGATGACGGCGGCACTGGCAGGTCTCGCCGCGGCTTCCATGGCCGGCGTTCCCCTGCTCAACGGCTTCATATCGAAGGAGATGATGCTGACCGAGACGCTGGAAACCGGGATCCTGGGCGGCCTGGCCTGGCTGATCCCGGTGCTCGCGACCCTCGGCAGCGTGCTGTCGGTGGCCTATTCGCTGCGTTACGTACGCAACGTCTTCTTCGGGCCGGAAGCGCAGGAGCTACCCAAGACGCCCCACGAGGCGCCTTTCCTGATGCGTCTGCCGATGCTGCTGTTGGTCGCGCTGTGCGTCGTGATCGGCCTGCTGCCTGCGCTGACCGTCACCGGGCTGCTCGGCGCTGCCGCACAGGTCACGATTCTGCCGCCCAGGCCGGAGCTGCACCTGGCGATCTGGCACGGCTTCAACCTGCCCCTGCTGATGAGCGTCATCGCCCTGGCCGGCGGGGTCGGCATCTACGCCGTACGCCGCAAGCTGTTTGCCTTCCAGCGCCAGTTCCCTCAGCGCAACGCCTCGATGATCTTCGAGCACAACGTCCGCAGCCTGCTGCACTGGACCCAGCAAGCGATCGATCGCTTCGAGAACGGCTCGCTGCAGCGCTACATGCTGTGGTTGATCATCGCCGTGCTATTCCTCACCGGCAGCGGCCTGCTGGACCTTACCCAGTTGCGCGGGCCGCGCCAGCTCCAGGCGCTCGATGGCCTGCTGATCGCGGGCGCGGTGATCACCATTCTGGCGGGCCTGGGCACGGCGGTGCTGCATCGCCGACGTCTGGTCTCGCTGATGATGCTGTCGGTGGTGGGGCTGATGGTTTCGTTGGCCTTTGCCCGCTTCTCGGCTCCCGACCTCGCCCTGACCCAGCTGGCGGTCGAGGTGGTGACGGTCATCCTGCTGATGCTGGCGCTGTTCTTCCTGCCGCAGCGTACGCCCAAGGAGTCCAGCGGCGCACGCGTGGTCCGCGATGTTCTGCTGGCGGCGGGCTTCGGCGGCATCGTCGCGAGTCTCAACTATGCGATGCTGACGCGACCGCTGGACACCATTTCCGGCTTCTTCCTGGAGAACAGCGTCAGCGGCGGCGGCGGCCACAACGTGGTCAACGTCATCCTGGTCGACTTCCGCGGCTTCGATACGCTGGGCGAGATCACCGTGCTGTGCATTGCCGCCATCGGCATCTACAAGCTGCTCAACCGCCTGCGTCTGTTCATGCCCTCCAGCGATAGCGAAGGGCGCCCCTGGTCCCGCGATCTGCATCCCATGCTGCTGGGTACGGTATCGCAGAGCCTACTGCCGCTGGCGCTGCTGGTGTCGGTGTTCATCTTCCTGCGGGGTCACAACGAACCCGGTGGCGGCTTCATCGCCGGCCTGGTGACGGCCGTGGCCTTGATCCTGCTGTATATCGCCCGTGGGGTCGACTGGACCCAACAGAGAATGTCGTTCCAGTATCAGCCGATCGCCGTGGTCGGTGTCGCCATCGCCGCGCTGACCGGACTCGGCAGCTGGGCCTTCGGCCACAACTTCCTGACCTCTGCCTTCGGGCACTTCTCGATTCCCTATATCGGCGAGATCGAGCTCGTCACGCCGATGCTGTTCGACCTCGGCGTCTATCTCACCGTCGTCGGCGCCACGCTGATGATTCTGGCCAATCTGGGCAAGTTGACGACACGGCACCGTCCCAGCAAAGAGAATGAAAAGGAGACCGTCTGATGGAAGCGCTCTTTGCCACCGTAACCGGTTTCCTGGCCGCCAGCGGGCTCTACCTGGCGCTGCGTGGCCGCACCTTCCCCGTGGTCGTGGGGCTGACGCTGCTCTCCTACGCGGTCAACCTGTTCCTTTTTTCCACCGGCGGCCTGACCACCAATGGCGCGGCGGTGATTCGTGACGGCGTCGATTATTACGCCGACCCGCTGCCACAGGCCCTGGTGCTGACGGCCATCGTGATCGGCTTCGCCATGACGGCGTTCTCGGTGATCCTGGCGATGCGCGTGCGCGGCGACCTGGGCAGCGATCAGGTCAACGACCAGCGTGGCGAAGAGTCGAAGGAGGACAAGTCGTGATGCAGCACCTGATCATCCTTCCGATTCTTCTGCCGCTGTTGAGCGGCCTGCTGATGCTGGTCAAGCGGGACTCGGCCGTACTGCCTCGCCGGGCGATCGCCCTGGTCAGCACGGCGCTGCTGCTGGCAGTCAGTGCCATGCTGGTGGTCCAGAGCGACAGCGGTGACATCACCTACTACGCCCTGGGCGACTGGCAGCCGCCGTTCGGCATCATCCTGGTACTCGACCGGCTCTCCGCACTGATGGTATGCCTTACCAGCTTCCTGGCGCTCGGCAGCGTGGCCTACGCCTGTGCCGGCGACGATCGCAAGGGCAGCAATTTCCACGGTCTGTTCCAGCTCCAGTTGATGGGGATCAACGGCGCCTTCCTGACTGGCGACATCTTCAACCTGTTCGTGTTCTTCGAGGTGCTGCTGATCGCCTCCTACTCGCTGCTGATGCATGGCGGCGGCAAGGATCGCACCCAGGCCGGCTTCCACTACGTGGCGCTGAACCTGGCGGGCTCGGCGATGTTTCTGATCGCGCTCGGGGTGCTCTACGGCACCACCGGCACGCTCAACATGGCCGACATGTCCCAGAAGGTGGCATCGCTCGACCCCGATCGTCTTGGCCTGCTCAAGGCGGGGGCGTTTTTGCTGCTGGTGGTGTTCGGGCTGAAGGCCGCGATCCTCCCGCTCTATTTCTGGCTGCCGCGGGCCTACAGCAGTGCACCGGCGCCGGTGGCGGCACTGTTCGCGATCATGACCAAGGTGGGGATCTACGCCATTCTGCGGGTCTATACGCTCATCTTCGGCGACAGCGCAGGCGGGCTCGCCAATTTCGTCCAGCCCTGGCTCTGGTGGTTCGCACTGGCGACGCTGGCCCTCGGCGGGCTGGGTGTCTTGTCGGCGCGGGATCTGCGTAATCAGGTGGCCTATCTGCTGCTGATTTCGGTGGGGACGTTGCTGGTCGGCGTCAGCATGAACCGCGAGGCGCCCATCGCCGCCCTGCTCTACTACATGATCCACACCACGCTGGTCAGCGGCGGCCTGTTCCTGCTGGCCGATGCGATCGGCGAACAGCGCGGCAAGGCCGGGGCACGTATCGTGCCCGGCCGGGGCGTCACCCAGCCTGCGCTGCTGGGTCTGTTCTACTTCATCGGTGCGGCGACCATCATCGGGCTACCGCCGTTTTCGGGCGCTATCGGCAAGGCACTGCTGCTCGATTCGGCCCTGCCGAGCGAACAGCCGTGGCTGTGGTCGCTGTTGCTGCTGTCGAGCCTCGCCGGTCTCGTCGCCATGGCGCGCAGCGGCTCCACCGTCTTCTGGAAGGCTGGCCGCGGCGACAACGATGGCCCCAGGCTGAAGACGGCAATGCTGGCGGGCCTGATCCTGCTGCTCGGCGCCTCGCCGGTGCTCTCGATCCTGGCCGGCCCGATCACTCGCTTCACCGATGCCAGTGCCACACAGCTGCTCGATCAAGACGCCTACGGCGAAGCGATTATCTCCCCGAACGTTACCGGAGGTGACTCATGATTCCTCCCATTCGCTGGCTGCCGATGCCGGTGCTGTCACTGCTGCTGCTGGTCGTCTGGCTGTTGCTGCAGCAGAGCGTGGCACTCGGACAATGGATTCTTGGCGGCGTCCTGGCGATCCTGATTCCGGTGATCTGTCGACCGTTCTGGGAACGCCAGCCCACCATCAAGCGCCCCTTGAAACTGGTCGGCTACTTCTTTCGGGTGCTGGGCGACATCGTGACCGCCAATCTGCAGGTTTCGAAGCTGATTCTCGATCCCCGCGGCCGGATGCGCCCCGCCTTCGTGGAATATCCGCTGACGCTGAAGGAGAGCTTTCCGATCACCATCCTGGCCAGCACCATCACCATAACGCCGGGGACCGTCTCGGCCCACCTGCGCCTGGATGGCAAGACCCTGCTCATTCACGCGCTGGACGTGGGCGATATCAACGCCCTGATCGACGACATTCACCAGCGCTACGAGCGCCCACTGCTGGAGATCTTCGAATCATGATCGACATGGCTCTGTGGATCGCGCTGGCGCTGTTCTGCGCCGCCGTCGTACTCAATTTCTATCGTGCCGTGGTCGGGCCGAGCCTGCCGGATCGCATTTTGGCGGTGGATACCATGTACATGAACTCGATCGCTCTGATCGTGCTGTTCGGTATCTGGGTCGACAACAAGGACTACTTCGAGGCGGCGCTGCTGATCGCGATGCTCGGCTTCGTCAGCACCATCGCCGTCTGCAAGTACCTGCTGCGCGGCGACATCATCGAATAGGAGGGATAACGATGCTGAATACGGTCATCGAGGGCGTGATCGCCTTCATGCTGGTCGCCGGAGGCGCGTTCGCCTTCATCGGCTCGCTGGGCCTGACGCATTTGAAGGATTTCTACATGCGTCTGCACGGCCCTTCGAAAACGACGACGCTGGGGGTCGGCTGCACCCTGATCGGTTCGCTGATCTATTTCAGCCAGGAAGACGGCCCGATCGTTCAGGAACTGCTGATCACGATCTTCGCGTTCATCACCGCGCCGGTATCGGCACACATGCTGGCCAAGAGCGCCCTGCACCACAAGCTCAAACCGGATCCCCGCACCCGCGGCAATCCGGTCGAGCTGGAGAGCGAGAAGCCCAAGCACACCATCGAGGAAGCCCCCCAAGGCGACTCTCCCCTCCCTTGAAGGGTTAAGCGCTGAAAAGTGCGCGCCGTCTCCGAGATGGCGCGCCGGCGGCTTCACCAGCCGGCGGTGTGCTGTTCGACCAGCTTGGTCAGCAGGGTGACGTGCTCCGGGCGATCGTTGAGGGCGGGAATATAGCGATAGCGCCCGCCTCCGGCTTCCTGGAAGTAGTGACGATTCTCGGCATCGATCTCCTCGAGCGTCTCGAGACAGTCCGCCGCGAAGGCCGGGCTGATGACGTCGACACACTCGATCTTGTCCGCGCCCCATGCCTTCAACGTCTCGTCGGTGTAGGGCTTGAGCCATTCTTCACGGCCGAAGCGCGACTGATAGCTCTGGAACCACTCGCCCTCGCCCAGTCCAAGCTCTTCCGCCAGCAGCCGGCTGGTCTTCTCGCAATGCCTGGCATAGGGATCGCCGTTGTCGACGTAGCGCTTGGGGATGCCGTGATAGGACATCAGCAGCCGGCCGCGGTCGCCGTTGGCCTCCCAGTGCTGGCGAACGCTGGCAGCGAGAGCCGAAATATAGTCGGGGTGATCATGATAATCGCGCACGAAGCGCAGCTCCGGCAGGTGCGGGCAAGGTTCCAGTGCCTTGGCCAGCCGCTGGAATACGGCAGCGGTAGTGGTGCGCGAGAACTGCGGATAGAGCGGTAGCACCACGATGCGATCTACGCCGGATTCCCGCAGCTTTAAGCCGGCCTCCTCCATGCTCGGCTTTCCATAGGTCATCGCCAGCTCGACCGGGATCGACTCTCCCATCTGGCTCGCCAGACGTTCACGCAGCGCTCGCTGCTGGCGGCGGCCGATCGCCAGCAATGGCGAGCCTTCCTCCTGCCATACCGACGCATAGGCCTTGGCGACCTTGGGCGGGCGGATGCGAAGAATGACGCCATGCAGAATCGGCCACCACAGCCAGCGCGGCGCATCGATGACCCGAGGGTCCCCCAGAAACTCGGCCAGGTAACGCCTGACCGCCTTGGGGGTCGGCGCCTCGGGCGTTCCCAGATTGACCAGCAGCACTCCGTAACGGGCCGCCATAACTGCTCCTTTCCCGGTTTTCGACCGCCGCAATTCTAGCATTGCCGACCCGCTCACGGCCCATCGGCTTATCTCATCATGCCCATGCGCACGGGTTATGACGGTTCATACCGTTCGCGCGAAGGCCGCCGGTAATGGCGACAATATCGAGTGGTGGGAACGCAGGAGTTTCCCTCCGTGATCGGCCAAGTCAGCGTTCGACTTGGCGGAGGGATGTCGGTTGGGTTGGGGGCAGGATAATGATGGGGGTAATGGACGCCGAATCAGAAGACCAGCGGCATCCGCGACAGCATCGGATCGTGGTAATGCGGCTCGTGGCCCACGATCTCGTCGTTGGCGGCCTGCTGCACCAGATAGGCACGATGAACGCCGGCCTGCTTCAACTCGCCGTAGACGTCGTCGAGCGAACGAAACAGCATCGGCTTGCCGCGCCGCGTCAGCACCTGGGTGGGGCCGTCTTCCGGTTCCAGCACGAGCTGGTAATAACGACTTCCGGCATGCGCAATGACGCGAATTTCGAAGTTGTCGTGATGTTGGGTATAACTTTTGAGCTCCTTGAGTTCCATGGTTCCCTCCTGTGGGTGTGAATGGAATCGTTATTCATGGAGATCGGCCTTCCCTGCCGCTCTCTCTGCGGGCGATGTCGTCGGCAATCCGGGCATTCGCGCCCATGGCCAGACGCCATCCAGACCATTAGGTCCGATGATTGTTAAGACTATGTTGCACCATAAGAGTTCATTGTTCCCTGTCTTGCGGGCCGGCTTTCAGCGTCACTACCACTCGTCCGCTCTCGGCACGCTTGGCGGTCGGCTTGAAACGGCTCCAGAAGTCGCCGCAACTGTGCTCCCGGGCCTCGGGCAGAATCCTCAGCGCGGTGATCGAGACCCGGGTCAGCGGAAAGAACCGCAGTTGACCGAAGCGATCCTTGGCGTGGAAGCCACCGGACCGACGTTCCGACTCCGGCAGCAGCGCCAGGCTCTCGTCGGCGAAACGGCGCTGTAGCGAGCCTAGCCGGGCGTGCAGGTCGTGGTCGCTGTCGAGTAGCAGGACGAAGTCGTCGCCGCCCAGATGACCGAGGAAGTCGTCACGTTCCAGCGCTTCACTCAGCACTCGGGCCAGTGTCAGGATCATCTGATCACCCAGGGCATAGCCGAAGCGATCGTTGAATGGCTTGAAGTGATCGAGATCCAGGTAGCAGGCGACGAAGGACCGCGACCGGCGCTGGTAATGCTCCAGCGCGGTTCGAATCGGGCGATTGCCCGGCAGTTGGGTCAGTGGATTGGCCTGACGGGCGATCTGAACCTGCTGCTCGGTGACCAGTTGCAGCAGGTTGATGACATGGCCGATACCCAGATAGCGTCCACCGTCGGTGATGACGAAATCTTCGTCCCGCGTTGCCTCGTCGCGGCCGGTCACCTTGCGCGAAACCCGTTCCAGGGGCTCGTTTGCCTCGACGCACAGCACCCTGGTCTGCATGACCTTGCCGATCGGCTGGCGACCGTAGAGGTCGAAACCGAATCGCTTGCCCAACAGCGCCATCAACTGCTGGCGACCGAGCAGGCCGACCGGCAGCTGGCGTTCGTCCACCACGGCCAGGGCATTCACTTCCGGCATACGACTGAAGCGCTCGGCGGCAGTGGCCACGCTCAGCGTGGTTTCCAGCGCCGGCAGCGTGACGCAAAGCCGCCGGATCTCGGTTGCGGCGACACTGGGGCGACGCGACGCCGCCAGAGCGACAAGACAGGAATCCAGCTTCTCCCGTGCCAGATGGGGCGCTGGATTGGGGCGCGCGAACAGCCACCCCTGGCAGTAGTCGGCGCCGAGTTCCAACAGCGCATCCAGTTCCCCTTCCTGTTCGACGCCCTCGGCGATCACGCGGCTGCCCAGACTGTGGGCGATATCGATGATCGAGCGCACGAAGCGACGCTTGACCCGATCGTGATCGAGGCCGCTGACGAAGTGCCGATCGAGCTTGACGTAGTCGGGATCGAGCTGGGACCAGAGGCGCAGCCCGGCGTAGCCGTCGCCCAGGTCATCGAGGGCGATCGAGAAGCCCATCGACTGATAGTGTTCGGCGGCCTCGGCCATGAGGCCCGGGTCGATACCCGGCGACTGTTCGGTGATCTCGATGACGATGTGCGGGGGCGTCAGACCGTGATCCGCCAGCAGCTGAATCGTGATGCCACTGATATGCGACGGATCGATCAGCACTTCGGGGCTCACGTTGAGAAACAACAACTCGCTCAAGCCGGTATCGACCCAGCTCTCGATCGCCCGTTCGCGACAGACCCGTTCCAGCGACGCCAGCAGGCCATGCTCGCGTGCGGCTTGGAACATCGGTAACGGATTGGCATAGGCGGAGCCTTGCGGCCCGCGGGAAAGCGCTTCGTAGGCGAGCACGCGGCCGGTAGGCACGGACACGATGGGCTGGAAATGCACACGCAGAGCGCGACGTGCTATCACGTCTGCCAGGGTCGCGGGCTCAGCGGCGGTATCGGGGTTCATGAGTGCCATTAACAGGCAACATCATGACAACCAAATTACACAAAAACTTACAATAATGAAAAAATGGTAAACCCCACCGTTCCGAGCCCGCAGGAGGCTCACTGGTAACCCGATGGATCGATCGCCTTGCCCAGCGAGTTGCGGTCGATCCACTTGCCGGCCTTGGCTTCCTTGTAGCGGAAGACCACCCGGTCGCCGACCGCGACCGGCAACTCGGCATCTTCCGTCTGGTAGCTGTAAAGCTCGCCATCGACGGTCAGCCAGTGCCGATAGAGATCCGGCATGCCCAGCCACTCCTTGAACGGCCCTTCCCGCTCGAGCTTCTCCAGTTGGCCACGCACCTCGATCTTGGGCGTGCGTTGACGACGACCACGCTGAAAACCGCCTGCCATGTATGACTCCTTGATATCGCGCCGGTGGCCCGGCGATGCTTACTCGTAGTGTTGACCGTAGCTGTCCGGTGCCAGGTCCTCGAACCGGGTGTACTTGCCAATGAATGCCATATGGACGGTACCGATCGGGCCGTTACGCTGCTTGCCGATAATCAGCTCCGCCAACCCCTTGTTGTCGGGATTGTCGGTATTGTAGACCTCGTCACGATAGACGAAGGCGATGACATCGGCATCCTGCTCGATGGCACCCGACTCACGCAGATCCGACATTACGGGCCGCTTGTTGGGACGCTGCTCCAGTGATCGGTTGAGCTGGGACAGCGACACCACCGGGCAGTTGAACTCCTTCGCGATGCCCTTCAGCGATCGCGAAATCTCGGAGATCTCTGCGGTACGATTCTCGGAAAGCCCCGGCACCTGCATCAGCTGCAGGTAGTCGATCATCACCAGACCGATATTGCCGTGCTCGCGAGCGATTCGGCGCACGCGGGAGCGCAATTCATTGGGAGAAAGCGCCGGAGTGTCGTCGATGAACAGCTGGCGATCCTTGAGCAGGTTGACCGCCGAAGTCAACCGCGGCCAGTCCTCGTCCTCGAGCTGGCCGGTTCGGACGCGTGTCTGATCGATCCTGCCCAGGGAAGAGAGCATGCGCAGCATCAACGACTCGGCAGGCATCTCCATCGAGAAAACGATGACCGGCTTGTCATTGGAGACAACGGCATGTTCGACCAGATTCATGGCGAACGTCGTCTTGCCCATCGACGGGCGCCCGGCGATGATCACCAGGTCCGACGGCTGCAGACCCGATGTCATGTCGTCCAGATCGCGGAACCCGGTAGAGATCCCGGTCATCTGGCCCTTCATGTTGAACAGCTCGTCGATCCGATCGACGGCCTTGGTCAGCAGCTGGCTCATGCCGATGGGGCCACCGAACTTGGGCCGGGACTCGCTGATCTGGAATACCAGCCGTTCGGCTTCGTTGACCAGCTCGTCCGGCAGCCGCCCTTCCGGCGAATAGGCGCTGTCGGCGATCTGGCGCGAGGCCTGGATCAGCTTGCGCAGCGTCGCCCGCTCGCGAACGATATCGGCATAGGCGCGGATATTGCTTGCAGAGGGCGTATTGCGTGCCAGTTCCGCCAGATAGGCGAGCCCGCCTACGCTTTCGAGCTGATCCCGGCGTTCGAGCGCTTCCGACAGGGTCACGACATCGAGCGGATGTGCGCTCTCGGCCAGCTCCGCCATCGCATTGAACGTCAACCGGTGCTCATGGCGGTAGAAGTCGTCTGCCACCAGACGCTCCGACACCGTATCCCAGCTGCTGTTGTCGAGCATCAGCCCGCCCAGTACCGACTGCTCCGCCTCGAGCGAGTGCGGCGGTACCTTCAGCTGCGCGGTTTCCTGATCGTTGTCGACGCGTTGGTTCATGCTTGGCGTTCACCTATGTCATCTTGCGCTGAATGATCGCGCGCTGGACAAACGGGAGTGGTCTGGCGCCCATTCTACCCAGTCGTTCGTCGCCTGCCGATCACGAAAAAGGCACGTAGGGCGGTAAGCCCTACGTGCCTTGAGCCAGACGTCACATCGGCGATAGAAGTCGAGCTTTACTCGGCCACGACCACGACGCGAACGCTGGAAGTGACTTCGGCGTGCAGCTGCAGCGCGATGTCGTATTCACCGGTCTGGCGAATCGGACCTTCCGGCATGCGCACTTCGCTCTTGGCGACTTCGATACCGGCCTGTGCCATGGCTTCGGCCAGGTCACGCGGGCCGATGGAGCCGAACAGCTTGCCTTCTTCACCCGCCTTGGCGACCAGAGACAGCTCGATCTCGGCGAGCTGAGCGGCGCGTGTTTCGGCCTGGGCCTTGCGCTCGGCAGCCTGGGCTTCGAGCTCGGCACGCTGTGCTTCGAACGCTTCGACGTTGTCTTTGGTTGCCGGTACGGCCAGGCCGTAAGGAACCAGGTAATTACGGCCGTAACCGGGCTTGACGGTGACCTTGTCACCCAGATAGCCCAGCTTGCCGATGTTATCGAGCAGAATGACTTCCATTCTCGTGAACCTCTCGTCAATCACTGCGTGTCAGGCGGCCGCGAAAATCCGCGAAGGTATCTACCAACGCCAACAGCAGTACAATCAGAATCGTGGGCCAGGTGGTCAACAGCAAGGCATAGAAGCCTACCAGCCAGAACCCGCTCATTCCCTTCAAACCGATAAACCCATGTACCAGCGCCACACCGGCGACCAGTAACGGCACCCAGGCCAGCAGGCTGGCAGCGGGGACGGCCAGCACTACCCCCAGCCCCATCAGCGCGACCAGTAGCAGAAGCTGCTTTCGCGAAAGCCTCAGTGCGTGAAACTCCTCGCGAAACCCGCCGGGATTGTAGAGCCCGGCCTGCCAGCTACGAGCCAATGCCAGGCAGGCAATTCCGGCGAGCAATACCACCAAGCCGGTCGCTCCGCCGATCACCAGCGCTGCCATCATTTCGGTATCGACGCCCTGCGCCGATAACTGATCCAGCATGCGTCCGACCTCTGACGAGCTTTGGCGCAGCTCCGCCAGCAGCGATTCGGTACCACCCGCGGGGAGGAAGATCCCCAACTGGACCATCGCCATACAGACCACGCTGCCGACGATCAGGGCTTCCGTCCAGCGCATGCGCGATCGCAGTACCGTCGCCATCAGCGTCACCAGCAGAATGCTGGCCAGCGGAACCGCGTCGCCCTGTACCCACCACCAGCCGGCGGGCAGCGCCGCTGCGATCAGTACCGGTGCTGCGGTCGTCATGCCTCGGCGCAAAGTGACGAGTCCCACCACGGCAGCGCTGAACCAGAATAACCAAGGCACCAGCGCTGTCAGTGCGGCTGCCGCAACGGCCTGCGGCGTACCGCGCATGATCCAACGGGCCAGTACCAGCATGATGCCTCGCTGTGGTTTACCGAAACCTGGGTTTACCGAAACTCAGGTTTACCGATCAAGGATACCGAATCAGGGTTTACTGGTGGCTGTCGGAGTACGGCAGCAGCGCCAGGTAACGCGCCCGCTTGATAGCGGTGGACAGCTGACGCTGGTAGCGTGCCTGGGTACCCGTAATGCGGCTCGGAACGATCTTGCCGGTTTCGGTGACGTAGGCCTTCAGCGTATCGATGTCTTTGTAGTCGATGTACTTCACGCCTTCGGCGGTGAAGCGGCAGAACTTACGGCGACGGAAAAAACGTGCCATGAGAGTCTCTCCTTAGCGAAATCGGATCAGTTGGTTTCTGCGGCAGTTTCGGAACGCTCGGGGCGCTCAGAACGCTCACGATCGCCACGCTCGGAGGACTTGTCGTCACGGCGACGGCTCTTTTCTTCAGCCGGCTTCATCATCGGCGAGGCTTCGGTCACGGCCTCTTTGCTGCGCACGATCATGCTGCGGATGATGGCATCGTTGAAGCGGAAGATGTTCTCGATCTCGTCGAGGGTCTCGCCGCTGCATTCGATGTTCATCAGCACGTAATGTGCCTTGTGGATCTTGTTGATCGGGTAAGCCAGGTGACGGCGACCCCAGTCTTCGAGACGATGCACGGTACCGCCGTTTTCGGTGACGAGGCTGGTGTAGCGCTCGACCATGGCCGGAACCTGCTCGCTCTGGTCC
>Ga0208300_100888_pt1 | contig 15722 bp, 18 predicted proteins | sample 23_taG_FD_184096 | JGI IMG/M metagenome (GOLD analysis project Ga0208300, IMG submission 184096) | Marine viral communities from Cariaco Basin, Caribbean Sea - 23_WHOI_OMZ (SPAdes) (version 2) | ecosystem: Environmental > Aquatic > Marine > Oceanic | place: Caribbean Sea: Cariaco Basin... | reverse complement strand
AGTTGCTTTTCATCAAGTAACTGGGTCAGTTCTTCTAATGATTTATCACGTAATTCACTGATCTTCATTACATTATCGTCCGCTTAACAATGGTAGTTTTAAAGGGCAGTTTTGCTGCAGCAAGCGTGAAAGCTTCACGTGCAAGCTCTTCTGGCACCCCTTCAATTTCATATAGCACTTTACCAGGCTTGATTTCGCATACCCAATACTCGACTGGACCTTTACCTTTACCCATACGTACTTCTAATGGTTTGTTGGTAATAGGCTTGTCTGGGAATACACGAATCCAAATCTTACCGCCACGCTTAATTTTACGAGTGATGGTACGACGTGCTGCTTCGATTTGACGGGCTGTCATACGACCGCGCGTCAATGATTTTAGACCAATTTGTCCGAATGCAACGGTGCTTCCACGATGAGCTAGCCCAGTGTTACGACCTTTGTGCATTTTACGAAACTTGGTACGTTTTGGCTGTAACATAGTTTAACCTCTGTCTGAGTTTCGACGGTTTCCGTTTCCGCGACCACGGCGTTTTGGCGCACGAGTCTGCTCTTCTTTGACGGGATTATAAACACTGTTCATACCGTCAAGGATCTCTCCGCGGAAAATCCAAACTTTAACACCGATGGTGCCGTAAGTTGTCTCTGCACGAATTGACGCATAGTCAATATCAGCACGAAGTGTATGCAATGGCACACGGCCTTCACGATACCACTCAGAACGAGCAATCTCAGCACCGCCAAGACGACCAGACAGCTCAACTTTAATACCTTTAGCACCAGAACGCATGCTGTTTTGTACGGCGCGCTTCATCGCACGACGGAACATAACACGACGCTCAAGCTGGCTACTGATACCTTCTGCTACCAAACGTGCATCAAGGTCAGGTGACGTGATTTCTTCAATGTTGACCTGAGCAGGTACGCCCATAATTTTGGTCAATTCTTTTTGAAGTCTTTCGATATCTTCGCCTTTCTTACCGATAACAATACCAGGACGCGCAGTGGCGATGGTAATCTTAGCAGCGCCAGTAGGACGCTCGATCATGATGTTGCTGATCATAGCGTTATCTAGCTTTTTGCGTAGATATTCACGAACTTGAATGTCGTTGATTAGGTATTCTGAGTATTGTTTAGGGTTAGCATACCAGTTTGCGTTATGCTTTTTTACAACACCAAGACGAATTCCGATTGGATGTACTTTTTGACCCATAACTTATTCTCCTACCTTTATAGTGATGTGACAAGTACGCTTGCTGATACGATCAGCACGGCCTTTGGCACGTGGTAGGATACGTTTTAGCGTAATGCCTTCATCAACATAGATAGTAGCGACTTTTAGGTCGTCAATATCTAAGCCGTGATTATGTTCGGCATTGGCGATGGCTGAGTTAAGGCATTTCTTAACAAACACAGCGCCTTTTTTATTGCTATACGTTAGGATATCCAAAGCACGCTCAATAGATTTGCCACGAACTTCATCAGCAACGAGTCTAACTTTTTGTGCCGATATGGCGGCACCGCGTAATTTTGCAGTTACTTCCATGGTAAGCACCTTATCTCTTAGCTTTTTTGTCAATGCCGTGACCACGATACGTACGAGTCGGGGCAAATTCACCTAGTTTATGACCAACCATCTGCTCGCTCACGATAACCGGTACATGAGTACGGCCGTTGTGAACAGATAAAGTTAGGCCAACCATTTGTGGCAGAATCATCGAGCGGCGCGACCAAGTCTTAATTGGCTTGCGTGAGTTGGTGTCTAATGCATTCTCAACTTTAGCAAACAAGTGCGCGTCTATGAATGGACCTTTTTTCAATGAACGAGGCATGAAATTCTTCCTTTATTTCTTCTTGGCGCGACGGCGGATGATCATGTTGTCAGTACGCTTATTGTGACGCGTTTTAAGTCCTTTAGACTTCTGACCCCAAGGGCTAGTTGGATGGCGACCTTTGTTACGACCTTCACCACCACCGTGTGGGTGATCAACCGGGTTCATAGCGACACCACGAACAGAAGGACGAACACCACGCCAACGTGAAGCACCGGCTTTACCAAGTGATTTCAAGTTGTTTTCAGTGTTAGAAACTTCACCAATAACAGCGCGGCAATTTACGTGTACACGGCGAGTTTCGCCAGAACGCATACGTAGAATAGCATAAACACCGTCACGACCTAGTAACTGAACGCTAGCACCCGCAGAACGAGCCATCTGTGCACCTTTACCGATTTTAAGTTCGATATTGTGAATCACAGTACCCAATGGGATGTTTTTTAGCGGTAAGCAGTTACCTGGACGAATTGGAGAAGTCTCGCCTGACATTACTGTATCACCAACTACTTGTTTCTTAGCAGCGATAATGTAACGACGTTCGCCATCAGCATACTTAAGTAGAGCAATATGAGCAGTACGGTTAGGATCGTATTCAATACGCTCTACCGTTGCTGGGATATTGTCTTTAGTACGTTTGAAATCGATAATGCGATAATGTTGCTTATGACCACCGCCAATGTGACGAGTAGTAATGCGGCCATTATTGTTACGACCACCTGACTTGCTTTTTGATTCTAGAAGTGCTGCAAACGGACGACCTTTGTACAGGTGTGGATGCACTACTTTTTCAACAAAACGACGGCCTGGTGATGTTGGCTTTGCTCTTACGATAGGCATGAGTGTAATCCTTATTCGTTATTCGCTGTTTCACTAGTAGAATCAGTAGTATTCGCTACTTCTTCACCAGCATCAGCCATTTGTACATCTTGACCAGCTTTTAAGGTAACATAGGCTTTTTTGTAGTCGTTACGACGGCCGATGCTTTTACCAAAACGCTTTGTCTTACCTTTAACATTCAAAGTGTTTACTTTAGTAACTTCAACACCTTCAAACATCAACTCAACTGCTTTCTTGACTTCAAGCTTAGTAGCATTAGAATCAATTTTAAATACCTGCACACCAAGTGAGTCGCCAAGCATTTGAGATTTTTCTGAGAATACAGGCCCTCTTAAGACCTGATAAAGTCTTGCGTTATTCATGCTAGTGCTTCCTCAAATTGTTTCGCAGCTTCAACTGACATGATCACTTTATCAAATGCGATCAAGCTCACTGGGTCCACTTCATTTGTACCAAGTACATTGACGTGTGGAATGTTGCGAGCAGCTAAGTATAAGTTTTCATCAACTTCTTTAGTAACGATTAGTGCACGAGGTGCATTCAAATCGTTTAACTTAGCAATCAGTTCTTTGGTTTTCGGCCCAGAAACGCTCAACTCTTCTACCAAAATCAGACGCTCTTGACGAATCAATTCTGCTAGGATGCACTGCATCGCACCGCGATACATTTTACGGTTTACTTTCTGTGACCAATCTTGTGGTTTTGCAGCGAATGCACGACCACCTGAACGCCAGATTGGGCTACGAATAGAACCCGCACGAGCGCGACCAGTACCTTTTTGGCGCCATGGCTTAATACCACCGCCAGAAACTTCGGCACGTGTTTTTTGTGCGCGTGTACCTTGGCGAGCACCAGCTAAATAAGCGGTGACGACTTGATGCACTAGTGCTTCGTTGAATTCACGACCAAATGCCGTATCAGAAAGCTCAACCGCCGCACCTGTAACTGTTTTTAAATCCACGTTAATCCCCTTGCTTAGGCTTTGACTGACGGACGTACGATAACATCGCCACCGGTGGCACCTGGGATAGCACCCTTGATGACAAGTAACCCTTTTTCGGCATCAACCGAAATCACTTCTAGGCCCTGAACGGTAACACGTTTGTTACCCATCTGACCCGCCATCTTCTTGCCTTTGAATACTTTACCTGGTGACTGGTTTTGACCAGTTGAACCATGCGCACGATGAGACACTGAGTTACCATGAGTAGCATCTTGCATACTAAAGTTGTGACGCTTAACAGGGCCTTGGAAACCTTTACCTTTGCTCTGTCCTGTCACATCAACCATCTGACCTTGTTCGAACAAGTCAGCTAGAATCTCGCCGCCAATCTCACGACCTTCAAGATCGCTTTCGTTGGCACGGAATTCCCAAACACCACGGCCAGCTTTAACACCAGCTTTAGCGAAGTGACCCTTCTGTGCAGCTGTTACGCGGCTGTCACGACGAGTACCTGTGGTAATTTGGATGGCTTGATAACCATCTACATCAGTATTTTTTACTTGAGTAATGCGGTTTGCATCGACCTCAACAACTGTTACAGGGATAGATGCGCCTGTTTCAGTGAAGACACGGGTCATGCCGCACTTTTTACCGACTAAACCGATCGCCATTTTAGACCTCTTTATATCTTATATTAATGGGTTGGGTGTTTAATGTGCATTAACCCAAAGCAATTTGAACGTCAACACCCGCCGCTAAATCTAATTTCATTAGCGCATCCACAGTTTTGTCAGTTGGCTGAACGATATCAACCATACGCTTATGAGTACGGATTTCGTACTGGTCACGAGCGTCTTTGTTAACGTGTGGTGAGGTTAGAACGTTGAAGCGCTCAATGCGAGTCGGCAACGGTACAGGACCACAAACTTGCGCACCGGTGCGCTTTGCAGTATCAACAATCTCTTGTGCAGATTGATCAATCAGACGATGATCAAAAGACTTAAGACGGATACGGATTCTCTGGTTAGCCATGCCAGCAAGCTCCTAATATGTGCCTTTGTCATTCTTGCGTCGCAAGACCATGATCAAAAGCAGTTTGGTTAAATATTCACTTAAAGCGGCCTTCTGTTCTTAACCAGAATGAGTTCTTTATCCGAACTTATAGCGTGCCAAAAGCAAAATAGTTTAAAGCCCCGCCAACCCTCCTATTAAATGGAAAGTAGCAAAGGCATAATGAAATAGTGCTAGAAACGATGCTCTAGCTGTCATAGCGCCAGCTTTTTTTATTCAGCTGCGCATATATAATTCAGTGGTGTATATTATACATAGTATTTTAGGTATTGCAAGAGCAATCTCTAGTATCATTAGAGATGCTCCTTCTTATACTGGCCATTAACCAAACAAATATTTTCATCTAAAATTATCATTTGTTTTGAATAATATTAATCTAAAACAATATCATACTGCTCTTGGGTATATAGGTTCTCTACATCAAAAGTAATCACCCTACCCAGTAAATACTCTAAATCAGCCACTGTATCTGACTCTGTTGTAAGTAGTAAATCAATGACTGCTGCATGAGCCACCACTGTGAATTTCTTAGGAGAGTTATAAGTGCGGGCGCAGCGCATAATCTCACGGAAGATCTCAAAGCAAACGGTTTCTGCGGTTTTGACAAACCCGCGACCTTGGCAAGTTGAGCACGGCTCACAAAGCTGCTGACCCAATGATTCACGCGTGCGCTTGCGTGTCATTTCTACCAATCCAAGCTCACTGACCTGCGTAATCTTAGTTTTTGCATAATCTTGAGTAAGCTGCGCCTGTAAACTCTCAAGCACGTCATCTTTATGCTGCTGTTCAAGCATATCGATAAAATCTAGAATGATAATGCCGCCTAGATTACGTAGTCGTAGCTGACGAGCGATAGCATGTGTGGCTTCTAGATTGGTTTTATAAACCGTATCCTCTAATGAGCGACCACCCACAAAAGAACCTGTATTGACATCAATCGTGGTCATAGCTTCGGTCTGATCGATAATCAGATAACCGCCAGACTTTAGATCGACACGGCGCTTTAGTGCATCACGTAAGTCGTCTTCGACACGGTGTACATCGAATAGCGACTGCTCAGCGGTGTAATGCACGATACGGTCATAGACGAAGGGAACAAACTCTTTGGCAAAGTATCTGACTTGCTCATAAATCTGCGTATTATCAATAATGACTTTTTCGGTATCAGCGTGAACCAAATCACGGATAGAACGTAATGGTAGTGACAATTCTTGATAGATCAGCTCTGAACTCTGATGATGATTAATCTCTTGACGACGAGCACAGATAGTACGCCACAGCTGCAATAGATAATAGATGTCCTCTTCTAGCTTATCGACGGGCACGCGCTCCGCAGCGGTACGGGCGATAAGACCACCCTTCAGATTGACCGTCTGCATCAGGCTACTAAGCTCAGTCTTTAATCGGCTACGCTCTTCTTCGCCATCGATACGCTGCGATATGCCAATATGATCACTCGATGGCAAATATACTAGATAACGTGATGGTAGTGAGATATTGGTGGTTAGACGAGCACCTTTACTTCCTAACTGGTCTTTGGTTACCTGTACCAGAATACGCTGACTTTCATGCAAGCGATGCTGAATCAAAGTTTTAGACGCTGGTACGATCTCTGTACTTTGCGCACTGACAATAGGCGGTGTCACAGCCAAGCTATCAGCAGAAGCGTTGGCAGTCGCATCGTCCTCATTTATCTCGCGCTTAGTGGCCTTAGCCGCTTTATTTTTTTCTACAACGGGTCGTGGTTCACGCTGCATATCGTTGACATGTAGAAATGCGGTCCGTGATTGACCAATATCCACAAAGGCTGCTTGCATACCAGGAAGGACACGTACGACCGTCCCCAGATAGATATTGCCGACCAACCCCAGTTTGTGATGTCGTTCAATATAAATCTCGCCCAAAATACCATTGTCTAAAACCGCAACACGGGATTCCATTGGACTAATATTAATCAGCAGCTCTTCGGACATAGTTTTTTCTCTTATCTCTCAGCTTTCTTATTAGACGGTCATCGCCTATTAGATTGACAGTGTAACAAATGCGACTTGCTCTTGCCCATTACCCTACCGTGTCATTATGTGCATATCCCATTATAACGGGTTGACTGTGTCCATACTGCCTTCTGTCATTTCTTTGATTAGTGCCAGTGTTTGTGCCAGTGGCAGACCAACGACATTGGTATAGCTGCCATTAATACGACTGACCCATGTAGCACCAAGTCCTTGAATGCCATATCCACCTGCTTTATCAGCAGGTTCGCCACTATTCCAGTAGGCGCTCATCATCTGTGTCGTCAGTGGTATAAAAGTCACTTCCGTACGTTCAGTGATTCGCTGCTGGTTAATAATTTGCAAGCACTGTGTAGGTTTTGCTTTGCTTGGTTTTGCTTTAGGCAATAGCTGTACTTGAGTCGCTTGAACGGCAGTCCATACTTCATGGACGCTATCAGACATACACTGCCACATACTATATGCGTGCTCGCGATCGACGGGCTTGACCAAGACTGTCTTACCATCCGACAGCACGCCAATGGTATCAGAAGTCAAAATAATAAACGGTGATGTAAGGCTATCGTGATTTACTTGAGATGTGTCGCTTAATTGTTGTATTGCAGCATCGGCTTTGGTTGCGACCATGCGTTCGATATAGTCTGTCGGCGACTCATTATCCAACGGCGTCTCGTCAATATCTACACTCAAGATAGTAAAGTCTAGTTGCGCTCTTTCTAGTAGCTCACGACGACGCGGAGAGCCAGACGCTAAAACGATATCCATCGATATCCTCTTTATTTATAAATTTATGGTATGTGTGGTCATACAGTATTATGGACAGAGCAAGCTAAGCTGTTAATCAGAGTAACAGCTATAGCTAGTAACTCATTAACGCGAAAAATTGCGTAAAGCAAACAGCACGAGTGGCCAGCTAATGATACTCATAAATAATGACAAAGCAGACTGGGCGACAAAGACGTTTTGAATAAACATCTGTAATATCCATAGATTTAACTGAAAGACAATCAGCCCTAGACTAGCAATTAACCACGCGCTAACGGTATTCAACTGTCTGACGTAGATACTGGTAATTTTGATAACCAGTGCAACCACAACAGCGGCGAACGCTTGCTGTCCTAAATGGGTATCCATCAATAAATCAGCAATCAGCCCAACCGTAAATGCGGTAAAAATGCCAACATAGCGCGGCTGAAACAGCAACCAATAGATCAGCACCATGATCATGACCATGGGACGCAATGTGGCCATACTTGGGCTTAATGGATAGACATTGAGTGATGATGCAGCAATGAAACTCAAAACAATCACAACTATCAATAGTACCGTGGCATTCTCAGAATCAGGATACGACATGGGTACTTACCTTAGCGAGTGTTTGATGGTTGCGGTTATATTGTTGGTTGGATATTGGCAAAGTGAATACCATAAATGGAAAGCTTTAAAACGTTACTACTGTGACTTACGTCATTATCTATGGAGCAATAGCAGCAGCATTATTCTCATTTAGCAGCTTGTCTTGAAGTATTAGTACATAGGCATTGTCAATAAAGTTAGCTGCTGGAGTAACTTCGATCGTTCTAAAGTTATCGGTTTGCTCGTCTTTGACATGCGCGATACGCCCTACTCGATAACCTGCCGGAATACGACCACCCAATCCTGACGACACTAGCTCATCACCTACTCGCACATCCGATGTTTTGAAGACGTAATTGAGACTTAATGAAGATGGAATACCTTGGCCTGTGACGATAGCACGCTGACCAGTACGCTTAACAGTAACCGCAACTGACTGCTGCTCATCTGTAATCAACAACAGACGGCTAGTATTCGGATAGACATTGATAATCTGTCCTAATACACCGTCTTCATCGATGACCGTTTGCCCAACTTGAACGCCATCTTGCTCACCTTTATTAAGCACGACAATCTGTCTGAGCAAGTTGGTATCTGTGCCGATGACTTGCGCCAAATTAAGATCGAACTGCTCAGGCTTGGTGGTAGATAAAATACCTTGCAGGCGTGCGTTCTGTGCCAAGATATAATCTTGCTGTTGTAACTTGGCATGCGCGTGTATCAATTGCGATTTTAGCTGCATGTTTTCGCGACGCAGTGCTTCTTTTGATTGCAGGCTGCCACCAGCCCAATGCTTGGCATAGCTTGGTAATAGAGACAGCTCATAGATTGGCTGCATGGCGGCATGACTGGTGCTACGTACTGGCTTAAACCAATCAGAGTTTTTGCTATCAAACCACATCAAAATTAAGGCTGCTATCAATACGATAACAGTCTTACGAAGTGATAACGGCTGGCGAGCAAAAATACTTGGAGTCATAAGTCGTCTGATTTAAGGATTCTAAAATGAACAATAGCACTTATTTACAGCATGAGTGTTTATCGAGGATATTGGGTTCTAGCACAAATGAATGCAATTAAAGGTAGCACAATCGGCTACCTTTAATTTTATATATAGTCAATTTTCTATAAATTGGGTACGGTATCAGTCTCGCTCAGCCTACTACTTGTAGTACTTTCGCTTGCCTTCCCTGTATCCAAATTATATTGAACCGACTATATTTATAGTTTCATCATTCAAATAAATCATCATATATTGCCAAGACTATATAGCAATGAAAGATAAAGATGACTTAAACAAAAATCATGTTTAAACTTTTGTTATTGATGAAATCAAGCGCGATACCACCACCACGGCTAACGCAGGTTAGTGGGTCTTCTGCTACCGTCACTGGCAAACCAGTCTCTTGCGAGATAAGTTTGTCTAAGTCACGTAATAGTGCGCCGCCACCTGTCAATACAATGCCACGCTCAGCGATATCTGATGATAACTCTGGCGGAGTCTGCTCAAGTGCTACTTTTACAGCGCTAACAATACCGCTCAATGGATCAGTCAACGCTTTTTGCACTTCTTCTGAATTGACAGTAAAGGTCTTTGGCACACCTTCTGCCATGCTACGACCACGAACTTCTACTTCTAGTTGGCTGTTTTCATTCAATGCAGAACCGACTTCTTTTTTGATGCGCTCAGCAGTCGTCTCACCGATGACACAACCATGCGTGCGGCGTACATGAGTAATGATCGCTTCATCAAACATATCACCACCGATACGAATCGACTCAGCATATACGCAACCAGACAGGGCGATAACAGCAATCTCAGTCGTACCACCACCGATATCCACCACCATAGAACCACTGGCTTCATGAACTGGCATACCAGCACCGATAGCCGCAGCCATCGGCTCTTCTAGCAATAGTACTTTGCTCGCACCTGCTGATGATACTGCCTCACGAATCGCCTTGCGCTCAACTAGAGTAGACTTGCATGGTACACAAACCACGACGTTAGGCTGTGCCATAAAACGCTTGGCTTTTACTTTAGCGATAAAGTGCTTAAGCATTTTTTGCGTCACTTCAAAATCAGCAATCACACCGTCTTTTAACGGGCGAATCGCTGTGATGTTCGCAGGCGTACGACCTAGCATCTGCTTGGCATCGATACCAACAGCGGCTACGGTCGGGTTCTGAGTACGATTGCTTCGTAACGCGACCACCGTAGGCTCGTCAAGCACGACGCCTTTATTAGGAATAAAAATTAGGGTGTTCGCAGTACCGAGGTCGATAGCGATATTATTTGATAAAAATCCAAACAGGTTCATGACTAATATATCCAGCGTCTTACGAATGAGGCGAATGAGATTGACTGAGGTGTTACTCGTCAGTGTTGAGCAGGTCGTCGTTAAACATTACTTGTGGCAACAGTTAATCATCCCAACAAGTCAAAATCCAAACAATAATGATGAAATGAAAAACTGAGCTAAATTATACCGATTTAGCTCAAAAAAAACATAGATATTTGCATCAGTAAGTAAGGATTTTTGTCTTAGACGCCAAAAGTTGTTACAAAGTTTGAAATAGTAGTGAATATCATTCAACTCAATGAAACATCATTTAATCTGATAACTAACAAGGCTCTACAGGCAGATGAATGTTTTGCTCAATAGCAGATGCATACTGTAACGTATTTTAGAAGCTAATTGGAGAGCAATTAAGGAACAATGATGAATTAGGGGGTCAGTTTTGCAATTCTCTGTAAATCATTGTGTCTTAATTGGCATTATGGCTCGGCTAGCACTATATCTTATTTAATATTACGTCTTTATCAATTCAGTCTCTTGGTTGAGATTGTGCATCAATCAAGCGTCATGCTCTGTAAACTTGAGTCAGATGCTTTATAATAAGCTCACTTACTATTTATATCTATTTTAATTGTTTCTATTTTAGCGCTTACGTATTTTCGTTTTCGTAAACTACTCTAACAAAAACTGTCCTTAACTGGAGAAACTATGTCTCAGCAGCCAGCAACGTCTGACAGCAACGTCAGCCGTGAAGAAATCCTAGAAGTTGCCAACCTTGCCCGCTTAGGTGTCGATGAAAGTACAGCCGATAGCTATGCTGATGATATCAGTAAAGTATTAAAACTGATGAATACGCTATCTAACGTTGATACCACAGACATCAAGCCATTAGCCAATATCCATGAAGCTTGCCAAGAGTTGCGTGCTGATGTGGCAAAACACGACATCAATCGTGAGCGTAATCAGTCAGTCGCACCTGCCGTAGAAGAAGGCTTATATCTAGTGCCTCAGGTGATTGAATAATAGTGGCTGAATAATATAATCACGCATTTGCCATTATCTCATTTTATTTTATGCTATTAACATTTTGACGGACGACACCTTATGTCTGAACTTCATTTATTAAGTACCGAGCAGCTCATTACTGGCTTGCAAAACAAACAATTTAGCAGCGCAGAATTAACTGAACACTACATCAAGCGTATAGACGCGCTAGACGGCAAAATTAACAGCTTTATCACTCATACTTCTGAGACAGCACGCGCACAAGCAAAAGCGGCAGACGAGATGCGTGCTCAGGGCGATCAGCGTCCGCTACTTGGTGTACCAATGGCGCACAAAGATATCTTTTGTACCCAAGGCGTACTGACCACTTGTGGCTCAAAGATGCTACATAACTTTGTCTCACCATATGACGCGACTATCGTTTCTAACATCGATAAAGCTGGCATGATCAGCTTAGGTAAGCTCAATATGGACGAGTTTGCGATGGGCTCAGACAACAGTAGCTCTTACTACGGCACCGTACAGAACCCTTGGAACCTAGATCGCGTCCCTGGTGGCTCGTCAGGTGGTAGTGCTGCCGCCGTTGCCGCTGGTTTTGTCCCTGTTGCTACCGGTAGTGATACGGGTGGCTCTATTCGTCAGCCTGCTTCATTTTGTGGCCTAACAGGTATCAAACCTACTTATGGCCGTGTGTCACGCTTTGGTATGATTGCCTACGCCTCAAGTCTGGATCAAGCGGGTAGCATGGGACGCAGCGCTAAAGATTGCGCCTACCTACTCCAGCCAATGATTGGTCACGATCCACGCGATGCGACTTCTATCAAATATGACATGCCTGACTATGTACAAGACATCAACGATGCAGAAGCCGCTGCTGGTGACAAACCATTTGCTGGCTTGCGTATCGGTGTGGCCAAAGAATACTTCGGTGCAGGGCTTGACAGCGAAGTTGAACAAGCATCTCGTGCTGCGCTGAAGAAGTACGAAGAGCTGGGCGCAACGATTGTAGAAGTGAACATCACTGATCCTGAAATCACGCTTGCCACTTACTACATGCTAGCGCCTGCCGAAGCATCATCGAACCTATCACGCTTCGATGGCGTACGTTTTGGTTATCGCTGTGAAAACCCAACGGATCTGATCGATCTATACACACGCTCACGCTCTGAAGGCTTTGGCCCTGAAGTACAGCGCCGTATCTTGACAGGGACTTATGCGCTATCGGCTGGATACTTTGATGCTTACTATACTAAAGCACAGAAGATTCGCCGTTTGATCGTTAAAGACTTTGATGAAGCATTTGCTAGCTGTGATGTAATTGCTAGCCCAACTGCACCGACAGCTGCTTATAAGCTCAGTGAAGACCTAGATCCTGCAACTATGTATTTAGGTGACGTTTATACCATCGCGGTCAACCTAGCGGGTCTACCTGCCCTCAGTCAGCCAGTTGGTTTGACGACAGAAGGCCTACCTATTGGCTTGCAATTAATCGGTAAGCATTGGCAAGAGAGTCAATTGCTCACGACTGCGCATCTATTCCAGCAGCATACTGATCATCACCTACAACACTCTACCATCGCAAAGGAGACGGTATAATGAGTACAGCTACTACTGATAACAATGCCGTCCGTGAACACGCCGTGCGTAAAGAGCTATTTGTCGATGGCTATGAAGTGGTCATCGGTATCGAGATTCACTGCCAGCTAAATACAGAAAGTAAGATCTTCTCAAGTGCGCCGACTGACTTTGGTCATGAGCCAAACAGCCAAGCAAGTATCGTCGACTTGGGTCTGCCTGGCGTATTGCCAGTGCTAAATGCTGGCGTGGTCGATCGCGCGCTAAAATTCGGTATCGGTGTCAATGCTGAACTGGGCTTGTTCAATACGTTTGATCGTAAAAACTACTTTTACCCTGACTTGCCGAAAGGCTATCAAATCACCCAGATGGCCAATCCTATCGTGGGTGAAGGCTATATCGATGTCGTGGTCAATGAGGGCGAAAAAAACGAATATCCTAAACGTATGGGTATCACCCGTGCGCATCTAGAAGAAGATGCGGGCAAATCTGTCCATGACGCAGTCGATGGTATGACGGGTGTGGATTTGAACCGTGCAGGTACGCCACTAATCGAAATCGTCTCTGAGCCAGACATGCGCTCTGCTCACGAAGCACTTGCCTACATCAAAGCCATCCATCAGCTAGTTACTTGGCTAGGTATCTCAGACGCAGTAATGGCCGAAGGCTCATTCCGCTGTGACTGTAACGTCTCTGTGCGCAAGCCAGGCGCTGATCTCGGTACACGTACTGAACTAAAAAACCTAAACTCGTTCCGCTTTATCGAACGTGCCATAAATCGTGAAATCGAACGTCAAATCGATATCTTAGAAGATGGCGGCAAAGTCGTACAAGCAACGATGCTATATGATCCAGAGCGTGATGAAACGCGTACCATGCGTACCAAAGAAGACGCCAACGACTATCGCTACTTCCCTGATCCTGACCTGCTACCTGTCCGTATCGAACAGCATACGGTTGATGCGATCAAAGCAGCGATGCCAGAGCTACCAGTCGCTCGTCGCGCACGCTTTGAAGAAGCACTTGGTCTGTCAGAATATGACGCTCGTATCTTGACTGGTAGTCGTCAAATTGCTGATTACTTCGAAGATGTGGTAGCTGAAATCGGTCAGCAAGATGCCAAAATGGCTGGCAACTGGGTCATGGGCGACTTGCTCGGCGCGCTGAACAAAGATGACACCGATATCATCGACTCCCCTATTAGCGCCAAACAATTGGCTGGTATGCTCAAGCGTATCAAAGATGACACGCTATCTGGCAAATTGGCTAAGAAAGTCTTTAGTGCTCTATACGAGCGCGAAGGCGGCGATGGCGATGATGCAGCAGATAAAATCATCAAAGACAAAGGCCTCAAGCAAGAAACCGATACTGGCGCTATCAAAGCGATGGTCGAAGAAGTCATTGCAAAAAATGAAGCGATGGTCGAAGAATATCGCGGCGGTAAGGAAAAAGCCTTTAACGGTCTGGTCGGTCAAGTCATGAAAGCCAGTCGCGGTAGTGCTAACCCACAGCAAGTGAACCAAATTCTAAAAGAATTATTGGGTTAACATTGGCTGCTAAGCGATTATACTGACTATGCTAGGCAGAATAATATTGTAGATTTTGGCTGCTATAAATAGCCCTTGCAATATACATAATTTTGCGTAAAATAGTCAGTCACTCGGGGCGTAGCGCAGTCTGGTAGCGCACTACACTGGGGGTGTAGTGGTCGCAGGTTCAAATCCTGCCGTTCCGACCAAACATAGCAGTAATAGAGAAAAGCCAATCATTGTTTTCAATGGTTGGCTTTTTTTTGTGCTAAATTTGGTTGATGATTATATGATGTTTTGATTGAGCAAATAATAATAAAAATCTTGCAAGGCATGATGAATAATCTAAAGCCAGTCATCCATATAGTTTTAGACTGGCTTGTCTTATATCTACTTTGATTTAATGGTGTGTAGAGGTGTGAATTATGACTTATTTTTTTTCTGATATTCAAAAAGGTTATGATACCCACATGGAACTTGCTTCCTTGTTAGACGTACTTATATTTATATCCGAATATCCTATATGTTCTGCTATTGAGTTCTTGCAATATCACGATTTTCAAAAGAAGATTAAATTTTATTACTTAGAAGATATAAGTTATAAACCTATTGAACTAATGGGAGCTGAAAATATTGTTAATAATATTCTTTACGAAATTAATAGTGATTATCCTTTAATAACAAAGGTGTTAACAGAGTTACCGCCTCACATTATGAACATAATATGTAATATCTATTTTGACCCTATACAACTTAATGAATTGGATTTTATATCTAAACTGGATTTTGATTTTACAGATAAAAAACGAATGGCAGATTTAGCTATGCACGATTACACAATTGAAGGTAGGCTAATTGATGAAAAGCTATCTAATCTTGCATTACAATTTGGACTCGTAGATAAAAAACTCAAACCTATCCAATTACCAATTGATGAGGTTAAAAATTTAGTCACTCACTTTAACCACCAATTTGTGATTAAAAATAATAATCTTGAGTTGGTAAACCAAGATATTTTTATGGCTGCAGGTAGCAATTTAACATTTATTAATTCTGAACCAAAAATTAATGATCGTCCTCAACGCATCGTAGAACTTGACAGAGAGTTAGCACAAATTAAAGACCAACCAATTAGGGCGTGTTGAACATTCATAATTTGAGCCAGATATAAGCACAAGCAAGAGCGACCGTATTTTCATAACTCTGCTTGAGCTTATCAAATCTAGTGGCAACCGCCCTATACTGTTTTAGCTTAGCGA
>Ga0208300_100887_pt1 | contig 15728 bp, 12 predicted proteins | sample 23_taG_FD_184096 | JGI IMG/M metagenome (GOLD analysis project Ga0208300, IMG submission 184096) | Marine viral communities from Cariaco Basin, Caribbean Sea - 23_WHOI_OMZ (SPAdes) (version 2) | ecosystem: Environmental > Aquatic > Marine > Oceanic | place: Caribbean Sea: Cariaco Basin... | reverse complement strand
CTGGGCCATAAAAAGTTAGAGAGCACTGTTCGCTACTTAGGCATTGAGGTGGACGACGCTTTGGAAATATCGGAATCTATAGAAGTTTAGGCTGTAAGGGGCTGCCTGTGCAGCCCTTGTGTACGTAAAGCGGTCGCTTAGATACACAATCCAGACAAGCAATACTGAGTGCTCATGGCGCATTATCGGTTTAAAAGCAAGTCTTTTAATTTATGTAAATAAGCTTCTTCCCTCCCATATTGAGGATAACACCCAAATAGCTTTTTTTTGTCTAGCACTTTAGCTAGTTCTCATTTTTCCTTTGTGTAGCAATATGATAGTTAGTTTGATATTAATAGTGAAAATAAAACCGTGAGTGATGCGCTAGCAGAAAATCTCGCAAATGACGCATAACTAAATCGTTATATCCCCGTTTACCATATGCTAGGGAGGTTCACTTGAAGGAAGAAACTTTTGAGGGGAAGTGCTCGTTTTTATTCGATGTTATAAAAAGGTATGACCACTATATTGGTACTACCAACTTTAAAGTCGGTCTACTGATGTCATTCGTTGCCGCGATCATACTTGGTTTATCGATACGGATAATTCTGATGGGACCGCCTGAATCTGACTGTAATTATTTGTACTACACTGCATCTGCTTCTTCGGTACTAACAATATTATTATCACTTCTCGCAGCAATAAATCTTCTCCGGGTGGTTTATCCAAGCTCAATAACAGATGAGGGTTACAAATCCTTGATCTTTTATGGCGATGTTATGGTCACGGAGAACGGAGCTGATGGATATGCTAAGAAAATTAAAGAGGCAACCCTTGAGGAGATTCTAGAGGATTTATCTAAGCAAACCTTTATGGTCGCGGAAATTGTAAATGAAAAGTTTAGAGTTTTGAAAATCGCAGTGAAGATTTCTGTTTGGGGTGTTTTACCTATGTTAGCTGTTTCGTTGTTATTATTGATAATTAATGGAGCAAGTTAAATATGGATAGCTTCGAGAAGACGTTCGATCACATGTTTAAGGCTGTTGGAAATCGTTCCGCCACGGCTGTTGCGAAATCAGCGTCTAGCGAGAGACTTGACTCAAAGCAAATGAGTGACGATTTCTCTGACCTACCTTCTGGACCGCAAGAAGAGTTTCTTCTCCAAGCGAAAATCAGACCAATATTTGGAAAGCCGGGAGTAAATAACTTACCAATCGGAACTCACCCAGATTTTATATCTCTAGAGGGTACCAAAACCACACAAAAGCATTATACCTGCACCATTTTTGTTGACATCAAGGGATCAACAAGACTGTCGCTATTGTATCCTCTGGAGTTTGTCTTCCAATTTAAGAATGCTGTAATTCAAACATGTGTTGAGACTATTAGAGCATTTGATGGACACATACATAGACTGATGGGTGACGCTGTAATGGCTTTTTTTGGCGGCAGCTCTACAGAAAAAGAGGATGCTATAGCAGATGCAATTAACTGTTCAGTAACTTTACGCGCAATTTTGGAAGGTAGCATTAAGCCTTGGATGGAAAGAAAAGGCTTAGATGCGAGTGACTTTGGCTTTAGAGTAGGCTGCGACTTTGGAAATGACGAAGAAGTATTATGGGGAAGTTTCGGATACAGAAATGTAGGTGAGGTTTCGGCGACCGGTCTTCCCGTAGATATGGCATCTAAGCTTCAAGGGCTAGCTGGAAAGAATCAAACGATGCTTGGGCAGGGATTGCTGGATTTTGTTCACTGGCCAGAGAAATATTCTAAGATAAAGACTCATAATCGTGAAGGAGAGAAAAAGTCTTTACCAGTAGTAAGTCCAAATATTACAGATGCCGACGGAAATCCGCTGAATTACAAAATGAGGCAATTAGACTATGATAAGACCTTAGAGTTTTCTGCCCTTCCCAGAAGCTTCAGAGAGAAAATTTGTAGTGGCTCTGTGAAGAATCATGCTGAAATAGATTACAAATGTTATTCGATAGCAAACGGCAAGAGACTAGACTATATTTCTGCTTCAAATTTTTTAGAGCCAAATATTTCTTTAGTGTTTGTGGTTCAAGCCAATACCAAAAATAGGCTAAATTTTCCACTTAAAGTGGTGTTTAAAAAAACCAACCACGGACCCATCCCCCCTGAGAATGAAAGAGACATTGAGCAAGAGGGTGTCACTAGGTATCTCCGCAAAGAAAAAGTAAGCAAGTACAATCAATCTTACCACCCAATCTCCAAAGTCGAACTGCCAGAGGCCACACTTTACAGAGGTCTCCATACGATGAAATGTGAAGTCTATGACTCCAATGGGGGATTACTTTTTCGTGACTGGATCGGGGTTATGATTAGGTGACAGATTCAACAATTGCAGTCATGCGGAAAAATTAACCCTTGGTGAGGGCACGAAACTTCCGCTCTTTGTCTGAAGTTGCCGCCTTGGCATTTACGCTGCTCGGTACGTATTGCGGTCGTTCAGGAGCGAAACATCAAACAATAGGGTCGAGGGAGTTATCGAATCTCAGAAGGACAATGCCTGCCGTCAAACGGAAAAGTATTGCCTCGACGTTAATCAGTTGGATAACTTCAAGAATCTAAAAGCGTCTCTTCGGTTAAACCGCGCGAACAAAGCTAGTTTTGCACAAATAGCCTTATTACAGTTCCGGTAAAGCCGTATTAAGTTATCAGTAGTTTAATGGTGGTAAGTCGGATGAAAGCCTCATAATCATAACTTTTAAGCTATCTGTTATTGAAGAAAAATGCACTTTTCTGAAATGAATACTGTTCAGTTTTGGTCTAAGAATTGCTCTTTATTATCATCAATTAATAGTTCGGCAAAATTATGCTCATATCATCCAGTTACGCAACGTCTCCTATACAAACTAAGCAGTCTGAAACAAAGCCCCAAGATGTCGTTGATGAAGCGCCTACAAGCCAAGGAGATACAGTCACACTTTCAAAGCCAGCGCTAGATCTGGCTGCGAAGGAAAAAGGCAGAGAGTTTTCGAATAGTTTTGTGATGCAAGTAGCCAATCAAAGCAATCAAAAAGCCGAAGAAATGCTTGCGGCTTTTACATACGGACTTAATAACCCTTTAATCGATATCTCTAGTTTGAATCCGGCTACAGGTAACGGAGCAACATACACTAGAACTGGTCAGCCAGTAACTGATGCAAGTGAAGTTCTCTTTGCTAGCCAGAACGAATCATTGCTTAAACAAAATGAAATTTTGATTGCTCAAGAACGAGAGAAAGGCGCCTCGGCAGCTACGATACTTGAAAAAGTAATGCAATCGATTGATCAGCAACCACAAAGCTATAAGGACAAAATAGACTGGTCCAGGTTATCTTCTTAAAATCAAAGACTGCCAATAAATTCCGATATCAACTTACAACAAAAGCAATAAGCAGATATCACATCATTGGACGTCCGCTCCTTGTCTCAAGCCGAACTTCGCTAATGTACGTAAAGCGGAAGCTGAAACACTGCACGGCGCAATGAGCGGCTACTGAATTACGTCTATTTTTGCTTCTGATATGTGAATTACCATTTGAAACACTTTTCATGGTATGGTCTAACGCCGCGAAATTTTAATGTTAATCGCTATCAGATTATTACAAAGGATGATGTAAATGAAGTTAGTTCGTAGCTTGATTGTTTTTGGCCTTGCTACATTGTTGTTAGCCTGTTCTGATAGCCCTCAACAATCTGACCCTGACTTCAGGCCTAAAGATAGAGTTGCACACTTTTCCTCTGATAGTGGTCCACTTGTTTTAATAGACGAAGCACATAATAACTTTTTGACGATGAGCGGCAGATATAAGCCATTTGCGCAAGTTCTTGAAAGTGACGGATTCAAGGTCAGTTCGAATGATAAAGCAATTGCAGAAAACCTGCTAAGGCAAGTAGATATTTTAGTAATTGCAAACGCGCTTGACAGAAAGCGACAGGACTGGCGTCCACCATATGGAGAAGCGTTGAACGACCATGAAGTTGAAGCGCTCAAGAGCTGGATACTGAACGGCGGCTCACTTTTTTTAGTTGCTGACCACACTCCGTTTCCCAAAACTATAGAAAATCTGGCACTTGCACTTGGTTTTCAATTCATCAATGGACATGTTGGAAACGCAACCTTTAGCAAAGTCAATCTATCGCTTGCTGAACACGCAACAACTTACAATAGAGAAATTTCGCAAAAAATAGATGAAAAATCACAACCTCTTTTTCTACAAAGTATTAATAGTGCATCACTCGATATACTAAAGGTAAGAACGTTTGGTGGCTCAGCATTCAAAGCTCCCGAAAAAGCAATATCTTTATTGAATTTAGGCGACGGTATCACTGCTACAGAACCTAAAATACCGTTTCAAGTTAACGCGGATACACCAAGGATTCCAATGTCAGGATGGAGTCAAGGTGCTGTTTTAGAACTAGGTAAAGGGCGTGTAGCAGTTTTTTCTGAAGGCATGATGTTCTCTTCTCAATTAGTTGAAAGTACGGGCAAAACGATGGGGTTACGCTCTGTCGGTGCGGAACAAAATGAAGAGTTTTTACTGAACATAATGCGCTGGCTAGCTGACTCGTAAGACTTTTAATTGGTTAGCTGTTTAAGGTTCAAGTGGTTTATAGGTAGCCTATTGCTCTGGGAAACGATTTTGCGTAAACAAATTTCAATTCTGGCTCATGCCAGAAACTCTGAGTCACAAACCAAACAGTCCGCTCCTTGTCTAAAACGGACTTCTAAACACTAAAACTTGAAACAAAAAAGGCGAACCAACCGGTTCGCCTTTCAAATCAATCAAGCTCTAACAGCAACGCAGCTAAACCACCCTACTCTTCAACATAGCTCTCAATACTAGGGCAAGAACAGATCAGGTTCCGGTCGCCATAAACGTCATCAATACGGTTAACCGTTGGCCAGAACTTGTTTCTGTGTACTTCTGGAGCTGGGTACGCCGCTAGCATGCGGTCGTAGCTGCGGTTCCAGTCGCTATCACAGATATCCGCTAGTGTGTGCGGTGCATTGTGTAGCGGGTTGTCAGTGGCATCCCACTCACCGCTTTCTACTTTCGCAATTTCTTGGCGAATGCTAACCATCGCGTTAATGAAACGGTCTAGTTCGTACTTAGCTTCCGACTCGGTTGGCTCAATCATAAGCGTACCCGCTACTGGGAAGCTCATGGTTGGCGCATGGAAACCGTAGTCGTTTAGGCGCTTCGCGATATCTAGCTCGGTTACACCGCTTGCTTCTTTAAGCGGGCGAAGGTCAATAATACACTCGTGCGCCACGCGGCCATTGTTGCCTTTGTAAAGCACTGGGAAGTGCCCTTCTAGCTTCTTCGCCACATAGTTAGCATTAAGAATAGCGACTTCGGTTGCACGGCGAAGACCTGCGCTACCCATCATTTTGATGTACATGTAGCTAATAGGCAGAATTGATGCACTGCCCCATGGTGCTGCCGATACCGCACCACAGTCTTTGCCTGCCGTTTCTACGTTAACAACCGTGTGGTTTGGTAGGAAAGGCGCAAGGTGCGACTTAACACCAATTGGTCCCATACCTGGGCCACCACCACCATGTGGAATACAGAAAGTTTTGTGTAGGTTAAGGTGCGACACGTCTGAACCAATGAAGCCAGGTGACGTAATGCCCACCTGCGCGTTCATGTTCGCGCCGTCCATGTAAACCTGACCGCCGTATTGGTGAACAATGTCACAAATCTCGCGTACGGTTTCTTCATATACACCGTGGGTAGACGGGTATGTGATCATGGCGCACGATAGGTTATCGCCCACTTCTTCCGCTTTCTTGCGAAGGTCGTTAAGGTCTACGTTACCTTTGCTATCACACGCTACTACTACCACTTTAAGGCTAACCATTTGCGCAGACGCAGGGTTAGTACCGTGGGCAGAGCTTGGAATTAGGCACACGTTTCTGTGACCTTCGCCACGGCTTTCGTGGTAACGCTGAATAGCCAATAGGCCTGCGTATTCACCTTGAGCACCTGAGTTAGGCTGCATTGAAAGCGCGTCGTAACCTGTTACGTTAATTAACCACTCGCTAAGTTCGGCAATCATTTCTTGATAGCCCGCTGCTTGGTCTAGTGGCGCAAACGGGTGAAGCTGACCGAATTCAGCCCATGTTACTGGGATCATTTCAGCCGTTGCGTTTAGCTTCATGGTGCACGAACCCAATGAAATCATTGAGTGGTTAAGCGCCAAGTCTTTGTTTTCAAGGCTCTTGATGTAACGAAGCATCTCTGTTTCAGAGTGATACTTGTTAAACACTTCGTGTGTTAGGAAGTCGCTAGTACGTAATAAACCTTCAGGAATAGATTTTACGTCTTGCGTGGTTACTTCTGCATCCAGACCTTCCACTGTTAAGCCGTGCTCTTCACCAAGAAGTACGTCGAATAGCGCAACAATGTCTTCACGTGTGGTAGTTTCGTCTAGCGACACACCTACCGCACCTTCAAGGTCAGCACGTAGGTTCATGCCTTTTGCGTAGGCTTTTGCTAGTACGTCTTCTTTGTTGTCTACCATTACGGTTAGCGTGTCGAAGTACGTGCAGTGCTTAAGGGCTACACCTTTCTGGTTCAAACCAGTAGCAAGAATGTCGGCGAAGCGGTGAATGCGCTCAGCAATAGTTTTAAGGCCTTGAGGGCCGTGGTACACCGCGTAGAAGCTTGCCATGTTGGCTAGCAGCACCTGCGCTGTACAAATGTTCGAGTTCGCTTTTTCACGGCGAATGTGTTGTTCACGGGTTTGTAGCGCCATGCGAAGTGCTGGGCGACCACGGGTGTCTTTACTTACACCGATAATACGGCCAGGTAATGAACGTTTGTAGCTATCGCGTGTAGCAAAGAATGCCGCATGCGGGCCACCATAACCCATAGGTACACCAAAGCGCTGTGCACTACCAAGTGCCACGTCTGCACCTAGCTCGCCAGGCGACTTAAGCATTACTAAGCTCATAAGGTCAGCGGCTACTGCTACAATGCCTTTTTTCGCTTGTACCGCAGCAATGATGTCGCTGATGTCTTTTACTTCACCGGTAGAGGTTGGATATTGAAGTAGCGCACCGAATACGTCATGTTCTGCTGCTTCTTCTGCCGCACCTTTGATGATTTCAAAGCCAAACATTTCAGCGCGAGTTTCAACCACGTCAACCGTTTGCGGGTGAACGTCGTTCGCAATAAAGAACGCATTCGCTTTTTTGTTCTTAGACACACGCTTAGCAAGGCCCATGGCTTCTGCTGCCGCTGTACCTTCATCAAGCAGTGACGCTGATGCTAGCTCTAGGCCAGTTAGGTCAATGGTTACTTGTTGGAAGTTAAGAATAGCTTCCAAACGACCCTGGGCAATTTCTGGCTGGTAAGGCGTGTACGCTGTGTACCAACCTGGATTTTCTAGCACGTTGCGAAGAATAACGTTTGGTACGTGGGTATCGTAGTAACCCATACCAATGAAAGAACGGTTAATTTTGTTCTTTTGCGCAACGGCTTTAAGTTCACTTAATGCTTCAACTTCTGTCGCCCCTTCACCACATTTTAGTGGCTCTGGTAGCGCAATACCTGCCGGTACAGTTTGCTCAATTAAATCGTCTAGTGAGCTTGCACCAATAGCAGACAGCATTTCTTCAATTTCGCCTTTACCCGGGCCAATGTGGCGGCGGATAAATGTATCTTTTTGCTCTAGTTGAGCCAATGTAGGGGAAGTATTCGACATAACGTTGTTAAGCACTCGTAATGGTTGCCGCAAGGGCGCGTTAAATCTTTAAGTTAAAAAGGGGCTGAATTATCTTCATGCCCCTTTTCAAATTATGGTTCTTTTAAAACTGCGTAACGAATTACTCTTCGTCGATGCTGTTTTCGTAGCCTTCAGCGTCTAGTAGACCTTCTACTTCTGCCGCATCGTCAGCTTTAATTTTGAATAGCCAACCGTCGCCGTACGGGTCAGAGTTAACTAATTCTGGAGAATCTTCTAGGTCTTCGTTAATTGCTACGATTTCACCTGAAATTGGCGCGTAAACGTCAGACGCTGCTTTTACCGATTCAGCAACACATACGTCGTCGCCAGTGCTTACTGCGTCGCCAACATCTGGCAAATCAACGAAAACCATGTCGCCAAGTAAGCCTTGTGCGTGCTCAGAAATACCTACAGTGAAAACACCGTCACCTTCAGGGCGAACCCATTCGTGCGTAGCGGCATAGCGTAAATCAGTTGGGATGTTGCTCATAATCGTTCCTGTTATTCTCTGTTAACTTATAAAACACTTTTTCCATTGCGAACAAAGGAGGGCTTAACCACTTTTACTGTAACCCACTTTTTGCGCATTTCCACTTCTACTGTTTCACCAACATCACTTGGTACTCGTGCCATCGCAATTGAGTGACCTAGAGTTGGAGAGAACGTACCTGAAGTGATAACGCCTTCGCCGCTTTCTGTTTTCACTTTAAGACCGTGACGCAGCACGCCTTTTTCAGTCATCACCAAGCCTACTAGCTTGTCGGTACCCGCTTCGCGCTGCGCTTCTAGTGCTTTGCGCCCTACGAAGTCACGATCAGCCGGTTCCCATGTAATTGTCCAGCCCATGTTGGCGGCTAGTGGCGATACGGTTTCGTCCATATCTTGGCCGTACAGGTTCATGCCTGCTTCTAGGCGAAGTGTGTCGCGAGCACCTAAGCCGCACGGCTTAACGCCCGCGTCTAGCAGTGCTTGCCAGAAACTTTCCGCTTGCTCAGTTGGCACCATAATTTCATAGCCTGCTTCACCGGTATAACCTGTGGTAGCGATAAACAAGTCTTCGGCTTGTACACCAAAGAATGGCTTCATGCCCGCTACCGCTTCTTTTTGCGCTGCGCTGAACAAGGTGGCGGCTTTTTCTTTTGCGTTAGGGCCTTGTACGGCAATCATGGCAAATTCAGGGCGCTCGGTGATGGTTACGTCAAAGCCTTCTGCCTTGCTCATTAACCAGTTCATGTCTTTTTCGCGCGTTGCTGAGTTAACTACTAGGCGATAGTTAGTTTCGTCGAAGTGATAAACGATAAGGTCGTCTACAACACCGCCTTCTTCGTTAAGCATGCCGCTGTATAGCGCCTTGCCTTTTTCTTTTAGTTTTGCCACGTCGTTGGCTAAAAGGTACTGAAGATACGCTTTGGCTTGCGCGCCTTTTACGTCAACAATGGTCATGTGAGACACATCGAACATACCGGCGTCTTGACGCACAGCGTGATGCTCTTCAATTTGTGAACCATAGTTAATTGGCATATCCCAGCCGAAGAAATCGACCATTTTCGCACCGGCTTCTAGGTGCTTTGCGTGTAGGGCGGTGGTACTAGACATTCCACTTACTCTTTTTAATTTGAAAGGTAGAAAACGAGATTGAGTATAGTGAGCTAACGTTTATGCAACAAATTGGAATTTCTTATCAATACATTTACATTTATAATGTATTGGTTAAACTACATTAGGATTGCAAATCAACATGAAGCAGCTTTCCCTTGATACCTTACGCACCTTCGTTAGCGTTATTGAGCTTGGTGGCTACGCTAAAGCGGGCGACTTCTTAGGCCGTTCTCAACCGGCAATAAGCCTACAAATTAAAAAGCTAGAGTCGCAGTTAGACCGCAAGCTATTTACTAAAGTTGGGCAACGGCATGTACCTAGCGCCGACGGTAATTGGCTGTACCCAAAAGCGAAAGAGCTGTTAGAACTTAACGACAACATTTTTAGAAGCCTCACTCCTGCGCCACTTAGCGGCAGATTACGCTTGGGTATTCCCAATGAATTTGCCTCTACGCTACTGCCGGGCCTAATTGGCGAATTTTCAAAGCGCTATCCCGATGTATCACTTGAAGTGACCTCGGCCTTAAGCCGTGATTTGCTGCACCCGACTCAGCGCGATCATTTCGATTTGATTTTGGCGTTGGTTAACCCGGGCGAGCAGACAGAAGGCGAAGTAGTGTTAGAAGATGATGTAGTTTGGGTTGGCGACACGGCTCACCCGTTGGTTGGCAACAACATTCCTTTGGTGCTTGCTCCCGATGGATGCATGTATCGAAGCCGCGTTATTGAGCAGTTAAAGCAGCAAACTTTCGCATGGAAAATTAGCTATACCAACGCTGACTTAGGCGGTTTGGTTGCCGCTATTCAACAGGGTTTAGGCGTGACAGCTCTAGCAAATTCAAGCTTACCGGCAAACCTTGTAGCGCTAAACCACCCGCACCTGCCCAAGCTAGGCAAGGTCAACATTTGCTTATTTAACCAAGACACCCAGCACCCGGTAATAAGTAAAACACTCGCCGAATTTTTTAAAGTTCGGCTAACCCAATAAAATTGGGGGGTCAGAGTACTTTTTCTGCTCTACCATTCGATTTTAGTTAGCTTTAGCCATCATTTGTGATGGTTTCGATAAGCTCGCCGAGTACAGTTTCGGCTTTGCTGGTTTCAACCTGACATGTGCCTGCGTTCATGTGACCACCGCCGCCATACTTCAAGCACAACTCTCCTACATTGGTTTTTGAGCTACGATTAGTAATGGATTTACCAATAGCAAATACCACGTTTTGCTTTTTCAGCCCCCACATCTTGTGAATAGAGATATTGCAGTCGGGATACATGGCGTAAATAACAAACCGGTTTGTCGCGTAAATGGTTTCTTGGTCGGTTAAATCAAGCACAACTAATTTGTCGTATACGGTAGAACACTTGGCAATTTGCGCCTTCGCCATTTCATTGTGCTCGTGATACAAACTCACGCGCTCGGCCACGTCTTCCATTTGCAGTATTTCTTCAATGCTGTGGTCTTTGCACGCATCTATTAGCTTCATCATTAGCTGATAGTTAGAGATTTTGAAATCTCTGAAACGGCCAAGCCCAGTTCGCGCATCCATGATGAAATTCATGAGCACCCAATCTGTGGGCTCAAGGATTTCTTCTTCGCTAAACTGTGCAGAGTCTCCTTTATCTACTGCATCCATCATATCTACTGAGATATTAGGAAATTTATCTGCACCACCGTAATAGTCGTAAACAACGCGCGCCGCCGACGGCGCTTTCGGGTCAATGATGTGATTATCAATATCGCCTGAGTTACGCACTGTTTCACTTAAGTGATGGTCGAAGGCAATATGGCAACCCGCAACGTAAGGCAGGTTAGTGGTGATATCATTCTCGGTAATATCAATTTTACCGTCTTGCATGTCTTTTGGATGAACAAACAAAATATCGTCAATTAAGTCTAAATCTTTCAATAAGACTGCACATACCAGTCCATCGAAATCACTTCGCGTAACCAATCTAAATTTTCTTTCAGGCATAGTTTATCCATCATTCACTTAGGTAATAATTTTAAGTGTAACAGCTAATAAAAATTTTGAGAGACAGGTTTATTAACTTCTTATTTAGCTTTTTAAATTCAGTAATTTACCCAGCGGTTTCGCCAAACTTTCTGGCGGTTCGGTAAAGTATGCGGGGCCTGTTTCTGTCATGTACAAACAGTCTTCTAAGCGCACACCAAATTCACCCGGAATATAGATACCTGGCTCATTAGAAAAGCACATGCCTTTTCTAAGTGGCGTATTTTCACCACGCACGAAGTTAACACTCTCGTGTCCTTCCATGCCGATACCGTGACCTGTTCTGTGACTTAGCCCAGGCAATGCATAGTCTTTGCTGTACCCTTTGCTGGCGTAGAATTGGCGCACTGCATCATCCACTTTGCCTGCTGGCTCACCAATTTTAGCTGCGGCAAATGCTACGTTCTGCCCTTCCCTTACTGTATGCCATACGTCCTGAACTTTCTGAGGCGCCTTGCCAAATACCAAAGTACGACTTATGTCGCTTTGGTAACCGTGCACGCTGCAACCGCTATCTAGCAAGATCACAGAGCCTTCTTTAATTGTCTGCGCAGCATTTGTGCCATGGGGGTAAGCACTTGCATCGTTAAACAGCGCCAAACACCACGTACCGCTGCCACCCAAGCGCTGCTGTGCCGTGTTCATCAAGCTTTTAACGTCCTGCTGACTCATGCCAAGCTTTAGGTTGCTAAAAACAAACTCGTAAGCACGTAAAGTAACTTCATTGGCCTTATGCATAAGTGCCAGTTCACTCGCAGTTTTATACATGCGACAACCAATTGTAATTGGCTCGGCGGGAACGATATGAATGTTTGGTAGCGCTCGGCTGACTCCAGTAACTACAAAGTAGCGTACGCTGCTTTCAAAGCCGATATTGCCGCTTGTTATACCGCGCGATTTTAAAATATTGGCTACGACATCAAACGGGCTTTCATGCTCTTGCCACACTCTTACATCATCGCCTATAGCTAACGACTCAAGCACACTTGGCTTTTCGAAAAATGGCGTTACCACCGCCATGTCACCTTTTTGAGGGATAACCAGCGCGGTCAAGCGCTCACTACGCCACCATTTAATCCCTGAAAAATAATCCATTGCAGCGCCAGGCTCGACCAGAATCGCCGCAATGTCTTGGGCTTTCATAAGCGACTGCGCTTTTTCAATACGCGCTTTGCGTTCTTCTACGGTAATCGGCTTCGCATTTGCGGTGATATCACTTAGCCCGCTTAAACCGTTAATGTCTGTTGCATTGGTTTGATTAATTGCAGCCATAGAAGCCACAGGAGCAAGCGCAAAGCTAGCGCCCGCTAATTTCAAGAAATGTCGCTTATCCATGTTCCCTTCCTGTCGTTTTAATTAAGGTTGTTTAGCACTTTTTTGTTCTATGAAAATAACATTCAATTGATTTTGTACTAAAAACTTCAGTGTTTAATATTGTCATTACTTTATGCCCACATAACAAAGATTGCGGCAAGCCCAATAAGAAGTAAGCCAGCAATTTCGCGTTTTGTGACTGCATTTTTTAGCCAGTAATGTGAAAGTATCAAGGTAAGTAACACCTCTAACTGCCCAAGCGTTTTTACTAGCGCCACATGTTGCAATGCCATAGCGGTGAACCAACAAATTGAGCCCAAACAGCTTACCGTGCTAATCGCTAGCACCTGCTTTTTAGCGTTGGTTAGCTGTCTGAACACGAAGGGTTTAGTTAGCGCAATATAACCACTTAAACTTATCGTTTGTACACATAGCACCCATAACAACACCCAAGCAGCAGCCACCGTATGCTGAACATTTAGCATATGGCTAGCCTCGCGCACCAACAGTGATGTAAGCGCAAAACAGGTACCGCAAGCAAGACCTATTACCATGGTTTTCACACTAATCCCATGGAGCCGATTGCCACTGCTTAACACAAATACTGCTATTGCGCCTATTACTATGCCCGCCCACCCAAGGGGCGTTAAATAACTTCCGAAAAAGAGCATGCCTACAACGCCGGCCACCAAGGCCTCACTCTTCGCTAGACCTGCGCCAATGGCAAAATTCTTCTGCTTGAACAAAATCACCATTAAAGAAGTGGCCGCTATTTGAAGTAGCGAAGCACACAATATCACTGTAATAAAAGAGCCTGAGAACTCAGGCACTTGACTGGCGCTACTGCTGTAGAGAATGAGTAAATAGACGAGAGCTATTGGCGGAGCCAAAATAAAGCGAGAGAGCGTCACCCCAGAGGTGTTAACTACACCGCTCAGCTTACTCTGAAGTGCATTGCGCACGGTTTGCATAACAACCGCGCCCAACGTAAATAAAATCCAACTCATTAGCGTCGCTTTACCTTGTTATATCGCTACCTGAAGTTAGGCGCGAAAGACTTTGCCTCTTTCGCTTCCATTGCCTGTGTGCGCTTGTCTTTAAAATCAGAGTCGCGTTTCCAGTATGGCCACACATCGCCTTGGGCGTAATAGTTCAGCATAGAGCCGATAAGTGAGAGGTCTTGTTGCACACCACCTAATGTCCAGCTTGGAAGGTAGTCATCATCTGCTTTATGGTAGCGTTTGGCGATGAAGCTAGGGTCGGTATCGCCTAAGCTCATGAACAAAATTGAAGGCACGCCCTGCTTAGCAAGCGCGAAGTGATCTGAGCGGAAGAACAATCCATTTTGAGGTCGCGGATCCATCTTGACGTTTCGCCCTTGTAGCGCGGCAGCTGTTGCTAAATCATCTTCAATAGATAAATAACCTTCGCCATACTGCAAGATGTAATCAACGCCATCGTTTACATTCATGCCGTCGATATTTAAAAAAGCCACCATGTTCGATGTTGGTACCGGTGGATTATTTGCAAAATAATCGGCACCGAGTAGCCCTGTTTCCTCTGCGGTAAACGCACTAAACATTAGTGTACGCGCAAAGCCCTCATCGCGTTTTGACAGCGCATCTGCCAATGTAAGCACACCTGCTACGCCTGACGCGTTGTCTACCGCACCATTGTAAATAGTGGTTTGACCGTTCTTCTCAACTTTGCCTAGGTGGTCCCAGTGAGCGTGAAGCATCACCCATTCTTCTGGCTTATCTGTACCTTCTAAAATGCCTGCAACATTTTGCGACTCGGCACGCTCAATAGTATTGGTGAAACCCAATGATGCTTTTGTGTTTAGCGCGATGGGCATAAATCCTGGCTTTGAAGCTTTGTCTTTAAGCTCGCCATAATCCATACCCACTTTTTCAAATAGCTGTCTTGCGGCATTTAAATGAAGCCAACCCATTACACCGACTTGTGAAGCATTGTTGTTGTCGTCGACTAAACTGAATTTGGTATTGGAATTTGAGTTTTCGACTACGCCCCACCCGTAACCCGCAGGCATGGTTTCATGAATAATGAAAACCGCTTCTGCCCCCTGCCTGGCTGCTTCTTCGTACTTATATGTCCAGCGACCGTAATAAGTCATTGCGTTGCCCTGAAAAAGCTCTGGATCTTTAGAAGCGAAACCCGGGTCATTTACCAGCAATACAACGGTTTTTCCTTTTACATCCAGGCCTGCGTAATCATTCCAATTGTACTCTAGGGCATTAATGCCATAACCCACAAAAACTACATCACTATTAGCAAGTGAGTAGTCATTAACAATGCGCTGAGTACGGGCTGTAAAGTCGCTGCCTGCGCTAAAATCAAGCCCGCCTATTTTTAACGATGAGATGTTCTTAGGCGTTATTTTGGCTAAAGGCACAGCTTGGGTGTAGCTATCGCCAAAGGCTGGCTTCAACCCTAGCTTTTTGTATTGGGTTACCAAGTAATCGACTGTTTTCTCTTCACCTTTCGACAAAGGCCCTCGCCCTTCAAACTCATCGCTTGCCAGTGTTTTAACGTGCTGACGATATACGTCCAAATCGATAGAGGCATTACTCAGCGTCATCTTTTTGCTTTTTGTTGTCGCCGACGATTCAACCGAGGCTAAATTAGAAGCAGGTACTTCGGCATTCGCCGAACCAGTCATTAAAGTAGAAGTAAGTACAGAAGCAGCGCAGACAAAGGAAAAGGCGCGATAAGGTTTGCAAAGATAAGTAAACATAAGCCATTGGTACAAATAAAAAAGGATACCGAAGAGTATCCTGTACCGCTGACTATCTCAACGCCGAAACGACTAAACCACAAGAATGGGGTCAGAGTCTGAGGTATCCCCACAAATAATATAACGATATCAGCGAGATAAAAAAGATAGGAACATTCATGACGTTTGGTGATCAGATCAATCGCCAAAAATCACTGAGGCCAAACAGCCATGAATGCTCTATCTATTGTGAACAATGTCGTATCGCTTGTCAGCTACAATATGCATAAAACTCGTCTAAGTGCGGTCACGGCGTGCGTCAAAAGTCTGCTTAATGGAAGCGC
>Ga0208300_100884_pt1 | contig 15780 bp, 5 predicted proteins | sample 23_taG_FD_184096 | JGI IMG/M metagenome (GOLD analysis project Ga0208300, IMG submission 184096) | Marine viral communities from Cariaco Basin, Caribbean Sea - 23_WHOI_OMZ (SPAdes) (version 2) | ecosystem: Environmental > Aquatic > Marine > Oceanic | place: Caribbean Sea: Cariaco Basin | collected... | reverse complement strand
AAAAATTAGATTTTTCAACACCATTATGTAATTCATTTATAAATGGCGTAGCTGATTTTGTTGTTCAATCAACAGGATTAAGTGCAGAAGTAAGTGATATTTGTGATAATGTGCCACAATTTTCAGAGTGGTTAAACTATTTTCAAAGTAAAGGTCAGTTGACTGATTTTAATGATATATTTGATTGGATAATTTTTGATGATATCGCTAATTTAAATAACCAAAATATAAAAACTTCTGATTTTAATGGATTACCTACAACTATTGGTGTTTATAGTGTATATGCACTTGATATGTCTAATAATGAATTAAGAAATGTTGATTTTCTTGGTTCTGTTAGAGAAGTAAGAACAAATCTTAATTTACAATCAAATGATTTAAGAAATATTGTTGGATTATCACAGCTTGAAACTGTTAATGTTTTAGATATATCTAAGAACTCATTTTTAGGTGATATTAGAGGATTAGAAAATTTACAGTTTGCTAATCAATTGATATTAGATGACGCAAATCAATATAATTTAAAACCAGATTACAGTAGTCTTTTTTGTCAAAATTTAGAAAATAAAAATATTAATGCTGTAAGAGTAGATGGTGAAAGATTAAATGTTCTAGATTTATGTTCTAATGTACCAGATGATATTCAATGGTTAAACTTTTTTCAAAAATATAATCAATTAAAAAATATTTCTGAACTAAGTAATTGGCAAAGTGCAGACGAAAAGGCAGTGGTTAATAGAAGTTTAAATAGTAATAATCTACCACAAGTGTCAATACCATTAATAAGTTTATATTCTTTAAATTTAGATAACAATAATTTAGAAAATGTGAGCTTTATGTCATTGATCAATGAAATTAGAGAAGATTTTAGTATAAAAAATAACAAATTAATTGATTTAAAAGGTTTTGATAATGTACAAAAAGTTAATAATTTAAACTTATCAGGTAATTTACTTGAAACATTAAATGGTTTGAACTTACAAAAAGCAGCTATTATTGATTTAACGTTAAATAATAATTTAATTGATATTTCTAATTTAGAAAGTATTGAAGAAGCTCAAAAAGTAATAGTGGATAACCCTGCTCAATATACAATTAAACCAAATGCTAATTCAACATTTTGTCAACAAGCACTAGCAGGTAATATTATTATTTCTCAAAATAATTTTAAAGATATAAATGCTGAAAATATTTGTGATGGTGCTGTAAGTCCACAAAATTCTTGGTTATATTTCTTTAATAAAAAAGAGCAATTATTAGGGCTTGAAAAGTTAGAAGATTGGACAAATTCAGGAATGTCAGTAGAACTTTCTTTTGAAACACTAAATAATAGTAGAGTTCCAAATTATCATTTTGGAGTGAATGATATATATAGTCTTAACTTTAATTATAATCAATTTTCAAATGTAGATTTTCTACAAGGTGTAAAACTTGTTGAAAAAGATTTACTTTTAAATAATAATTTAATTAATAAAACAAAAGGTTTTTTTGATTTAGAAGAAGTAAAGGGTCTATTTGATTTATCTAATAATGAATTAAGTGCAGATGGCACAGTAGATTTAATAAATCTTAAAAAAGTAAAAGAGCTTAAAATATATAATAATGTATTCTTAGAGGATTTAAATGGATTACAAAATATTGAAGGAAACACTAAAGAAGAACCTGTAATTCTTCGTTTAGATCCTACTTCAATGTATGCAAGTAATCATAGATATAACAGAAGAAAATGCTGTAATGAAGATCCTTCTTTAAGAGAAATAGTAAAGTTGGATTTATATACACCTTTATGTTTTGGTATAGCAACAGGAAGAACAGTAGCTTATGTGAAAGAAACTGAAACTAAAGCTGATATGAATGTTATTTGCGAAGGTTTAACAAATGATGCTGCTTGGTTAGAATTTTTCCAAGATAATAATCAATTATTATCATTTAATTTATTAGGTGAGTGGAACAATAATGATGTAGCAGCAGATGTATCTTCAAAATCTTTTAATGATTCAGATTTACCATCTGGAACTATGGGTATTAATAGTATTTTTGATTTAAATTTATCAAACAATAATATTACCAATGTTAAATTTATGGGATTAACAGAAGAAGTAAGAGGAATCTTAGATTTATCAAATAACAATATTCAGTCATTAAATGGATTAGATTTATTAAAAAATGTTAATGAATTAAAAATATATAATAATGATTATGATAATTTAATACATATATCGAATATATCAAATGCTAATGCAATTAGAATAGATAATCCTGATGAATTAAATAAAATTCCATATACGCTACCTCTATGTCAAGGTATCGAGAATGGAACTGTAAATGTATATTTAGAAGAAGAAACAACTCCTTTGGCATTAGGCAGAGTATGTTATACAGCAGATACTGATCCAAATACTGCTTGGTTGAGGTTCTTTAATAATAACTCTCAATTAACAAGTTTCATTCAGCTTACAGATTGGGAAACACAAAAAGGTTTAGCAAATGTGAGTAGCTTAAATCTTTCAAATAGTGATATTCCATCAAGTTTAATGCAAATTAAATCTTTAGATTCATTGGATTTTTCAAACAATAATTTAGTTAATTTTTTCTTCTTATCTAATATAGAAAGAGTTAGAGGATATCTTGATTTATCAAGTAACAATCTATCAAATATAAGTGGATTAACAAACTTACAATCAGCAGATGTTGTTAGATTACAAGGAAATGGTGATGTGTCTTCTCTTGTTCCTTTATCTAATTTGGGTAATGTTAATCAATTAATACTTGATAATCCAGATCAATACACCTCAAAGCCTTCAATTAATACTGATTTTTGTAGTGGTGTTAAGGATTTACGAGTTAACGTTGTAAGTTTAGATAGAGAATTAAGTTTGAAAGATGTTTGTAGTGGTGTTACAGATGAAGAAGAATGGTTAAACTTTTTCCAAGCAGGTTATAATACGTTATTACCTTTATCAAAACTATCTGATTGGTTAGTTTTTTCTGAGGTAGCAGAAATATCAGCGCCACCAGTTAATAATGAAGAAGATGAAAATGAAAATGATAATCCTACTAATATAACTTCTATTGTTCTTTCTCCTATTGATAATTCTAAATTACCGAATAGTAATTTACCTATAAATAGTATTTATGAATTAATTATAAAAGATCAATTATTAACAAATACAACTTTCTTAACAAATGTAAATGAAGTAAGAAAAAGTTTAAATCTTTCAAATAATAATATTTCAGATTTAAGTGGATTAAGTAACTTAAATGTGAAAGTTCCTAATTTGAATTTATCAAATAATAATATTTCGGATTTAAATAGTTTATCTGGTTTACAATTTGGTAATCTAAATCTATCAAATAACAATATTTCAAATGTGGAAGGATTGGATTTTGCAGAAATAGATAATCTATATTTAAATGATAATAATATAGAAAATATTAATGGATTAAATAATTTAGTAAAAATTAATGGTGAAATTTCTATTGTAAATAATAATACACTAACTGATATTACAGGTTTATCTAACTTATCTTCTGGTAAAGTTAATATTGATTTAGCTTCTCAATATGTAATTAAACCAGAATTTGAAACACCTTTCTGTAAAGCAATTCTTGCTAATAATGTGAATGTTTTTGATTTAAATGGTGATAAAGTATATGTTGAAGAAATATGTATAAATGTAACAGATGAAGCTTTATGGTTAAGTTTTTTCCATAGAAATAGTCAGTTATTGCTTTTAGATGAAATGAATGAATGGAATACATTAAATGAAGAAGCTTTATTATCAGGTTTAACATTAGACGAAGAAGGTAATCTTGTTCCTTCTAACAAAATTTACAGTAATTCAGATTTTCCTACTGGAAATATAGCTGTAAGTTCTTTATACACATTAGATTTTTCTCATAACAATATAACCTCTATTGACTTTTTATCTGGATTAGAAACAGTTAGGGGTGATTTATTATTATCAAATAATAGTTTAGAAAACATTAATTCATTATCAGAATTAAAAGAAGTTACTGGAAGAATTGATTTATCTAATACAAATACAAATGATGTATCAAGCTTATTAAAGCTTAAAAAAGTAGGTATTTTAGATTTATCAGGAAATCCAAATATAACTGATTTATCAGGTATTGAAAGATTGTCGAATGCTTTAACTCTTTATTTAGATGATCCAAGTCAATATGAATTAATAGACTTTACTTCAGATGTTTGTTTTGCTATTTCAAGAGGTGAAGTACTACCAAAAGTAAAAGCTACTGGAAATGGTATTTATATTGAAGAGTTATGTGATGGTGTGCCTAATGATGCTAAATGGTTAAGTTATTTACAATCAAAAGGTCAGCTTTTAGGATTTACAATGTTAAATGATTGGGAAAGAATAGATGCAACTGCGGAAGTTAAATCACAAGGTTTAACCGTTGTTGATATTCCAAGTGCAAGAATGCCTACAAGTCAAATATATAAACTTGATTTGTCTGATAATGCATTAACAAATATAAGCTTTATGAATCTTATAGAAGTTGTAAGAGAAGAAATTAATTTCAGTAATAACAATATTGATAATATTTCAGGGTTGGGTAGATTAAAAACTGCGAAAATTATAAATCTTTCTAATAATAATATAGATTCTCTTGATGACATGAATAGTATAGAGAGTATCAATTATTTAAATATCTCAAATAATGCAAATTTAAGGGATATTTCTAAATTAAGAAATATTGAAGATGTTATAGAATTAAAAATGAACAACACTGCAGCTACAACATTAGCAGTTTTAGAAAACTATACTTCAATGACTACATTAGAGTTTGAAGGTTCTCCTATAACTGATATTAGTGCTTTGGCTGAATTGTCACCATTAAATATAGCTTTTTCAGATCCTTCTTTATTTGAAAACAAACCAGATTTTAATTCTACAATATGTCAAAACTATTATAATGATATAAAAAATAATACTATTGCAAATAGGATATATGATTATACATACAATAATAATAGAGTTTATCTGAATCATTTATGTAGTAACATACCTAGTGATATTGCTTGGCTTGATTTTTTCCAAGCTGAAAATCAGTTGACAACTTTTAACACTTTTTCAGAATGGGAAACTAAAAGTTCGACAGCAACTGTACAGAATAGAAATTTACGCAATGGTTTATTGCCAGAAGATAATTTTGGTTTAAATTCAATATGGAGTCTTGATTTAAATAATAATCTTTTAGAAAATGTTAATTTCTTAGAAACTGTAACAGAAATAAGAGGTATCTTAAATTTAGAGGATAATCAAATCAATGATTTTTCAGGCTTAAATCAAATAAAAGATATAAGTAGTTATTTTATTATTTCAAACAATAATGCTGAAAATATAAATATTGAAAGTTTAGAGACAGTAGGAAGCTTCATGTATATTAATGATATGAATAACTTAACAAGTTTAACTTTACCTAAATTAAATTCAGCAAATTACATTAATTTATTAAGAAATAATAACTTAGTGAATTATGAAACTCCACTTTTAAGAAATGTAAATGTTGATTATCTGATAGATAGCAATTCTATTGAAAATATAAATCTAGATGGATTAACAGTGGGTAGAGATTTATTTATTAGATATAATAAAGGTAGTTTATTAAATATACAACAAGATAATTTAGTTAAAGTAGGTAGAGATTATCATGTTATTGATAATGATATAGAGCAATTAGATATTAATGTAACCGATAGAATAGGAAGACATTTCTATATAAGAGATAATGAAAATCTTAAAAATATAAATATAGAAACAATTCCTTTATTGGGATGGTCATTACAAATTCAAAACAATAATTCATTAGAAAGAATTTATATTAAAGATATTCAATCACAAAATGGTAATACGGGTGCTAATATTAATAATAACCCTTCTTTAAATGAGATTGTCATAGAAGATTTTTATAAAGTTTCTGGCACTTTGAATATGCAAGATAACAATAATTTAAAAGATGTTACTATTAATGATATAGATTTGATTTCTTATAATTTGCTATTAGATGAATTAAATAATTTAGAAACAGTTAATATAGGCAATATTAGACAAATAGGATATGGTATAGCTCTTGATAATAATAATAATTTAAAAAGTGTTAATATAAATAGTATAGATCAAATAGGTTATGATTTATTATTAAATAATAATCCAGAATTAACTTCTCTAAATATTAATAACTTAGAAAGAGTTAATAGAGGGTTTTTATTAAATAACAATCCTAAATTAACTGATATTAGTGGTTTAGCAGGTGTTGCTTATGTTAACCCTTTTTATAGAAACTTTGAAATAGATGAACCTTCTCAATATACAGTATTACCTGATTATGAAACGCCTTTCTGTATTGGTATTACTGCAAGTGATATTGTTCCAGAATATAACAATGATCGTGTTTCTATATTAGATGTATGTAATAACGTACCAGAGCATGCTATATGGAAAGATATATTCCATTCATATGAGCAAATGAGAGACGCTGATACTATTTTTGATTGGGAATTACCAACTAATACTTCAAATGTTAATATATCAAATCAATCTGTAAGTGAAAATGATTTTCCTTCTTTCCCTATAAACTCAAATAAATTATATATATTTAATATATCTAACAATAATTTTACTCAATTAGATATATTGGCTAATTTAATAGAAATAAGACATAGTTTATATGCTCAAAATAATTTGATTAATGATATATCAAATTTATCTAATCTAACGAGAGTAGAAGAAAACCTTGATTTAAGTCAAAATAGATTAATAAATGTTGATTCACTAAGTAATCTAACTTATGTAGGTAATGAATTATCATTGCATACTAATGGCTCTCTTGTAGATATATCAGGTTTGAGTAATATTTCTTTTGCTGAAAGAATTGAACTTGATTCACCAGAACAATATTTAACAGTAATGGACGCAACTTCTCCATTTTGTCAAGCATTAGCAAAACAAGATATAAAAGTTTATCTTGGTAATACTAATGAAAAAATACAAATGAGATTTTTATGTGAAGATTCTAATGATACTGATTTATGGTTAAATTTATTCCATACATATGATCAATTATTAAACTTCTCAATAATGAATGAATGGGAGTCAGTAAATGAAATAGGTGATTTATCAGATAAAAGTTTCACAATGGCAGATATTCCAAATTCTTCATTAGAAACTACAAGTGTATATGATTTATTATTAAATGATAATAATATTACAAATCTTGATTTCATGTCTAATGTTACAGAGGTTAGAAGAACTCTTGATGTAAGTAATAACTTATTAAATAATATTTCTGGTTTAGTGAATATTACAAATTATGAAAACTTATATCTTGGAAATAACAGTATAAATGACGTTTCTGCTATTGATAATATACAAACAGGATTGATTAATTTAGATTTATCTTTTAATGATATACTGAGAGTTCCTAGTTTAACTAATTTTGCTGATTTAAATAATGTTTATTTTAATAATAATATAAACCTTGAAGATATTTCAGGATTAAATTCACTAAGAAATATTAATATTTTAAATTTACAAAATACAAAAGTAAGCGATCTTTCAAATCTTAAAGATATGGTATCATTAAATCAATTGTTATTGGATGATCCTTCGGAATATTCTCCTAAACTAGATTACTTCACTCCTTTCTGTGATGGTATAAAAAATGATATAATATTCCCTTATTACAATAGTAACTTGATAGATATAAGAGATTTATGTCAAGGATTTACTGATGATTATTTATGGTTGCTTTTCTTACGAGATAATGGACAATTAATAGATTACAATGATATATCAGAATGGGAAACAAAAGCAGGTATAGCAGAGGTTGTTAATAAATCACTTCAAAATGTTGATTTGCCTCCTAATTTGATTGGCGTGAATAGTTTATTTACATTAAACTTTTCTGATAATTTCCTTGATAATGTTAATTTCTTAACAGAAGTTAATGAGGTAAGAGATACACTTGATTTAAGTAATAATAGTTTAACTGATATATCAGGTTTGACTAATTTAAGTTCTGTTAAAAATTTATATTTACAAAATAATGAAAATCTTGGTGATATATCTTCATTAAGCAATATTGTAACAGTAAATGATTTGAATATATCAAATACAGGAAGAGTTGATTTTAGTGGTTTAGATTCACTAACAACAATAACTGGCACTTTTGATGTTAGAGGTAATTTTGATTTAACTAATCTTTCCTATTTAAATCAAATAACAAGTGCAAATGCAATTCAAATATCAGATCCAGATTTATATGATAAATTAGATTTTGATAGTAATGCAATATGTCAAAATATCAATAATGGTTCTGTTGCTTTATATAATAATAATCAAAGATTATCAGCAGATAAAATATGTAGTAATTCTCCTTCCGAATTTGCTTGGTTACAATTTTTGAAGACATTTGATAAACAAAATGATTTTGAAGATTATTATAGTTTGCAAGAATGGAATACAAAAAATACAACTGCTGATTTATCTAATTTAAGTTTATTACAAACCAATTTACCTCAAGGTGATTTAGGTATAACTTCTATATGGTCAATGGATATGAGTCAAAATGAATTGACTAACGTAGATTTCTTATTAAATACAAATGAAATAAGAAGTGATTTGTTATTAAATGATAACTTTATAGACAATATACAAGGAATGCAAAATATCACTTCATTAAAAGGTATAACTGATTTAACAAATAACAAGCTTAAAGATGTTGAAGGTTTAAATAGTTTAACTGAATTTGGTAATTCTTGGCATTCAACAGGTTATCATGCTGGTGTTAGACTTGATGGGAGACCTGGTGTTATTAGTACTAATTTAGATTTAAGAAATAATGAATTAGAAAATATTAATGGCTTACTATCATTAAGCAGAATGTATTACTCTAATCTTTATATCAATAATAATCCAACTTTAACTGATATATCTGGTATTTCTAATTTAGCAAATATAGATAACTTTACACATACACATTGGCGTACAGCAGATGGTAGAGCTATATCATTTTCATTTTCTCATAGATATTATATGTTTGTTGATGAACCAAATCAATATACAGTAAAACCTGAAACGAATTCTGTTTTCTGTCAGGCAGTTATTAATAAAGATGTTAATGTTAGATTAGGTAATGATACAAGTGTAGTTGTTACACCTGCTGAAATGTGTAATATTACAGATGAATGGCTTTCATTTTTCCATGATTATGAACAAATTTTATGGAAAGTAGAACCTTCATTGATTGATTCAGAAAACTTAACTATTGATGTATCAGATAATAATATAGATAATACTATTTTACCAGCAGTAGACTTTTCTTTTTCTACTCCTTATATAATAGATATGTCAAATAATAATATTGATAATATTGATTTCATGGCTACATTAACGGATGTAAGACAATCTTTAAATATTTCAGGAAATACTTTGGCTAATTTAAATGGATTATCTAATTTATTAAATGCAAAATCACTAGATTTGTCTAATAATACAAATCTTATAGATATAATTGGATTATCTAATTTAGAAACAGGAACTGTTTATTTTGATGCTCCTACTCAATATATTAATAGACCACTTTTGGATTCAGCATTTTGTCAAGCAATCATTTCAGGTGATGTTATTGCAAATGTAATAGATGAAAATCAAAATCAAATAAGAGTAACAGAATTTGAAATGTGTGATTCAAGTGAAGCTTGGTTACAATTCCTAAAAGATAATGGACAAGCATTGGATTTAAATACATTATCCGAATTAAATAACCAAGAAACACCAATTGATTTATCTAATAATACTTTTGTAGATTCTGATTTACCTCTTGGTGCTTTGAATATAGCTAACTTATTAAACTTTAATATATCTAATAATGCATTGACAACTGTTAGATTCTTAAAAGGATTAAATAATTTATCTAGCGAACTAGATTTATCTAGTAACAACCTAACTAATTTAATAGGTCTTGAAGACTTAAATGTATCAGGAAATCTATATATAAATAATAACAATATAGAAGATATAACAAGCCTAAATAAATTAACTACGATTAATGGTAATTTTGATTTGTCTAATAATGTTAATCTTTCAGATTTAACAGGAATAGAGAATGTTAGTAATATAACAGGTGATTTATTAATTGACGATCCAATACAATATACAGTAAAACCAGATGTAAGCAGTAATTTCTGTAATGCTGTTGCTAATGATTCTTTCCAAGTTATTGTAAAAGAAACAACAAGAGTTGTAGATGTTAATGAAATATGCTCTACAACAGATGAATGGCTTGCTTATTTCTTTGAAAATAATATTTTAACTGATAATTTAACGTTAGAAGATTGGAATACAAATAACTTAACAATTGATTTATCAAATCAGCAAATTATAGATTCTGATTTACCACAATCTTTAATTTCAATAAATAATCTATATAATTTTGATTTAAGTGATAACTCTATTACTCATATTGATTTTATGGAAAATGTTGAAGTAGCTAATAATTTAGATTTTACTAATAATAATCTTGAAAATGTAAATGGTATAGCTAATCTTAGTACTGTAAATGATAACTTGAATTTACAAGGTAATTTAGTATTAACTGATATAACTGGATTGGGTAATTTAAGTGAAGGAGTAATTTATTTAAATAATCATGAACAATATATTGATAAGCCTAACGTATCAACACCATTCTGTGAAGAAGTGATTAAAAATCAAAATTCTTCTTTAGGATTAAATGATGATGAAGAGATGTTTAAGGTTGGTGAAATATGTTCTTCTACAAATCCTTGGATAACATATTTCTATGAAAATAACCAAATGTTAGAGTATGCTTATATAAATGATTTAGAAACTAATGATATTGAATTAGATTTTAGTGGAAATAATATAGATAATTCATTAATTCCAAGTGATTTATTAAATGTATCTTCTATCTACAAAATTAATTTCTCAAATAATAATATAACAAGTATTAATTTCTTTGGTGGATTAGATAATATCAGAGATACTTTGGATTTAAGTTTAAATAACTTACCAGATGTAAATGGATTATTCTCATTAACAAGAGCTAATAACTTATTCTTGAATGGCAATAATTTAACTGATATTTCTGGATTGGTTAATTTAAATGAATTGACTGGATATCTATATTTAAATAGCAACCCTAACTTAAAGAATATTAGTTATATTGAAAATATTCAAAGAAATGATGCTAATTATCCGATATATATAGATAATCCTTCTCAATACACGACTAAACCAGATATTAATTCAAATATTTGTTTAGCAATAGATTCAGGAAGTGTAACAGTTATTAATGCAGAAGATGGAAGTAATGTAACAGTTGCAGATTTATGTGATACAGGTGGACTTACTATAAGAGAAGATGGCTTTGTTGAAGGAATTGATACTGATTATACATTATTCGATAATACAAAAGTTATTAGTGTTGGTGATAAAAAGTACTTTGAATGGGAATACGAATCAGGTGGTGATCCTTCTACGGAACTTGGTGTTGGTTTTTCTTCAAATCCTACTTCTCATAAAAATAACTGGATAGGTTATTATAATAATGCATTTGCTTATTGGGGATATGGCTGGCAAGGTGATGTTGATACTACCAACAATCCTATTATTGATAATGACTCTAATCCTATAATGGGAATGGCAATAGATTACAGTCTAGCACAAATGGAAATATCAATATATGTAAATGGTAAATTGCAATATACTAAGAAATATACAGGAAGTAATGTGGATTTATATTTAGGTGTTACAAGATATTATAGTGGTACACCTCCGCATAGAATGATTCATGGAAGTGACGTTAATCATCTTCCTACTGGATTTACTACTTTTTAATTTTATAAATAAAGAAAATTAGTTATATGCTTTAACTAATTTTCTTTTGATGTATAATTAAAATTAAATTGTTTTAAAGGAGTGAATAAATGAAAAAAATTATATTTTTTTTATTAAGTTTTATTTTTCTTATTAGTGGTGGTTATTTTTATATTAATTATGATGTAAAAAAAGATATAATTTTTTCAAATGAAGAAGCTAACATGGTTAGTAAAGGTATACTTCCTATGAAGGTTGAAGAAGCTGGAGTAAAAATTATTTATAATAATCCTAATATTGAATTTTTAAATGATAATGTCCTTATTAATTTAAACTTTGAAGTAAAAGGATTTTCATTGGTTTTTAATGGAAGTGCAAATTTTAATTCAAATTTAATTTTAAAAGATAATAAAATTTATTTTTCTGAATTAAAGTATAAGGATTTTAATTTAACTAATAAAATTGAAAAAAGTCAATTTTCTGATGTTTTTGTTAAAAAATACAATAAACTTATTAGAGATAAAACAATAGAAGAATTAAATATTGTTTTGAATAGAAAAGAAATTTATTATCCTAATGAAAATAATTTCATAAATAATTTTAGATTAAATGAAAGTCATTTGGTTATTAATACAAGTATATATAATAAAAATTATAAAATATATTATATTATTTGTTTTATTTCATCTTTGTTTTTATTTTTTGGTTCTTTTTTTATTAATAACAAAATAAAAAAGGTTGAAGAATAAATAACGTATTATTAATTTATTTGATTTTTTTTAATTTTAAATATATAATAAAAAAATAAAATTGGAGAAAAAATGAAATTTTACTTTTTAATAATGTTATTAATATTATCAAACAATTTAAATGCCGAACTTTTTGTAAAGAAAAAGTAAGATTTGCTACTTGCGAAGAAAGAGTCAAAACAGGAAATTTTAAAGGCGCAGGAATGTATACATTATACAACCAAAATAATGAACCATTTCAAAAATATTGCCAAGAATTTTATTATGAATCATGTAAAGAATTATACGATAATTCAGATATTAGAATAAGTGGTGTATATGAAATAATTCACAATGAAAAACAATATCCAGTATATTGTAATATGACTGATAATGGTGGTGGTTGGACAATGGTGGTTGCTCAGTATGAAAACAATCCTATTCAGTGGGATGAAGGTATACAGCCAGATTATGATCCAAGCCTATCAACACAACAAAGTTTTGCATTAAGCAATGAAGAAATACCTAATCATAATGAAATAAGTTATGGACAGGATTTAAATTTAAAAGAAAATATTGCTTTTAATTATGTTTATCAAACAGGAAATATAGATAAAACAGCAATAATAAATAATTACAATAATGATGTTTACTATATACATAGAGACAAAGATAGTTATTATCTTTACCATGATCCTGAAAGTAATAATAACCGTTTTCAAAACACTTAACAAACCTGATCATTAATCAAAATTTGTCTTACTTGTTTTACCTACGATAAAGGTTTAAAGGTTAGATAGCTATTAATAGCTTTCTAATCATAACGCTATCACTCTAACAAAAAATCCGAATCTCTTCAAATCTCTTGTTATGTGGGACATACTTTCCAACGTTAATCTGATCAACTTTTTTCTTCAAGTCTTTTTCGAATACATATTTGTTTGCTTTTTTAATGTCATCCTGTTCTAAAGCATTTAAAAATTTTTCTTTTTTTGATTTAAATGAAAACATGATTGCTCCTTATAGTAATTTATAGTATTTTATACAAAAATAGCTGATAAATCAATAAAAATATAAAAACTTAGTAAAAAAGAGTTGATTTATTATTAATATACTATTACAATCATCAATAAAGTGGATAAATTAATATTATGAATATTGAAGAAATAAAAAATATCGTAGAAAATAAAGAGTTATTATTAGAGGTTGACGTAAATTTAATAAAGAATAAACAAACTTCGGTGTTAAAAAAAATATTTGAAATTATTACACTAATTGAAGTTGTTTTTTCCATTTTTTTTATTTTTGCTATTTTAATTTATGGAATGGAAAATGTATCCTTTTTAAAATTGTTGACTTTCTTCATCTTTTACTTGATTATAACTTTATCATTAGGAATTAGTCAAAAAGGTTTGATATCTAATATTTTACATAAAATTTGGTATAAAAATAAAATAAATAAAATGGATGAAGAACTACTAAGAAAAATGAATGTATCAGAATATTTTTATAAAAAAAATGATATAATAGTAATAAATGAAAATTATAATTCATTTAACAAAGAACAAAAAAAGTTTTTTTATTCCTATTATGATGATTATAAATCTTATATATTCTATGCTATATCTAATTTTATAAATAATAATGAAAAAGATATTATTGAAAAAAATAAAGAATTCATAGTAAAAATTGTATCAGAAGAATTTTCTGGAAAAAGATTTAACGAAATAAATAATTTAATTAAAGATAAATTTAAAGAAAAAAGTAAAATAAAAATACTTGATGGTAAAGAAAAAAAAGAAAATGAATTATTAAAGTCATTTAATAAAAATAAAAAGAAAATAAAAAAAACAATTATTGAAATTTAAAATAAAAAAGACTGGTTTATTTCTGTTATATGAAATTAATTAATGTAGAATCTTTTGACACTCTTTAAAGACCTCATTAAAATTTGTTATTTAATTAATTTAAAACAAATATTCCAGTCTATTTTTAAAGGAACATTATGATTAAAGATCTTGAGCAAGAATTGTATGTATTAATTAATGCGATTGAATATTATGGATATAGTTATAAAGATTATGAAGAAAGAATACAAGAAATTGAATCAAAAATTTCAATATTAAAAAATTTAGAAAATTTTTAAAATGATTAATTAAGATTGATTTGTCTTTTTTCGTTTTTCTCTTAATTCTTTTAACTTTTTAAGTTTATTATTTTCATCTTTATATTCAGTAAAATAACCTATAAAGAAAAAAGCACTCAAAAAACTAACAAAAAGCATAGAAAATTGAAATTCAAAAAATAAACTAATAAAAGATCCTATTGATGATATAAAAAGAAAAAATAACTTTAAAAAGTAACCAACATTTAGAAACCAGAGATCGCTTTCAAGTACATCAATTTCATTATCTAGTTCATCTTTTATATATTATAACTCCTTTTAGTTAAAAATATATTATAACATAAAAATTAAAATCAAGAATAGTTATCCTTGATTTTATTAAGTTTATTTTTTGATTTTTTAATTTCTCTTTCAATATTAATAGTATTGTTAAAAAAGTATTGATTAATTAAATTTAAAATAATATCTTTATTGATTTCTTTTGTTTTTAATTCTTTATTTAAATTAGATAACTTATTTTTAAATTCCTTAACTGAAAATTTTTCTGAAATTATTAAATCATCATTAAGTTTTAATTTGTGAAATTTTGAGATATTATTATCTTTATTAATATGAACAGGTTTAAAAGAAACAGTTACACTATAATCAGATTCTTCTTTATCAATATAATCAAAAATAAAAGAAAAATTACTTTCTTCTTCTTTATTTGTTTTAAAAATAAAAATTAAATCTGAATTAACACCTTTATTATCAAAGGAACAAGTTTCGCCTAATATGTTTATGAATGTATCTTTTTTAGGTCTTGATTTATTTAAAACAACTCTACTATATTCATTTGATATGGTTGTTTGAAAATCTGTTATTTGTGCTTTTATTTGTTTTGAACATAAATCAGGCGCATTCTCACATGCTTTAGCTGTGAGTCAAGCCTGACTGTTGACTTTTCTTTTGTCTCCTTTATAATGATGACTATATTTTGGAGACTTTCATTTTGGCAACTCTTGGACACTGTATTAATATTTCTCATTTATTAAATACTCAACAAGCGACTTTTTTTGCT
>Ga0208300_100882_pt1 | contig 15828 bp, 15 predicted proteins | sample 23_taG_FD_184096 | JGI IMG/M metagenome (GOLD analysis project Ga0208300, IMG submission 184096) | Marine viral communities from Cariaco Basin, Caribbean Sea - 23_WHOI_OMZ (SPAdes) (version 2) | ecosystem: Environmental > Aquatic > Marine > Oceanic | place: Caribbean Sea: Cariaco Basin... | reverse complement strand
GCGCGCCAGGCCTGATGTTTGGAGGCCTAAAGATTTTTGTGATGCATGGGGTCCCGAGTCATTGGCAGGCCGGTTCGGCCGCGGGGGTCTTCTATTGGAACTGGATGCCCAGTGGCACCCCCCCCCCCGAAGTGGCACGTCCCTGAGTCGCGCGGATATCGTTTTTCCTTCCACTGTTTAATCAATTTGTCACTGGCGAATGGGACAATCCGGGCTATTCTGAAAGAGTGAGCCGGGGCACCCCGTCGGGCAGGTTCAGGGCTTAACTTGAAATATATTTTGTGGTCTATATAATTCAACACTAACTTTTTGACACGAACTGATCACGCTATGACCTCAGAAGGATCGAATACCACCGCCATCACGCTTCGCACTCCGGTGAAGGATGATGGCTTCAGGCTCCACCAGCTGGTGGCAGAATGCCCGCCGCTGGACCCCAACTCGATTTACTGCAACCTGTTGCAGTGCAGCCACTTCGCCGAAACCGGCGTGGCCGCGGAGAAGGAAGGCGATCTGGTCGGCTTTATCTCCGGATACATCCCTCCCCAACAGCCCGATACCGTGTTTGTCTGGCAGGTGGCGGTTCACGAGAAAGGTCGTGGACAGGGCCTCGCCAAGCGCATGCTCAAGGAAATCGTCGGCCGTGAAGCGTGTAAGGACGTCACCCATATGGAGACGACCATCACCGAAGACAACGAGGCCTCATGGGCGCTGTTCCGGTCATTCGCCCGTGATATGGGAGCCGAGCTCACCTACCACGAGCACTTCGAGAAAGAGACCCACTTTGGCGGGCAGCATGATTCCGAGTTTCTGCTGCGCATCGGGCCCTTCACGAAGCCAGCCTGAGAGCCGGTCCAGGATCGGTCCTACTACGTGATGGCAGGGCTGTGAACGACTGTAAAGCTGTGATTTGGATTAGCCGGCAGGCCACTGAGGTAGGTCTGCCAACAGGCTTTAACCAACGCCCGGGGCCTATCGCGACCGAATCTGCATTTGTTTGATACGCCACCGCGCACCTACCTCGAACCTGACATGCTAAGAGGCAAGACAATGGAAATTTTCAAGTCGACTGAATCCGAAGTACGTGTATACAGCCGTGCGTTTCCGGTCATCTTCAACCGCGCCAAGAACGCGCACCTGTACACCGAGGACGGCAAGGAATACCTGGATTTTCTGGCCGGTGCCGGTTCCCTGAATTACGGCCACAACAACGACATCCTGAAGAAAGCGCTGATCGAGTACATCGAAGCAGACGGCGTGAGCCAGGGCCTGGACATGTTTACCACGGCCAAGCATGACTTCATGGAATCCTACAAGAAGCACATCCTGGACCCCCGTGGCCTGGACTACAAAATGCAGTTTACCGGCCCTACCGGTACCAACTGTGTGGAAGCGGCCCTGAAGCTGGCCCGTAAGGTAAAAGGCCGCAGCGGCATCATCTCGTTCACCAACGGTTTCCACGGTGTCACCATGGGTGCGGTCGCCACCACTGGTAACAAGCATCACCGCGGTGGTGTCGGCACGCCGCTGGGTAATGTTGATTTCATGTTCTACGACGGCTACCTGGGCGACGACGTGGACAGTCTCGCCATCATGGACAAGTTGCTGAGCGATGGGTCGTCCGGCTTTGAATTGCCGGCAGCGGTGATCGTGGAAGCGGTTCAGGGCGAAGGTGGCCTGAACGCCTGTCGTGCGGAATGGCTCAAGGGTTTGTCCGAGCTGTGCAAGAAGCATGACATCCTGCTGATCCTGGACGATATCCAGGCGGGCAATGGCCGTACCGGTGAGTTCTTCAGCTTTGAGTTTGCCGGCATCAAGCCTGACATTGTCACCGTTTCCAAGTCCCTCAGTGGCTACGGTCTGCCGATGGCGCTGGTACTGTTCAAGCCGGAGCTGGACGTCTGGGATCCGGGCGAGCACAACGGCACTTTCCGTGGTAACAATATGGCCTTTATCACGGCCCGCACCGCCGTGGAGACATACTGGAAAGACGATGCGTTTGCCAATGAGGTAAAGGCCAAGACCAAGGTACTGAGCGACGCCCTGCAGGTGATTTGCGACAAGTACCCCGGTCAGTTCAAAATGAAGGGGCGCGGTTTGATGCGTGGTATCGAAGCAAGCCACGCGGATATCACAGGCCCGATTACCAAACGTGCCTTTGAGCACGGCCTGATCATTGAGACCAGTGGTCCGAATGATGAAGTCATCAAGTGCCTGATGCCGCTGACAACCAGTGAGGATGACCTGAAAAAAGGTGCCGCACTGCTTGCCAAAAGTGTGGACGAAATCATGCAGGAAGGGCTCAGCGAGGCGTCGTAAGACGCCGCGCACCTCCGGACATTCATGCTGCAGGATAGCGAAGGCAAACCTATGACTAGCCAACTACATACCGTTGAAAAAATCGGCGGTACGTCGATGAGTAATTACGAGGCCGTCCGCGATAACATCATTATCGGTAATCGCAGCAAGGACGACCTGTACCAGCGCATTTACGTGGTGTCCGCCTATGGCGGGGTGACCAACGAGCTGTTGGAACACAAGAAAACCGGCGAGCCGGGCGTATATGCCCTGTTTGCGGATGCCGAGTCGGACTGGGCCTGGGGTGACGATCTCACCAAGCTGGTGAAGTTTCTGACCGACATCAACGGCGAGCTGTTTGTCGATCCGATGCTGAAACAACAGGCAGACCAGTTCATCACCGATCGTGTTGAAGGCGTACGGGGCTGCCTGATCGACCTGCAGCGTCTGTGCTCCTACGGCCAGTTCCAGCTGGAAGAACACCTGCTGACGGTGCGTGAGATGCTGGCCGGCATTGGCGAGGCGCACAGCGCCTTTAACACCGCCCTGAAGCTCCAGCAGGAAGGCATCAATGCCCGCTTTGTGGATCTGACCGGGTGGCGTGACAATGAGTTGCTGCCGCTGGACGAAAAGCTGAAACAGGCCTTCGACGCGGTGGATCTGAGTCGTGAGCTACCGATTGTTACCGGCTACGCCCAGTGCAAGGAAGGTCTGATGCGCACCTTCGACCGGGGCTACAGCGAGATGACCTTCAGCCGGGTGGCGGTGATCACAGAGGCCCGGGAAGCGGTTATCCATAAGGAATACCACCTGAGTTCCGCCGATCCCAACATCGTGGGCGCGGACAAGGTGGTGCCCCTGGGTCGCACCAACTACGACGTTGCCGACCAGCTGGCCAACCTGGGTATGGAGGCTATTCATCCCCGCGCCGGTAAGGGTCTGCGCCAGAACGAAATCCCGCTGCGGGTGATGAATACCTTTGAGCCGGAGCACACCGGTACCCTGATCACCGGCGACTATGTCAGTGAAAAACCGCAGGTGGAGATTATCGCCGGCGCCAAGGGCGTGTTTGCTGTGGAAGTATTCGATCAGGACATGCAGGGCGAGCCGGGTTCGGATCGCCGTATTCTGGACGTACTGGGCCGCTTCAAGGTGCGTTTCATGTCCAAGGACACCAACGCCAATACCATCACCCACTACGTGGGCAGCACCCTGAAGCACGTAAAACGTGTGGTTAAGGCCCTGAAGGAAGAGTTCCCCAATGCCGAGATCAACACCCGCAAGGTGGCTGTGGTGTCTGCCATCGGCAGCGACATGAAGGTGCCGGGCATTCTTGCCCGTTCCGTGAAAGCACTGGCGGATGAGGAGATCAGTGTGTTGGCCCTGCACCAGTGCATGCGCCAGGTGGATGTCCAGTTTGTGGTGGATGAGGACGACTACGAGAAGGCGATCGTGGCCTTGCATGGCGTGCTCATTGAGCCCCATAACCACGAATACGCCATTGTTGCAGCCTGAGCTGCACAGGAGGTCAGTGGGCTGGAATAAGGAAGAGCCAGGCTGCTGCGGACAGCTGGCATACCACCACTACCGACGTAAGCACCAGGCGTAGCCGCAGATACCATACCGGCCAGTACGCCCGCATCCATCCTGCATCCACCAGGTAGAGTGCCAGGTAAGCGGTGGTGTACAGGAGGACCTGTCCCGAGGTGGGCAACAGTAAGCCAATACCGGCGGCCACAAAGAATACCTGGCTGAGCAGCATGGTTACCAGTGGCGACACCGGATAGCTGCAATTATCGAGCTGCATGGCAATGGGCCAGTACACCCCTGCCATGAAGGCCAGGACGCCGGCGCTGTAAAGGTAGAAGTAACCAATCAGCGCGACACCGTGTTGGGGCATGAAAAACAGCCCCGCGATCATCGCGATAAACGGGATCAGCCCGGCAATGCCAACGAGAATGGCGAGCCTAGCTACAGCAATCACGTTTTCTGCTTCTGAGTTCGTTGAGGGTGATTCTCATGGTCAAGCTCCGGGGTTTAAAACACTCCAGAACGTACGACCCTCCAGTCCATTGAGATCATTGGCTCAGCAAATAGCATTCCTGATGTTGCGGGCACTGTACCAAGTGGTCGTTGATCATGCCGGTGGCCTGCATAAAGGCATAGACAATGGTAGGGCCGACAAAGGTAAAGCCAGCCCGTTTCAGGGCTTTGGACATGGCCTCGGATTCAGGGGTTGCCGTAGGCACTTCTGCCAGTGAGCGCCAGCGGTTCTGAACCGGCTGGTTTTCGACAAAGGACCAGAGAAAATCGCTGAAGCCAATGCCTTGTTCCCGCAAATCCAGATAGCTCCGGGCATTCTTGATGATCGACCGAACCTTTAGTCGGTTGCGAATGATGCCTGGGTCGGCCAGCAGTTCCTCCACCCGGGCTTCACCGTAATTTACGATTGTTTCCGGATCGAAGTGATCATAGGCCGCGCGGTAACTCTCCTGTTTTCGCAGGATGGTGATCCAGCTCAGGCCGGCCTGCTGGCCATCCAGGCAGAGTTTTTCGAACAGTGCGAGGTCGTCGTATTCGGGGCGCCCCCATACGGTGTCATGATAGTGCACGTAAAGCGGATCATTTCCGCACCAGGGACAGCGTTCGGGATTATCCATATAGAGTGGCCTTTGTTATCTCCGCCTGGTTCAGAACACTAGCAGCCTGTCGGGCGGATGGTACGCTGGAACAGCGGCTCCCAGGAAGCCTCCATCGATACCGCATCCACCAGGCTGAAATCGCCGGGCGGTGGTTCCAGCAGGGTGATGTCAGGCCATTGCGGCCGGCTTCCACGGAATACCAGGGTCACCAGGTAGCCCTCGATATAACAGCAGGAAGCCTGCCAGTCCTCGTCGGGCTGGTCTCCGTAGATTTCGAAATTCTTGCGCACCTCCAGCGTCTGCAGGTTACCGGCAATACCCCGGCCGGTGGCTTTCAGCCAGGCTTCTTTCAGGGTCCAGACCTTCAGGAACGCATTGGGGTCGTCTTCCCGGAACAGCCATTCCTGTTCAACCGGGGTGAACCAGCGCCTGGCCACCTTCTGCCATTGCGGGTGGCGCTGGCAGGGTTCCAGGTCCAGGCCAATGGCAGAGCTGGCACGAGTGGCACAGGCGGACAAACCGTGGCTGTGGCTGAGCGATAGCTGCCAGCCATCGGGGCGGCCTGAAACAGTGGGGCGACCGTCCACGGGACAACATTGATGCGCAGGCAGGCTGGCGGATTTGCCGATTGCCTGGCGAATCAGCCAGCGGCTGGTCAGATATTCCCGTTCACGGGGCCCGCTGAATTTTCCGACCGTATCCCGTTCGTACCCGGTTAGCCAGGCCGGAGGGGGCGCCTCGATTCCATCGGTCTGATGGCACAGCCAGATGGCTGGCCGGGGGTCAGGGCTGTAGCCGTTGGATGAGCCAGCCATCGCCTTCCCTCACATATTCAAAGCGGTCGTGAAGCCGGCTGGGCCGGCCCTGCCAGAACTCAATGCGCTCGGGAACCACCCGGTAACCGCCCCAGAAACCGGGCAGGGGCACTTCACCCTCGGTGAACTTGCGTTTCACCTCGGCAAGCTTCTGCTCAAGCAGCCCCCGTGAGGTGATGGCCTTGCTCTGCTCGGAGACCCAGGCGCCAATCTGGCTGCCTCTTGGCCGGGATGCGAAGTAGCGCAGTGATTCTGATTTGCTGACTTTTTCCACCTGGCCCTGAATCCTGACCTGACGGTTGAGGCCGATCCAGGGAAACAGCAGGGCGGCCTGCGGGTTTTCATCCATCTCCCGGGCCTTGCGGCTGCCGTAGTTGGTATAGAAAACAAAGCCGTGTTCGTCAAAGTATTTCAGCAACACGGTTCGGAGATCCGGCATGCCATCCCGCCCCGTTGTGGCCAGTGACATGGCGTTGGGCTCCAGAATGCCGGCCTCCCGGGCATCCTCGAACCAGGTCTGGAACTGCCTGACCGGGTTGTTGTCCAGGGTGTCGCGATCCAGACCCTCACTTTCGAAATCACGACGCATGTCGCCGATGTTCATAGACCTTCCTCTCGCTCGCTCGTGTTAATGACACGGGATAACCACGACTGCCGAGCATATCGGGTTCAGGGCCGCCTGTCAGCGCTCCGTGTGTCGTACCGGGTTGCAATTCGGCCAGTATCCCTTTGCGCATTGCCATGGGCCCGGGCGAAAGAGCGGGTCCTGCCCGATCAGCACCTGAGCAGCTGACAAAGTGGCGTCAGGCCGACTATCCTTGTGAACAGGCAGGTGGGCAAGATTGCCCCGGGATTCCGCCGCTTATGAGGAGATGTCCGTGGCCCAGAGCCGTCAACGCAGTCGTGTTCCCAGGAATCTGTTGATCGTATTCCTGGTCCTTCTGATTCTGTACACCCTTGCGGGTTTCCTGCTCCTCCCCTGGTGGTTGGAGCGGTCGATACCCGAACAGCTGGACCAGCGGCTGGGGTGGCAGGCGGAAGTAACCGGCATCAGCACCAATCCCTATACGCTGAGTGTCGAAGCGCTCGGGCTTTCGGCCAGGGACAGTAACGGCGAGCCGGTGGTTGGTTTCGACCGGTTGCTGGTTGACATGAATTTCTTTCAGCTGATCCGTGGCGTCGCCGGCTTTGAGTCGATTCAGCTGGAAGAACCCTTTATCCGGGTTGACCTGCTGAAGGATTACAGAGTCAATTTTGCCCGGGACTGGCAAAATGCCAATCCTGAACCTGTCGGGGCAGCGGGACCGCCTGCCGCTGAAGAAAGTACTGGGCTACCCCGCGTCTATTTCCGGCAGATCGTCGTGAATGGCGGCGAATTGCTGTTCCGGGATTTCAGCAAGCGGCAAATGGCTGAATTCCGGGTAACGCCACTGGATCTGACCCTGAACGACCTCGCCACCTGGCGCCGTGAGGGCCAGAATAGCGACTACTCCCTGAACGCCGCACTGGACCGCCAGACCGTTGAGTGGGCGGGGGATCTCAGTATCGCGCCGCTCTATTCCAGCGGTTCCCTGAAGATGTCTTCGGTGGGCTATGAAACCATCGCTCACTTCCTGGGCCCCTACTTTCCCTACGATCTGCGAGGCGGAAGTGTCACCCTCAGTTCCGACTATGAAGTGCAGGCCGGTGAGGTCTTCTACCTGGAGACCAGCAACGGTCAGTTGGCGCTCGAGGACCTTGCCATTGCCCTGAATGAGGAGAGCGAGCAGGTCCGGTTGAGTAACGGAACCCTGTCTGTCGATGCCATCGGATTTGATCTGAACGCGCGTGAAATCAACGTGGGCCAGGTCTCCCTGGAGAACCTGGATCTGGCGCTGGCCCGGAGTGAGACCGGCCAGATTGACTGGCTGGTGCCACTGACTTCAGACCCCCAAGCCAGCGAGCCATCGAATGGTGGGGCAGGGCCGGTAGTCACCGGGCAGCCATTCTGGTGGTCTGTGGCGGGCGTGACCCTGTCTGGCAGCCGGGTTCTCTGGCAGGATAACCAACCGGAGAATCCTGTGGAACTGACGCTGGAGCAGTTATCGGTGTCCACCGGGGCAATCAGTCATCAGTTGGAAGAACCGGTGACGTATAAGATGCAGGGCACCTTGGCCAGTGGCGGACAGTTGTCACTGACGGGTCAGGTAACCCCCTCGCCATTCACCCTGGAAGCCGCCATTTCCGGGGCCGGGGTGCAACTGGCTGCCTTTGAATCCTATGTTCAGGAGGGCGCCAATCTTGCCATTGTCAGTGGAAGCCTCGGAGTAGATGGCAATCTGGACCTGGACGGCCAGCAGGAGCCACTCACCGGCACTTTCAGCGGCACCGCGGAAGTGGCCGGGTTTAGTGTGCGGTTGCCCGACAGTTCCGAGCGGCTGGTGTCCTGGCAAACCCTGCGCCTGGCGCCCATCGAATACAATGTTTATCCCGCTCGTCTGGAAATCGGCACAGTGACCCTGGCACAGCCGGTAATCAATGTGGTTCGTAATGCGGACAGCGTCCATAACGTTGAGCGGATCGTCAGAAGGTCTGCCTCTGGCAACCAGGACGCCCCCTCTTCCGGCCAGCAGAAAGCGGGCGATTCAGAGCCTGAGTTTATCTTCAGGATTGGACAGCTGATGCTTGAGGATGGCGCCCTGGCCTATACGGATCGCACGCTGCAGCCGGCCTTCACGACCTTGGTCGATAAACTGAACGGCAGTGTCACCGGGCTTAGCAATATCGCCCCGCAAGAGGGCAAGGTGTCGATAAACGGCCGCGTCGGCGGCGTCGCGGATCTGGATTTTGAAGGCACTATTGGCACCCTCGGTACTGAGGGCGTCAGCGATCTCCGGCTGATTATGCAGAACCTTTCCCTGCCCACGCTCTCGCCCTATTTCGGCCGATACCTGGGGTACGGAGTAGACAGTGGCAAGCTTGATCTCAACCTCGATTATCAAATCGCCGGTACACGGATCGATGCCTCTAACCTGATGGTCATGGACCGTCTTGAACTGGGGCCTTCGGTGCCGGGTGACCAGGCCGTCAATGCTCCGGTCAAGCTGGGGCTGGCCCTGCTGCGGGATCGGAAAGGCGTTATCGAAGTCAATTTGCCAGTCAGCGGTGACCTTGCCAATCCAGACTTCAGTGTCGGTCAGGTTGTTATGCGGACGTTCGTGAACCTGCTGGCGAAAGCCGCAACGTCTCCATTCAGCATGCTGGGATCCATTGTCGAGCTGGCGGGGTTCAGTGGCGAAGAGCTTGGCCAGGTGGGCTTTGTTCCCGGCAGTACTGAACTGGCAGAGGGTGAAGCGGAAAAACTGTCGGCACTGGCGGACGCCTTGCTGGAACGGCCGAATCTGCTTCTGAACATCCGTGGCAGTGTCGCGCCTCAAGCCGACGGCCTGGCGCTACTGCGTGAAGAGTTGACCGGAGGAGGCCAACAGGAATTGTCCGGGGCGGCGTGGCAGGCGGCCCGGGAGGCATACATTGCAGGAGAGCGGGCGTTGGCTCCGGAGGCCCTGAGTAACCTCGCCTCGGCTCGTGGTGTCGCGCTTCGCAGTATCTTGCAGGACACTCACAAGATCCCGGCTGACCAGGTATTCCTGCTCGACCCCTCCCGCAGTGCGGAGGTTGGTGATGATGGCAGCGTGATCGTTGCGTTTGCCCTGGACGTTCGTTGAGCTCAGGGCGCTTCGGCACCGGTCGGGAAGTCGGCTGGCAGCCGCAGGCCCCACTTTTCAACGAGGCGCTGGTACCGGCCGTTCTTTATCAGCGGTGACAGTAGCTTCAGTATTTCGTCCGCACTCGCGGTGCCGTCCTTGCGGGCAATAATACCGAACTGGTAGCGTTGATCCGGTTTGTCCGAAATCAGCAGTGTGTCGCGGTCCTCCGGATGCTTGGCGAGGTGCATCTGCAGATAGGAGCGACTGATGACGGCCACTTCGGCAACGGAGGGCCTGTCCGCCTTGATCAGTTTAAGATTGCGGCTGTGGCTGTCCGAGAACTCGATACGGAACTTTTGCTCAAGTACTGAACTGTCGGTTTCATAACCGGCAAATCCGTAATGGTAACCGGAGATCACCACGATGGAGTGGTTGGGAAGGCCGTCGAAAAACGAAAGATCCCGGCCTGGTTTTCTCAGCGCCACGTAGAAATCTTCCTCTGCCAGAATGGGGCGGCTGATGCTCACCTCTTTTTTGTCGCGCCAGCCCCAGTCCGGGCATTCGAAGATCATCACGTCATAGAGCTTGGCGTCGAAATCCAGGAACCGGCGCTTCGGAGAGGTGTGGACAACCCTGAAAGAGATATCCTCGTGGGTCTGTTCGAGTTCTTCCAGCAGATCGCCGAGGAGTCCGGTTGGCTTGCCATCGGGACCGACGCTGGCGACCGGTGGGAAGTGATATACGCCGACCGTGATTTCGGTTTCCGCGACTGATATCGGGGACCACGCCAGCATGATGCCGGCGAAAAGTGCCGTCAGACTATTCCGAACGAAGGACACTGGACCGAACACTATGCCCCCGGGTATGTAACAATTGAATGCTTATTCAGAATAGCACGGCGAATTCCCGGATTTGAATAAAAAGATTATCAACTTTTATAAAACAGGACTGTGACTGATGGGTGATGTTGTCAGCCATTTTTTTGCCTATGTCTCCCGCCTGCGCTGGATCAAACGCTGGGGGTTGATGCGAAATGCCATTGAGGAGAACGTCGCTACCCATTCCTGGGAAGTGGCCACCCTCGCCCATGCCCTGGCGATTATCCGCAACCGGCATTTTGGTGGCCATGCAAACGTTGACCGGATTGCGGCAGCGGCGCTCTATCATGACGCAACCGAAGTGATTACCGGGGACATGCCGACACCGGTGAAATACCATTCCCGGGTCATGCGGGAGGCGTTCGGGGATATCGAACACAAGGCGGAAGCCGAGTTGCTGGCTTTGTTGCCGGAGGATCTGAGAGACGATTTTTCGCCCTACATTCGCGAGTCGCAGTTACCGGCGGAGGACAGGGAACTGATCAAGGCCGCCGACCGGCTGTCGGCGTGGCTCAAGTGCCGGGCGGAAATCCGGGCCGGCAACACGGAGTTCGAGCCTGCTGCCCTCCAGATTCGCCGGCGGCTGGATGAGGACGGGCTGCCAGAGGTTGCCTACTTCCTGAAGGTCTTCGCGCCCAGTTACGAGCAACCCCTGGATAACCTGCTGGGTTGAGAGCGCCTTTGCGGGATGCCAGGCCTTAACTGTTACCCGCAGAGCCGACCAGCCCGCCCCGCAGGCCGTCACGCTGGAGGTGCTGGCGAACCGTGTCTTCCGGGCTGCCCGCCAGTTCACGGAACATGCCCATGGAGCCCAGCAGTGCTGAGGATTCATAGGGCACAAACACCCGCTCCCCGTCCTTCGCCATGTTGGGCAGAACCTTGATGTAGCTCTGCCCCAGCAGGTAACCGATAACGGTCTGTTTGTTGTCTTCGGAATCCCCCATGGCACTGAGCACCAGGCGGATGGACTCCTGCTCGCCCTGGGCCCGGAGAATGGCGGATTCCTTGTCGCCCTGGGCATTGAGGATCGCCGATTCGCGCTGGCCCTGTGCCTTGGCAATCGCGGCCGACTTTTCACCCTCGGCTTCGGTCACCGTGGCCCGGCGCTTGCGCTCGGCGGCCATCTGCAAACGCATGGCCTCTTCTACCTCTTCGGGCATGCTGATGTCCTGAACCTCGACCCGGGTAAGCTTTACACCCCACTTGGAGGCCGCTTCTTCCATTTCGGCCTGGATGGCATTGTTCACCTCGCTGCGGGATTCAAACAGCTTGTCCAGTTCCATCTTGCCCACCACCGAACGCAGGGTGGTCTTGGCGAGGACTTCCACCGCCTGGCTCATGTTGGCGACTTCGTACACGGCCCGGCGAGGGTCAATGATCTGGTAGTAGAGGGCACCGTTGATATTAACAGTGACGTTGTCGGTGGTTACCACCGGCTGGCCCGGAAAGTCCATAACGGTTTCCCTTCGGTCAATCCGGATCTCATCGCTCATCACTGGATGATAATCCTCGCCCATGCGCACATAGCGGAGCATGCTGATGGGCCGTGGCCGCTCAATGAAGGGAATAATGATGTTCACGCCGCTCTCGAGGATGCGATTGAATGAGCCCAGGCGCTCAATGACCATAACCTCGGACTGGCGAACGATCACCAGGCCCTTGGCGATGATGAAAATACCGATAACGACAACAACCAGACTGATAATCAGTCCGGGTGAAAGATACGATTCCATGCTTACTGCTCCTTATGTGTGATCGTCTGAACAATGGCGGTAGTGCCGTCAAACTGTCTGAAAATGACGTCGGTTCCTTCCGGAAGGTCGGTGTCTCCGGTGTCACTGACTCGCAGGCGGTAAAAATCGCCATTGACCCTGATGCCGGTGGCGCCATCAAAGTCCCGCTTCAGGGTCTGGTAGCGCCGACCCTGCTCAACGCCGGTTCCTGTCGTGCCGTAGGCCACGCCCCGGGGCGAAAAGCGAGGGCGGATCCAGCGAATCGCAGTCGGTACCAGGATCCCCGAGAAAGCGCCCATGCCAACAAGCTGCCACTCAAATGACACGCCCAGAAATGACAGCAGGGATGTCAGCGCTGCCGCGATTCCCAGGGCGAGAAGCAACAGGACGCCTGATGCCAGTTCGGCGAGGCTGAGCACCAGGGCCAGGATCAGCCAGAAATGCGTAAGACTCCATTCCATAAAGAAATCCACTGATTCGGGGAAAGGTGCGCAGGCCGGTTCGATGAGCCGCCTGCTGGTATCGGATTGTACCCAAAACCCGGGGCCACGTCAGAGGGTGGCCGGATTGCCTTGAGGCAAAGTTCACTAAAGCCATATCTCGCCCTCAGGCAGCTGTTAGAGTACCTGCTTTAATTGCCAGAGCACACAACAAGAGACCTTTGACCATGAAAAATATGAACAACAAAGTTGCCGTCGTGACCGGAGCCGGCTCGGGTATCGGCCGCGCCCTTGCGATATCCCTGGCTGGCCGCAGTTGCCGGCTGGCACTTTCGGACGTCAATGAATCAGGCCTGGCCGAGACCGCCGAGGCACTCACGGGCGTGGAGGTGAAGACCTATCGGCTGGATGTCTCTGACCGCGATGCCCTCTACGCCCACGCAGAAGACGTTGTGAAAGACTTCGGACAGGTTAATCTGGTGATCAATAACGCCGGTGTTGCGTTGTCTGCCACTGTGCGTGAGATGACCGACGAGGACTTCCGGTGGGTCATGGACATTGATTTCTGGGGTGTGGCCCACGGCACCCGTGCCTTTCTTCCCCATCTCATTGCTTCTGGCGATGGCCACGTGGTGAACGTTTCCAGCGTGTTTGGCCTGATCGGTGTGCCCAAACAGAGTGCCTACAATGCCGCCAAATTCGCGGTTCGTGGATTCACTGAAGCCCTGCGCCAGGAAATGAAACTGGAAAATCAGCCGGTAGCGGTGAGCTGTGTGCACCCGGGCGGAATCCGGACCAACATCGCCAATGCTGCACGCATGGGTAAATCGGAAAATGCCGACGCCCAGCGCAAAGGGTTCGACAAGCTGGCCATGACCACGCCGGAGAAGGCAGCCGAAATCATTGTAAAAGGCATTCTGAAGAATGAATCCCGCATACTGGTGGGTCCGGATGCCTGGGGCATCGACGCACTTAACCGTCTGCTGGGTTCTGCTTACCAACCACTGGTAGAGCGTTTCTCCCGTAAGAACCTGTATGTCTGACGTTTGAGGCTAACGGCGGCGGGTCAACGACGCACCGGCTGTACGTTTTACAAACAGGTTTTCAGGGCTATACTCGGAAGCTGGTCCAAGGAAGAGTCAGCATGAATTCACGCCACCATCCTGATCTGGGGGCCACTCTGGAACAGAGCCGCTCAGGTCTGCGCGATAGTCATCGCCGTTCACTGATGCGGCTGCTTTTTCTCAGCACTGGTTCTGCGCTGGTGGTTTTTGCGATCCTGCAGATCCTCAATGGTCACGTCTGGGTGGGTGTCGGTGAACTGGTGGCCAGTGTGGTACTGTATTTTGGCGTGTGGCGGCTGAGGGCCACGCCTCATCTGCAGCAGTGGATTTACGGCTATCTGGTCACTCTGTTTGTCTTCTTTCTGGTTATCATGTTGTTGCCGGAAGCGTCGGTTGCTGCCTTTGTCTGGGTCCTCATGATGCCGGTTCTGGCCTATCTGCTGCTCGGAAAACGTGAGGGCATGATTCTCAGCGTGCCCTTCATGCTGGCGGGAGGTGTGATTTACTTCGTTTACCTTGGCCAGGTGGGCAATCCCGGTGCCCTGATCGACCTCCTTAACATGGTGTTGTGTGGCATGCTGATGCTGGCGTTTATCCACCTGTATGAAATGCGCCGTGAAGAAGCCGAGCAGCGCCTGGTGGATATGGCGCAGACCGACTCACTGACCGGCCTGGCCAATCGCAGCAATTTCCAGGCCACCCTTAACCGCACTATCGCGGAAAGCGAACGAAGTGGCTCCGGGTTCGCGCTGGTGGTTATGGATATTGACCATTTCAAGTTGGTCAACGATACCCTTGGTCACGAAGCCGGTGATCTTGTACTGAGAGATATCGCACGCTGTCTGACCGAGCGGCTGCGAAGTACGGACTTTGTCGGCCGGCTCGGTGGAGAAGAGTTTGGCCTGATCCTTCGGGACGTGGAACCCAACGCCGCCTTTGAGTTGATGGACGAACTGCGCCAGCGAATCGCCGACCGGAAACTTGAGTATGGCAAAGCCCGCATTCGTGTTACGGCTTCTTTTGGTATTGCCCAGTGGCCGGATCACGGGCGGCAGGCTGCAACCCTGTTCCGTATTGCCGATGGCTATCTCTACAGCGGAAAGCAGGCGGGCCGGAACCGTGTGGCCCGGGACGAAACCGGGCAAACTTCCTTTGCCAGGACGGTTCTGACTGGCGAGACTGGTTAGTTCTGGTATTCCTGGGAAAATGCCGTTAAGAGGAATAACCTACCCCCATGTGTGAATTGCTGGCCATGAGCGCCAACACGCCGACGGACCTGTGCTTCAGCTTCACCGGGCTGACCCGCCGCGGCGGGGAAACAGGCCCCCACAGGGACGGCTGGGGCGTCGCGTTTTACGAAGGCAAAGGCATCAGAGCCTTCCACGATGCCGACGCCAGCGCCAGCTCCCGCATTGCCGAAGTGGTCCAGACCCATCCGATCAAAAGCGAGGTGGCGGTCTGCCATATTCGCCAGGCCAACGTCGGCGAAATCTGCCTGGCCAACACCCACCCGTTCGTGCGCGAACTCTGGGGCCGATACTGGGTGTTTGCCCATAACGGTCAGCTCTCGGGGTTCCGGTCCTCCCCCGGCTTCTACGAGCCGGTGGGCACCACCGACAGCGAGGCCCTGTTCTGCGATATCCTCAACCACCTGCGCAGCCACTGCGACCGGAACACCAAAACCGATGAGATTGTCGACCGCCAGGTCCGGCTATGCCGGACCTACGCCAGCCAGGGCGTTTTCAACCTGCTCCTTAGCAACGGCGACTGGCTGTTCACCTACTGCACTACAAAAATGGCCAGCATCACCCGCCGGGCACCGTTTGGCCCGGCCCGTTTGAAAGACGCGGACGTTACGGTGGACTTTGAATCGGAAACCACGCCCAACGACATTGTCAGCGTGATCGTTACGGAACCGCTGACCAGCGATGAACAGTGGGATGTGTATCAGCCCGGTGAATGGCGGCTTTGGCGCAAGGGAGAGGTTATCCGTTCAGGCGTCGCTGAGCCGAATGCCTGACCTGGGAGTGGGTAAGCGGGTTGGGGAGGTCTTTCTTCTCGTTTCACCGTTTTCACGGAGTCTATGTGCATTTTTGCTAACTCCATAATTTATATACTAAATAGGGCATCTGATAGAGTCAGTTGAAGTGCTTCAGCCAACTCAATAATAAGGAATGCCCATGAGCGCAACCGGACCGGACAAAGAACGGCAGATGCTGGGATTGTTCCTGGTGCCGGGCGTCTACCTGCGGGTTCTGGCCGACACAGTCCG
>Ga0208300_100878_pt1 | contig 16005 bp, 14 predicted proteins | sample 23_taG_FD_184096 | JGI IMG/M metagenome (GOLD analysis project Ga0208300, IMG submission 184096) | Marine viral communities from Cariaco Basin, Caribbean Sea - 23_WHOI_OMZ (SPAdes) (version 2) | ecosystem: Environmental > Aquatic > Marine > Oceanic | place: Caribbean Sea: Cariaco Basin... | reverse complement strand
TAAAGGGTGCTGGTTTCCGGGCCAAAACAGAGTCTCCGAGCTCGTAAATAATAGCTCGAATTATAGCGCACTTCCGCTTAGGAATTAACCAGACGGAACACTAGTGAGACAACCTCGGTAACCTGGCTGGAGTCCGCCAATACGCCAGTCAGCGATGGCTTGCTGTAACCGCCCTCTTCCGTGTGGTCCATGGAATCGACATCCACCGCCCGAACGATCCAGCACTGACCGTTAGCGATTACCCGCGAGCGATGGCTCAAGCCGAACACGAAGCGGCAGTAATCGAGCTTGAGTTGCAGCAGGTCTTGCTCGGTTTTTCGAATTTTCCGTAGCAGTACCTTCTGTACACTTTCTCCGTAATCCATCACTCATTCTCCGGAAGTAAAAGCATCGGAAATTTAACTACGTTTTCGCTTGAAAGAATAGGATCGGCGACACACTTCCCAACTTTTCCTGCCCGCTTTGCAAATCAATCTGCCACACCATCTCAGAGCCGGTGGCACATAACGGGGCTTCGAATTCAGCAACAAACCGGGAGTCTGATTGCTGTTTCAGGGGCACTGGGTATTCGCCCATGTACATGGAACGCCCCCGTAACACGGCCAGAAAGCGTTCAGGCGCACCGGGGGCTTCCACGGCCAGAGAATAAAGATGCTGCGCCGGGCTACCCTGCCGGGACTCCAGACTCACCTGCCATTGCCCCTCGGGTGTGCTCCAGATACAGGGGCCAGCCAGCAGATCGCATTCAGCGCGGGCGACTTCGCCTTCCGGGTTACCCTCAGGCTGCAGGGCCCAAAACGCCATTCCAATCACCGCGATCAGAAAACCGAACACACTTATAACACGTAACATCATCAGCCCCAGTTTGTATGCAAGCTCACATTATGGGGATATGTGCGCACAAGGCAAAGGTTTCTAAACTGCCGCCACCATGAGAAAATGTGCGGCTTTCTGGTTTGAGTCACCCACATAAACAGGACACTAGCCGTGCAGCCGGATATCTCCATAAAGAACCTGAACAAGATTTATGAAGGTGGTTTTCAGGCGCTCAACGATATCAATCTGGACATCTACCCGGGCGAAATCTTTGCCCTGCTCGGCCCTAACGGTGCCGGTAAAACAACGCTCATTTCCATCATTTGTGGCATCGTAAACAAAACCAACGGTCACGCGACCGCTGCCGGCCACGACATCGTCAAAGAGTATCGGAAAGCCCGGGAGGCCATCGGCTTGGTGCCCCAGGAACTGAACACCGATTCGTTCGAAACGGTCTGGCACGCGGTGTCATTCAGCCGAGGCCTGTTCGGTAAACCTCCGAAGCCGAGCCACATTGAAAAAGTTCTGAAAGACCTGTCCTTGTGGGACAAACGCGATAGCCGAATTATGGCTCTCTCGGGCGGCATGAAACGCCGGGTTATGATCGCCAAGGCGTTGTCCCACGAGCCGCGCATTCTGTTTCTCGACGAACCCACAGCAGGCGTAGACGTAGAATTGCGCCGCGATATGTGGGAAATGGTTCGTAAACTTCGGGAAAACGGCACCACCGTTATCCTGACGACCCACTACATCGAGGAAGCCGAAGAAATGGCCGACCGGATCGGGGTGATTCGTCAGGGCAAGATCATTCTGGTGGAAGATAAAGATCGATTGATGTCGAAACTCGGCAAGAAGGAACTGCGTTTGCACCTTCAGAACAAGCTTGACGCCGTGCCCGGCGAACTGACACTGGAACCGGTAGAGCTATCCGACGATGGCTACCAGCTGATTTACACGTTCGACTCTCAGAAGCAACAAGCAGGTGTGGCCAGATTGCTACGTACTCTGGGTGATTTGGGTATTGAGTACCGTGATCTTCAGACACGGGAAAGCTCTCTGGAAGAGATATTTGTTGGCCTAGTGAACGAATAAAACCGCGCCCGCACGGAGATAGAAATGAATTTGTACGGTGTTAAAGCAATTTATAAGTTTGAAATGGCGCGCATGCGGCGCACGCTGATGCAAAGCGTGTTGTCGCCAGTGATTTCGACCTGCCTGTACTTTGTGGTGTTTGGTTCGGCGATTGGTTCCCGCATGGGAGATATCGACAGCATCAGCTATGGCGCGTACATCATTCCCGGGTTGGTGATGCTGTCACTGCTTATGCAGAGTATCTCGAACGCCTCTTTTGGCATCTACATGCCGAAGTTTTCCGGCACGATTTACGAAGTGCTGTCTGCGCCTGTGTCCTATTTCGAAATCGTATTGGGTTATGTAGGAGCAGCCGCCACCAAATCGGTCTTGCTCGGGCTGATCATCCTCGCAACCGCACGTTTGTTTGTTGATTATTCCGTGCTTCACCCATTCTGGATGGTGGCATTCCTGACGCTCACGGCGGTCACCTTCAGCTTATTCGGATTTATCATCGGCATCTGGGCAGACGGTTTCGAAAAGCTGCAAATCGTACCCATGATGATTGTGACCCCGCTTGTATTTCTGGGCGGCACTTTCTACTCCATCGATATGCTGCCTGAAATCTGGCAAACCATCAGCCTGTTCAACCCGGTGGTTTACCTGATCAGCGGCTTCCGCTGGGCTTTTTACGGCGTTTCAGACGTTCATATTGGTGTGAGCGTGGGCATGACTCTGATGTTTCTGGCGATCTGCCTGACCACCATTTGGTGGATTTTCAAAACCGGCTATCGTTTGCGTTCATGAAGGCTCTCACCACTCTAATCCCCGCCTGTGCACTGGCTTTGACGGGCTGCGGTGCTGCCGAGGCCGGTAAGAACAACACCCCCGTTTCACTGCCTCAGGTACAGGCCTGTTTCGTGAGCAGTGGTGAGGGGCATTCCGTTACCGTCGAAGTTGCCAGCGAAGCGGAAGATCGCAAGAAAGGGCTGATGGGCCGGCGTAATCTGGCAGAAAACGCCGGTATGGTGTTCGAATACCAAGAGCAGCGCCCTGCCCGGTACGGGTTTTGGATGTACAAAACCCTGATACCACTCGACATCGCCTTTCTCGATGATAGCGGCGTGATTGTCAGCATCCGGCACATGCTGCCGTGCACTTCGTCACGCACGTCAGACTGCCCCATCTACCCGGCCGGCAAACCCTTTTGGAACGCCGTGGAAATGAACGCAGGGTATTTCGAAGCGCGTAGCATTGAGGAAGGCGACCGCCTGATCTGGCGGTCAGAAGCTGCCTGCCCGCCCTGATTACTTGTGGCGCCATTCGGGTTGGCGCTTATCGAGAAACGCAGAAATACCTTCTTTGGCATCGTGTGAAACCACGTTGCTGGCCATTACTTCTGCGGTGTAGTCGTAGGCTTCGCCGAGCGGCATTTCAAGTTGGCGATAGAAGGCTGTCTTGCCCACGTTCAGGGTGTGAGCGGATTTCCCGGCAATGGTTGCAGCCATGGAATACACCGTTTCGTCCAGCAGATCCTGTTCCACAACCCGGTTCACCAATCCTATACGTTCCGCCCGTTCCGCGTCGATCATATCGCCGGTCAATAGCATCTCCATAGCATGCTTGCGTGACACGTTGCGTGATAACGCAACCATCGGGGTCGAGCAAAACAACCCGATATTAACCCCCGGCGTCGCGAATCGCGCACCTTTTTCAGCCACAGCCAAATCACAACTTGCCACTAACTGGCAGCCCGCTGCGGTGGCCACACCGGCAACGCGTGCGATTACCGGTTGCGGCAGGTGAACGATTTGCTGCATGACCTCACTGCATTTTTCAAACAGCTTTTTCTGAAACGCATAGCTGTCAAACTGGCCACGGATTTCTTTCAGATCGTGACCCGCACAGAACACACGCCCGGCCGCCGATAACACGACAACCCTTGACGACTCGTTCGTGGCCACGTCCGAAAGGGCATCGCCCAAGGCGTACAGCATGTCCAGAGAAAGGCTGTTCCGCCGTTCCGGTTGATTCAATGTAAGAGTAGTTATGCCCTCATCATTGGTTACTTGTGTCAGCAGATTGGTCATAAATCACCTTGTCGTTTCATATCACCTCTGCCGTCTAAAGCAACGGATTCAACCGCTGAAGTGGCGAGGTCTTATTTGATCGCATGGTGAAGCATAGCTGGCGTTCGCTCAGCTTCCACCACACCTGTACGAACCAGAAAATCCCCAAAATATTCATTCTCGAGCCTGCTCTCCCGATAATCGCGCAAGAGCGGGCGTAATTCAGCCAGAATCGTGTCTACGTCGATGTTTTCACGATACAAACGGTTCATCCGCTGGCCCGAGAAATCGGCGCCCAAATACAGGTTGTACTTACCCAGAGCTTTGCCCGTGAGCCCAATCTCGCCAAGGTACGGTCTGGCGCATCCGTTCGGGCAGCCGGTAATGCGAATATTGATGGCATCCGGCTCCAGCCCTTCCTCACTCATCAATTGCTCAATCTGCCCGACAAATCCCGGCAAGAAACGTTCGGATTCTGCCATTGCCAGCCCACACGTAGGGAACGCGACACAGGCCATCGAATGCTGGCGCAACGGCGTGCTGCGGTTACCCGCATCCAGGCCGTATTCTTCAACAATCGCGTCAATCTTTCCTCGATTTTCAGCGGTTACGCCCGCGATCACCAAGTTTTGATTGCAGGTGATGCGAAAGTCTCCGTCATGAACCTCGGCGATTTCACGAAGCGCAGTACGTATCTGGCCGCCCTCTTCCGTATCCGCCACGCGGCCGGTTGGAATCAGCAATGTGAGATGGTGAAAGCCACCCTCGCCTTCCACCCATCCAAAACGATCCCCATTACTCGTTAGGCTGAAGCTCCTTGGGCGCTCGAACGGGGCACCGTGATACTCGGCAAAACGCTCCTGAAACCAGTCCATTCCATGGTCGTCGATGGTGTATTTGAATCGAGCATGCGCTCGATCTGTACGGCAGCCATGATCGCGCTGGATCGCGCAGATGGCTTCACAGGCATCAACTATTTTATCTTTCGGCACATACCCGGCCATCGTCGCCAAACGTGGGTAGGTAGCCGGGTCGCCATAGGTCAGGCCCATACCGCCGCCGACAACCACGTTAAAGCCAAGGATACGCCCTTCGTCGATGATGGCTATTAGCCCAATGTCGTTGGCAAATACGTCGCAATCGTTCTCCGGTGGGATCGCCAATGCAATTTTGAACTTACGCGGCAGGTATTTGTGGCCATAGAACGGTTCTTCCTCCTGCCCCAGCTCCGCAACACGTTTTTCATCTAGCCACACTTCGCCATAAGCACCGGAGCGCCAGCGAAGGCGGTCACTGATCGCCAGGGACAGCTCGTGAATTTCCTGATGCAGGTGAGAAACCTGTGGGTTAACGTTGCTGATGACGTTTCGGTTTACGTCACCGCACGCACCCCGGGTGTCCAGCCCGAGCTCGTTCACCATTCGCATGAAAGTCTGCATGTTCTCTTTGAAGATGCCGTGGAACTGGAATGTCTGCCGGGTTGTTAGCCTCAGCGTAGAGTTGGCGCATTCATCAGCGATGTTATCCAGACCCAACCATTGCTCGCTCGACAACACCCCACCGGGTAGCCGCAACCGCACCATAAACTGGTACAGCGGCTCCAGTTTTTGTCGGCGACGTTCATCCCGCAGATCCCGGTCGTCCTGCTGATAGCTGCCGTGGAACTTCGTTAACTTGGTGTCGTCCTCGGGCAATGCGCCTGTTGCTCTATCACCCAAGCCTTGCAGTATGGTTCCGCGCAGGTAGTCGCTTTCACGCTTGATCACTTCCGCTTCTGGTAGTTTCTCAGTCATCAGTACACATCCCGTTGGTAACGTTTGTCCCGGTTCATCTGGCGTAGAAAATCTTCCGCTTGTTCTGCAGTCATGGTGCCGTGTTCGCTGACAATACCGAGCAATGCCTGGTGCACATCGGGCGCCATCTTGTCGGCATCACCGCACACGTACAGGGCCGCACCACGGTTGAGCCACGCCCATACCTCGGCCCCTTGCTCGGCCAGGCAATGCTGCACGTATCGTTTCTCTTGCTCATCGCGCGAGAACGCAACGTCGAGCCTGGTAAGCAAACCCGACTCCCGCCACTTCAACCATTCGGCTTGATATAAGAAGTCTGAACGGAAGTTTCGATCACCAAAAACCAGCCAGTTATCGCCATTCGCATCGCGCTCCTCCCTTTCCTGCATAAAGGCACGGAATGGAGCGATACCCGTGCCCGGGCCAATCATGATCACCGGCGTTTCATCGTTGTCAGGCAGTGCAAAGTTTTTGTTGGAATCGATGTAAACCGGTACCTGCGCACCTTCTTTCAACCGATCGGCGAGCCAGGTGGATGCCACGCCAACCCGATCCCGGCCATGGCTGTTATAACGAACGGCGGCCACGGTGATGTGTACCTCGTCTTCTTCAGCAGCCTGGCTTGAACTGATGGAATATAAGCGGGGAGGCAGCTTACGCAGCGACTCCACCAATTGCTGTGGGGTAAGCCCTTTAGCCGGCCATTGCCGAATCAAATCAAGCAAGTCGCGCCCTTCCGACCAATTGCGAAGCTCGGCGGAATCGCTAACCAGTGCGCGCAACTCATCGTTTTCAGCCAGTTCGGCCCATTGCTTGAGTAACGGTGGTGTTAGCAAGGTGATCTCTCGGTGATGGGTCAGCGCATCGCCAATGCTGTGCTGGTCGCCCGCAAGGTCTATCAAATCCTTCGCATCGAAGCCCAAAACATCAATCACTTCAGACACCAACTCCGGCGGATTTTCAGGGCATACCGCAAGCGCATCGCCGGGTTTGTATCGAAGCCCGGAATCCTCCAATGAGAATTCGATATGGCGCACTTCTTTGCTCGAATCACGGCCACTTAATAGTTGGTTGGTTAGTACGGTGGCTTCGAAGGGGTTCTTCCGGCTGTAGACACGTTCCCCAGCGCTTGCAGCCAGAGACGTAACACCGCTAACAGTCGGCGCAGAACTACCGGACTGCTCCGAAATTGTGCTCAAAAGTTTGCTGATCCACGCCTCGGCAAGTTCTTCGTAGTCAACATCACAATCCACGCGTTCCGTAAGAGCCGTTCCTCCCAGCTCCGAAAAACGTTGGTCAAATTGTTTACCCGTTTCGCAGAAGAACTCGTAACTGGAATCGCCCAGCGACAACACGCTGTACTTAAGAGCGTCCAGCTTGGGAGCCTTTTTACCCATCATGTACTCATGAAAATCCAGCGTGTTATCCGGCGGCTCACCCTCTCCGTGCGTGGAGGTGACTAACGCTAACCATTGCTCCTGCTTTATCTGTTTTGGTTTGTAGTCCGCAAGATCAACAACCTTGGCCAAAATCCCTTGGTTATTTGCCTGCGCCGCAAGTTGCTCGGCAATGGCTTCTGCATTACCCGTTTGGGAGCCAAACAAAACGGTCAACGCGGGTTTCGCGACAGCTAGGTCAGGCGATTCCGTAATCGGCGCTTGTTGCTGCGGATTGGCGCAGTAAGCGGAAAGGTATCCTGCCAGCCAATAGATCTGATCGGTTCGCAGCTCTGCCAATAGGTGGCTAAGCCGCTCTTGCTGCTTCCCGGAGAAAGGGGACGTACTGAAATCTGTTGTCATATGCCACCGCCAGTACATGCCATGAAAATTACCCCGAATCCAAACTCGGGGGATGAATGTGTCTGCGGCACTGTAGGAAGAAAAGGCAACCCCTTTAAATTAGATTATTTTGGAGTAACCTATCGAACCAGTAGATATAATGCTTAGTCCATTGTTTTTCATTGGGTTTATGGATATTCGGAAACGACGCGTGGCAATTGATCTCGATCATCTGCGATTTTTTTTCACGCTCCTAACAGAATACTTAACAACTTTCTCGGGAATTTCCGATACTCTCCATAAAGCAGTGTTCAAGCAATATCAGGCTTGAGTGCACCTACCAACACATTCACGTGGATCAGCTGTTTAAGGGAGCCGTGTGTTTTTACTGAAACGCAAAGGTAACCATCGCCTCCAACTGACACGCACCGTGTCAGAACCGGGCCGCTATCAGGTCGATCTCTATCTGTTCACCCCTCACGAAGACAGCCTGACCGCCTGGACCCTTTCCGAACAGCAGTTCTTGTTTACATCAATTGAGCATCGGTTCAGTTTGCTCGGCCTTCCCGAGCAGGATCGGATCGGCAAATCCAACCAAGCCTTCGCCCTGCTCTCGCCTCATTACGAGATCACCTTTGGCTCCTGGTTGTTTCAATACCGCGCTTCCATGGAGCGATTACGACAACAAATCGACAGCTCCGGCCTCAGTGTTGACCTCATAAAACGGGCGCTTCGTCTGAGTCGCAATTTTGCCCAGCGCCTGCGTAATTCATCGCCGGCTAAAAGCAGCCAGCAGCGGTACTACCGGCTGGCGGATATTTACTATTCGTGGCATACCGAGCAATTTCTGTTGGAATGTTTGGCGATGGAAGGCTTTGATGAGCTTGGGGAAGAGATTCGTGAATCGGTGATTGAATTTTTGGAACGGGAATACCAACACCGGCAAGAACACGAATACAAAAGCAGCTTCAAAGGCAATGCGACACGGGTTTGGAACCGAATGGGCCTTTACCACCGCCTGCTGGAGTACCCCGTGCTGCTTCGGCCTAAAGTCATCGAACTCGGCGATGGCACCCGCAAGATGGTTAAAGCCGTTTCGACCACGCTAATCATGGCGGTGTTCACCTACATCTTATTCAATACCCGAACCATCAGCGAGCAACTTTCTCTCAGCCTGTTGTTTGGCATCGCCCTGATCTACGCCGTTCGGGACTTGCTGCGTGACGACATGATCACCGCCATCACTCGCTGGCTGCGTAAAGGCAAACCTCGTTGGAAAATTCGCTTGCTGACGCCTTACACCAACAAACCTTTCGCGGGAAAACGCGTGTGGCTGGACTATCGAAAACGTGCAGACCTGCCCAAACAGGTAAAAGAAAGTTCCGGAAAATGGGTAACAAACGAAGCACAACAAATCGTGTGCTACCGCTCCGTAACTTACTTCGACCATTCGGCACTTGAGAAAAGCCATCTTCAGGAGCGTCTAAGTCTGGATTGCGAAGCCTTGTGCGAAATGATTCAGCCTACGACCAACAAGCTGTACGCCTGGAGTGACAAAGACGACTTCAGCTCGGAAATCAAAGCACACCCCATTGAAAAGCAACACGATTACGATCTGCTTCTGGTGTACTCCCAGACCGGACAAGAACACCAGTCCGCCCAACGCTGGAGTCTTCGGTTAAGTAGCAATGGCATTGTCGAGTGTGAACAGAAAAAGGCGAATTGGCCCAAGCCAGAGGGCGAGGAAAAGGAACTCGAAAAAAAGAAAAAAGCCAAAGAGAAAAACAAAGAAAAGGCCGAAAGCAGCAATTGAGGTAGGCACAATTATCGGCTGCACATAGTGTAGCCCAAGTGTACAATACAGCCTTCTAGGGGCGCTGGAAGCTGCTGCCGAACTGGTGAGGATCCAAAGACCTACAGCAATGTCCGGCTGGGACTTTAAATCATACCTGTCTACACTAGCCTTATGAAAACTCTCAAATATCCCTCTGTTCTCATAAGTGGGCTACTTGCTCCCACTATCACACCCACAGTTTACGCTCAGGCGCCTGCCGATATAGTGGTTACCTCACCGATATTGGAGCGTTCCCTGCGCGAAACCCCAGCTGCCTTATCGGTCGTTCGACAGCCCCCCATCCGGGAAGGTCAGCCGCGATTAAAACTGAATGAAAGCCTTACCCAAGTCCCCGGGCTTTATATACAAAACCAAGAGAACTTTGCTCAAGGTGAACGCATCGCGATACGCGGGTTTGGGGCCCGAGCACCGTTTGGAGTTCGCGGCATTACCATTATGGTTGACGGCATTCCATACACCCTCCCCGACGGACAGGCACAACTAGACGCAATCGACCTTGATACCGCTGAGCGTATCGAAGTAATCAGAGGACCTGCGTCGGTTTTGTATGGTAATGCGGCGGGAGGCGTAATCAGTGTAACAACAGCCGATGGCCGTTCTCAGCCAGACCAAACATCGATTCGTATGACGGGGGGCAGCAATGACTTCGGCAAACTTTCAGTAACCAATAGCGGCCAGGATGGTGCTTGGTCACACAGCATAAGCGCCTCCGCACTTAACTATGAAGGTTATCGTGATCAGGCGAAAGTTGAAAAATACTTGCTCAATACTAAGCTGCGCCGTGAACTAGGCGATGATCGCTCTTTGACCGCTATCATCAACCTGCTACAGAACCCACGCTCGGAAGATCCGGGGGCATTGACCGCAGAGCAAGTGAGAGAAGACAAGTCCCAGGCTGGCAAATTCACCGAGAAGTTCGATACCGGGCAAACTGTCGATCAGCAAGTACTTGGTTTGCAATATCAGGACCTATCCGCGGGGCCCGGCGAACTGCACGTCAATACTTTTTACATACGTCGGAATTTCGAGCAGCAGCTGCCCTACCCTGGTGATAGTCGAATAGATTACGACCGTGACTATTTTGGGGCCAGAGCTGATTACCGGCAGTCCCTTGAATTAAGTGGATTACCTTTTCGCTACGTAGCCGGGGTAGAGGCACGGGAACAACGGGATGACCGCATTCGCAGAGAAATGAGTTTCAGCGGTAATCTACAAGACCTGACTGCAGACGAATTGCAAACAGCAACGGCGTTAGGCGTGTTTGCACAAGGCGACCTAAATGTTACAGATCAATTGCTGCTGTCCGTGGGAGGCCGGTTCGACCGAATTCGAATGAAGGTGGATGACGATTTTGCATCGGACGGCGACCAAAGCGGGAAGCGGACGTTTCGTGAATGGAGCGGCTCGGCAGGACTGAGCTATCACTACCTAAATACTCACCAGACCTACGCAAATATCAGCACCGCGTTTGAAACACCGACGTTCTCGGAGTTTGCCAATCCATCAGGGGTGGGCGGATTGAACCCCGAGACCGAACCTCAAAAATCTCTGAATCATGAACTGGGTTTACGTGGTGCGTTCGATAACGGCATTGATTACGACCTTTCGCTTTTCTGGGTAGACGTTCGAGACGAACTAATTCCTTATGAGTTGGCGGGACCGGATGACCGGACCTTCTATCGCAACGCCGGAGATACAACGCGAAAAGGCATGGAGACTTCCATTGGCTGGCTATTAACTCCGAGCTTGCGCCTAGACAGCGCTCTGACGTTGGCGAGCTACAAGTTTGACGACTACCGCTCCGGGGGCAAAGTGTATGACGGTAACCGATTACCTGGTCTGCCCGAGGAGACCTGGAACAATCGCCTACAATGGCAGGGGCTGGGGGGTGTTTTTGCGGCACTGGAAGCGCTCTATGTCGGCGACATGGTTGCCGATGACAGGAATGATGTAAAAGTCGACGATTACTGGTTGCTGAACGTACGAGGCGGAACCAACTTGTACGCCGGGCAGAATCTACTACTGAAGGGTTTTGCGGGCATACGCAACCTGACGGACAGAAATCATTTCGCCAATGTGCGTATAAACGCCAGCACTGATCGTTACTTTGAGCCCGAATCCGGGCGCACTTGGTACGCCGGACTCGAGTTCGTTTTCTAAAGCTTTAGCCCTGCCTTCGGGCAGGGCTTGTTGGCTCAAATCAAGGTAACTTATAGGCAATCACATAATCACCGAAGGTGGTTCCAATCGAACCATGACCACCAGCGACGAGAACCACCATCTGTTCCCCTTTACTGTTTAGATAAGTCATGGGCGTTGCTTGTCCGCCTGCGGGCAAGCGCGCTTCCCAGAGCTGTTTACCGGTTGTCAGGTCATAGGCCCTCAGATAATCATCCACCGACGCAGCCATAAAGGCCACACCACCAGCGGTGATAATGGGCCCACCAATGCCCGGCACACCCATTTCGATAGGCAGTGGCAGTGGGGTCATATCGTAAATCGTGCCATTTTTACGCTTCCAAACCACCTCGCCAGTACGCAGATCCGCACCTGCCACATAGCCCCAAGGTGGCTGCTGACAAGGGATACCCATGGGAGACAGGAATGGTTTCATCTCTACAGCGTAAGGCGCCCCGGCGTTTTCGTTCACACCCTGTTCACCCTGATTGGTCTCGCCAAGATCAGTTCCATCTTTGGGCACTAGCTTAGAGGTAAACGCCAAGTACAACGGCATACCGAACATCACCTGCCGCTCAGGGTCTACGGCAATACTGCCCCAGTTAAAGACCCCAAAGTTACCGGGATATACGATGGTGCCCTGCTCTGAAGGCGGCGTGTACTGGCCTTCATAGCGCAGAGATCGGAATTTGATACGGCAGATCATCTGGTCTACCGCACTTGCACCCCACATATCCGCTTCAGTTAACTCGGGCGGCCGAAAGGTAAGGCCGGATATCGGCTGAGTTTCGGCAGCGTAATCACCTTCAATCGTACCCTGCGGCGCTTTTAGCTCAGAAATCGGAATGATGGGCTCCCCAGTTTCCCGATTAAGAACGTAAACGTCGCCTTGTTTGGTTGGAACAACCAGAGCAGGCTCTTTGCCATTTTCGGTGTCCAAATCCAAAAGGCTGGGCTGAGCTGGGGTATCCATGTCCCACAAATCGTGGTGAACAAATTGCTGCACCCAAGCAACCTCCCCGGTTTCTATGCTCAGAGCCACCACCGATGAGGCATACTTTTCATCATTTTCACTCCGGTACATACCCAACTGGTCAGGCACCCGATTACCCATCGGGAAGTAGATAAGGCCGAGTTCCTCATCTGCACTTGCAACCGCCCAGCTGTTTGGCGTGCTTGTGCTGTAGGTTTCGTCCTCAGCGATCGGCGCCGTTTTTTCAGGGTTCCCGGGATCCCAGTTCCACTCCAGCTCGCCGGTTTTCGCGTCATACGCTCGAATCACGCCGGAGGGCGAGTTAATATCGTAGTTATCGTTTACCGCACCGGCTACAACCACCAAGCCATTAGCAACCACGGGCGGCGACGTTGAATAATAAAAACCGGCCTGTTTGAACGGCATGTTATGCATCAAATCGAGGGAGCCGTCTTCGGCAAATCCACTGCAACGTGCGCCTGTTTCCGGATCAACCGCCAAGAGACGCGCATCCGATGTCGGCATAAAAATCTGGGCATCACATTGAACGCTGGCCAGATCCTCTGCAGGCTCTTTAATCAACTGAACGTCTATCCCGTTGGGATCACCCTCCGACGGCGGCAGATAGGACACGCCCCGGCAGGTCTGGTGCTGCCGCTGGCTTTCCATGGGCACTTTCGCATCATAAACCCACTGCTTCTCGCCTGTATCTGCATCCAACGCCACCAACCAATTATGCGGTGTACACAGGAATAGACTGTTACCCACCTTTATCGGTGTAGCTTCGTAGGTGATCTCACCAATGTCTTCTGGCATTTGCAGATCACCCGTCTGATACTGCCATGCCTTTTCGAGCTTGCCGACGTTCTCGACGGTAATCTGATCCAGTGGTGAATACCGCTGCCCCAAGTTGCTTCTTCCGTAGGCATGCCAGCTTTCATCTGAAATGTCGCCCATTTCGGGATCAGCAGAGACGACCTCCTCATTGAGCTGCCCATGAATCTGATGCCGATCAAAGGCAAGACTTGAAACCGTGATGAGACCAACGACCACCCATACCGGAGCCAAAACCATGACGCCGCCTCGCTGAGCTTTTGGCCCAGGAAACAGGAGCGGGATCGCAAGCAGCAGGAACACTCCTAGCCGTGAAGCCAAAGGCCACCAATCATGGCCAGACTCCCACAGTGCCCAAATTGCTGTACCCGCCAGAAAAGCAGCGTATACCCAACGAGCAACCGGCCTGCGCCCTTTAGATGCAAACCCGGCAACGATGAGTGCTATACCCGCGATGGCGTAATATAGGCTGCCTCCCAAAGAAGCCAGCCACACGCCACCGGCCAGAAGCACTATGCCTAGTAGTAACAAAACAATAGTGAATATAATCATTCGACAAGCTCCATAATTAGCTAGCTTTTCATGTTACGCAGGCAATTTCCCTTCGAAAAGGGTAGTTCTAGAATAAGTGGGCGCAACCCCGATGTGGCGACGCGTAGCGCTAGTGCTAACAGTCAAGCTTTATGGCTTTTTTCCAACTTGGCTTTTGCCGCCATATATTCAGGCGTGCGCCCAGCGTCTTCGTATATGGGCTCACCCTCTTCAACTCGAATCACCTTATCGCCAGGCACATAGGGCATTTGCTCTTCTATCTCCAGCAAAGCAGTGTTGATGAGGTTAGCTAGCAAATCACTGGCAGGCAGGTCGTAAGTCTCGGCAAGGGCTTCTATCTTGATCAGGTCCGCCTTGTTGAGAACAACCTCTGTACTCACTTGCTCTTTCACATGGGTTGCACGTTGCTCCCAATCATCGAGCATTTTCTTGGTTAAGTTGCTGGTCATCTTGGACTCCAATTTCTTTTAGGGAACCGGGATAAACCGTGTTTACTCGAGCGGTAAAACACACGCTATAAATAGCGTAGCACCGATTAGACAGGTTGTGTCCGTATAGGTCATCTAAGCTATTATAGTTACCAAAGACAACTTTCCAGCGGGCTCACGTTTAGTTCGACACAAACGTCTCTGGATGGCTAAAGGATAGTTGAATGAGTGACGAGAAAGCCAAACGGGAATCCCGCGAACAGACACCCTCGCCGAGCGAAAAATCACTGACTTCGAAAGAGCGTGACACCGTCGCAGAAAATAGCAGCCTATCGTCGCTCACTGTCTATTCCATCATCCTTCGCGAGGGCGAAGAAGAGCTGGAACGTCCGAAAATCTCGCTCTGGTGGTCCGGCGTGGCGGCGGGGCTTGGAATTTCCACCTCAGTACTCGCCGAAGGCATTATCCACGCCACTCTAGGCCCAGATCACCCCTACCTGACATTGATTGCAAGCTTGGGCTACTCGTTCGGGTTTGTCCTGGTGATCCTGTCTCGGCTCCAACTGTTCACCGAGAACACCATCACCGTCGTGCTGCCAGTCTTGGCCCAGCCGACGCGCAACGGGTTTTACTGCAGTGCGCGCCTCTGGGGAATAGTGCTTGCAGCCAATTTGTGTGGCACGTTTATTACCGCTGCCATATTCGTCCACGGGGGTATCCTTCCCGCGGACACCCTAACGGCGATCCTTGAGATTTCGCGCCACCTAGCAACACTGACCCCGGCCGAAACCCTATTACGCGGGATTCCATCGGGCTTTTTCATTGCGGCAATTGTTTGGATGCTGCCATCGGCAAAGCGGTCCGAAGTTCTGGTTATCGTGATGTTTACCTGGCTGATAGCGGCGGGTGATTTTACCCATGTCATCGCCGGGGCCAACGAAATTTTTGCTCTGGTGGTGAATGGAGAAATGACTATCTTTACCGCCCTGCTCTACCACATATCGCCAGTGCTGATCGGAAACATTATCGGCGGTACAGGTTTATTCGCGATGCTTGCCTATGGCCAGGTTCAGGAAGAAATGTGATGCAGTGAGCTTATAGCGTAGGTTATATGCACAATTCACGCGGACTCTCGATAGCTCTGATGCCCGCGTGTACTGCTGCGACTTAATTGCCAATGGTCACTCCCGCATCCAGAACCCAGCAGCGATCATTATGCGTATAACCTAGCTGACCATAATAAGAATTAGCGGCTGGTGCGGCGATGAGTATCAACTTACAGAGCGGCCCCAGTTGATCCTGGGTTAGTGACTGTAATCGTTTGCCTATTCCTGATCTTTGGTAGCTCTGATGAACCGCCAAATCTGACAGGTAGCAGGCATAGTGAAAATCCGTAACGCTGCGAGCGATGCCCACCAACAAGTCACCGTCCCATGCGCTTACTACGAGATTGGAGTTGGAAACCATCCCCTCCATACATTCCCGGTCTTGGGTTGGCCGACGCTCCCCGAGGGTCGAACTTTCCAACAAACCGATGAATTGATCGGTGGTAATGGGGTGATTCACCTTGAAACTGATAGCCATACCTCTCCTTGGCAATTAACGCCTGCATAAACGGCGGCCTTTACGCAGCGAAGCGGAGAAAAGGACGTCCGGTG
>Ga0208300_100873_pt1 | contig 16115 bp, 19 predicted proteins | sample 23_taG_FD_184096 | JGI IMG/M metagenome (GOLD analysis project Ga0208300, IMG submission 184096) | Marine viral communities from Cariaco Basin, Caribbean Sea - 23_WHOI_OMZ (SPAdes) (version 2) | ecosystem: Environmental > Aquatic > Marine > Oceanic | place: Caribbean Sea: Cariaco Basin... | reverse complement strand
TCATGTCTGTTACCGACAATCTGCATTACGGTAGCGGCAACAAGGTCCTGCACAACGTGGTTGGCGGCCACCTGGGCGTTTTCGAGGGCAACGGCGGCGATTTGCGAATCGGTTTGCCGCTGCAGTCAGTACACGATGGTAAGCGCTGGGTTCACGAGCCCTTGCGCCTGAGCGTTTATCTGGCGGCACCGAGGGAAGCCATTGCCGAGATCGCGCAAAAACACAAAGTTGTGCAGGAACTGATCGATAACGACTGGCTGTACCTGTTCCGGATCGACGATGAGCAGACCTCGATCGAGAGGTTGTACCGCAATGAGTGGCAGCCTGTAGCCACTCGTTCAAGTTCCACCGGCGGTCAAAGCGGAGAGGATTGATGTCGATCTGGGGCGGCCGCTCCGCGGTTTTGCTAACCCGGCACGGCAAGTTGCCCGCCATTGCGCGGCCACTGGAACCGCTCGGGTTGGCGTTAACCTGCGACAGCAGCTTCGACACCGATCGCCTTGGGACTTTTTCCCGGGAAACAGAACGTTTCGCCGGTCAAAAGGAAACTGCGCTCGAGAAAGCCAGAATTGCCGCGGCACAGAGCGAGGATTGTATCGGCATCGGTAGCGAGGGGGCTTTTGGCGGTGGTCTGTTCTGCATCAATCTGGAGGTCGTTTGCCTGTTTGATCCGGGGCACGGCCTTACCCTCTTTGGCGAGCACAGCGCGCCTTTTGGTCTTGAGCAGGCCAGCATCCGCTCCGCTGAGGACTTGCAGATGTTTCTGGATCGATGCCCTGCGGGCCAGGGCCTGGTAATGCGGCCCGAGTATGCCGGGCACCCGGAGATTTACAAAGGGCTGCGCGACCACCAGGAAATCCATACCCTGTTCAGAGCACTCCGGAATGCCTCGCCTTCTGGACAGGTTTTTATCGAGTACGACCTCCGGGCCCATGAGTCGCCTGGCAGAATGGCCAATATTGCACTGGCGGCAGAAAATCTTCGCGAAAAAATGGAGAGCCTGTGCGCAGGGTGTTCCCTGCCGGGATTCTGGATAACCGATATCGAGAGAGGCCTGCCATGCAGTGCGTGCGATACGCCGACAGACAGGCCAAGGTCTTTTGTCTGGTCCTGCCACGTCTGCGACCACTCAGAGTCGCGCCCCGTGGAGGCTGTGACAACGGAACCTGATTTTTGCCCAACCTGTAACCCCTGAGACCTTATGCCCGCAACCATCAAGTTAGACGCAACACAATCAGGCGACATAGAGAAAGCCGCCAGCCTGCTTCTTGCCGGCCACCTCGTCGCTCTACCCACCGAAACTGTGTACGGGCTTGCGGCCGATGCCAGCAACGATCAGGCGGTCCGGAAAGTATTCGAGGCGAAACAGCGCCCGGTCGGACACCCCCTGATCGTGCATGTGGCATCACCGGACCGGATTAGCCTCTGGGTCGACCAGATTCCGGACACTGCCAGGCAGCTGATCCTGGCATTCTGGCCCGGTCCGCTTACGCTGCTACTGCCGAAGAAAAGCGGCGTCAGCGATTTTATTACCGGCGGCAATCCGGGTGTGGCGGTCAGGATGCCGGCGCACCCGGCCACGCTGGCGACCATGCAACGGCTTGGCAGGGATCTTGTCGCCCCGTCAGCCAATCCCTATGGCAGGATCAGCCCGACCAACGCAGAGCACGTACTCGCGGGACTGTCCGGAAAAATCGAGGCAGTTCTGGACGGCGGCGACTGTTCGGTAGGCATTGAATCCACCATTGTCGATCTGACCGGCGACACGCCAGTTATTGCCAGACCCGGGCAGATCGCACAGAGCGATATCGAAGCCTGCCTCGGAATCGCGCTCGCCCCGGGCAAAGCGGCCAGCCAGGCCGTACCGGGGAGTGTAAAGCGCCACTACCAGCCGGTCACACCTACCGTTGGAGTGGCCACGGATCGGTTCGCCGGACTTCTGCCCGAAGTCACACCGGCAGGCGAAAAGATTGGCGTTATCTGGTGGCAGTCTGCCCCGGGCGAGCTGGCTTCCGAGTCCATTATGCTCAGCGCCGATCCGAACGAGTACGCTCGCATGCTCTACACCGCCATGCACGCTATGGACAAGGCGAACGTGGATCGGATCGTGATCGAGCTTCCGCCCAGGGAAAGCCAGTGGCTGGCCGTTCACGATCGGCTGGGACGGGCCTGTACCGAACAATTCACTTAATCCGGCATACCCTGGCACTCAGGGCAATAATACAGCCGCCGGCTGGCCATCGTGGTTTTTCCGAGGGGCGACGCGCAATCATGACAGCGTTGGCTATCGCGGTTAAAGACCATGTGCCGGCGCTGTCCAAACGTCCATCCTTCCTGCTTTAGCCGCTCTGCCCGCTCAGGCGAATTGGTGATGCCCTTTAACTGGTAGGTCCGCTGCACCAGAGTCAGAATCGCTTCCGCCAATCTCATCTGCTGATCGGCATCAAGATCACGAGGCCGGGCCCTCGGTGATATCCGCGCCTCAAAGAGGATTTCCGAGCGGAGGTAATTACCAATTCCAGCAACGAATGCCTGGTCCAGCAACAAACCGCCCAGGTTTCGGCCCCGGAAACGCTTGTCATCAAACACCGCCAACAGTTGATCGACGCTGACCTCCTGATTGAGAGGGTCCGGCCCCAGGCGTGACAGATAAGGCACCTCGCTCAATTCATCGGGCCGAACCAGTTGGATGTCGGAGGCGCTGTACAACCGGGCCGCTTTCTTCGGACCGATAATGGCAAATCGCAGCTGCCGGTTTGTACTCGGTTCCCGATCGGGTTTGCCTATGCGCCACTTGCCATACAGCTGGTTATGGCTGTAAACGCACCACGGCCCGTCTTCATCTGTGGCCTCAAAAAACACCAACACGGCTTTGCTCCGCGCCTCCACTCTCTCGACTCTGCGTCCCCGAAGGGCACTCTCGAAAGGCTTCAGGTGTTCAAAGGCAAAAAACACAGATTGCGCTGTCTTGCCGCCAATGGCCTTATGAATGTCATCGACCATACGGCGTATTTCGGGACCTTCGGGCATGACTCCTCACTTGGTGAAATATCGATCGGATCACCTTTTGTTCGAAGCCCCGGGGGAATCAGACCATCACCCCTTTGAGGAATAGCGACGCACGGAATTGATAAAATGTCTCACGGCTTCAGATTGGGCCCCACCGCGGATCCATAATAAGCCCGGCGTTCGCATGGGAGTCGGGTCCTCAATCGGAATAACCCTGAGGTCCTGCCGGTTTGGAACCACCGTCTCGCTGACGATGGTTGCCAGATCCGTTTTCTTGACGAGCTCAACCATCGGCATCACTGAGTTGAGCTCCACCACCACCTGAGGTTCTATCCGCGCGGCCGCAAAACATTCATCAAGAATCTGGCGCGTGGAGAAATACTCCGGTAGCAGGGTCATCCTGACCATCTGCAACTCCACCATCCGGATCTTTTTTCGCCTTGCCAACGGATGGTCCTTTCCGACTACCAGCTTCATTTCTTCGTTGTACAGCGGCTCAAAATGCAAGTCTGTCTGGTCTCTGGGGCGATAACTGATCCCCAAGTCAATCCGGTCCTGCTTCAGACGTTCGGTGATTTCGTTACCGGATAGCTCTTCAACAACCACCTTGATAGAAGAGTGGCGATTAAGAAACGTGGCCACACAATCAGGAACCAGACGTATATTAAAGCTGTGGGTGGCTCCTACCCTTATGGTTCCCTTTACCACTTCGGACGCATCTTTTATGTGCCAGGTTGCCTCATCGATCATCCGCATGGCCGGTGTTATCTGGTCCAGCAGAGTCTCTCCGGCCTCAGTCAGGAGCACCTTTTTTCCCACCCGCTCAAACAGGGACACACCCAGCTCTTCTTCCAGCTGCTTGATCTGGTGAGACAGGGTTGACTGGGTAACGTGGGACTTTTCCGCTGCACGGGTAAAGTTCAGCGTGGCGGAAAGCGCCTGAAAATAGCGTAGATGCCTCAACTCCATACCAGTGACCTCATCGATCGTTTCTAACGAAAAATATCACTTCTATTCATACCTGGCCATGGATACTCTTTGGGAACGGTGAATTAATAGCCAAAACAAGAAAAACCGGTATCGACCGGACAGCCAGAGGTAAACCACACAATGCGCCAGAACCCGGACACCCTCATACTGCTGCCAGGTATGGTCTGTGACCGTGCGAGCTGGGAACCAATAATTGGAAAGCTGGTTCGGTTCGCCAACATCCAGGTGGCTGATTACGGCGATCAGGATTCTCTCGCGGGTATGGCGGAATCAGTCCTCGCCTCGGCGCCTGAGTACTTTTCCCTGGCCGGCCACTCTATGGGCGGCCGCGTGGCTTTGGAGATCTGCCGGTTGGCCCCGGAAAGAGTCCAGCGGCTTTGCCTGATCGCAACCGAACACACGCCGAAGCCCGCAGGCGACGCTGGCATTGCGGAAACCAACGCGCGGCTAGGCATGTTGGAACTGGCCAAATCCCAGGGCATGCACGCGATGGCCGAGATGTGGTCACCAAACCTGCTGGCCGAAGCCAACCGGAAAAATCCTGCGCTTCTGGAAGAAATGACCCGGATGATCAGCCGCCAATCCGCAGCGCGGCTTGCATCCCACATCCGGGCAGGAGAAAACCGCCCCGACTCAACTGGCGTGCTGGAGCAGTTGGCCTGCCCGGTACTGCTCATCGCCGGCGCAGAGGATGCTCTCCGCCCGGCCTCGGTGATGGCCCGCATGCAGGCACTCATCGCCAATTCCCAGTTTGAAACCATTTCCGACTGCGGTCATATGCCGATGATGGAGCAGCCCGACAGTGTCGGAGAACTGCTCTGCAAATGGCTGGCCGCACCAAAACCCAAGCAATCAACACACGGATGAAACGGCCTGAAACCCCGCGTGATGGCCAATGAAAGGATCTGCTAACAACAAGAGAGGTAGACACATGACAGCGCAACAACAGACACCGTATCTCGCTGATGCAAAGACCCGTCGTGCCAACAACCGAATCGGATGCCTGCATCATCATGCCTTCATGGTGAAGGACATGGAGGAGACCCGTCACTTCTATGAGGACATTCTTGGCCTCCCCTTGATTGGCACGTGGGTTGAACGGGTCAACCCGGTCACCGGACAACCGGATAACTACGTTCACACTTTCTTTGAATTGGCCGACGGCAGCTGTCTGGCGTTCTTCCAGTTCAAATCCCCGGAGTCTTCACGGGAAGCATCGATCAACAAATTCGAGAACAGCAACCCGTTTGGCCATCACATCGCGCTGACTGTCGATGGCAAGGACGCGGTACTGGAATTCAAGCGCAAGCTTGCCGAGAAAGGAATCGAAGCCGTCGAAACCGATCACGGCTACTGCTACTCCATCTACTTCCACGACCCGAGCGGACTGCAGGTCGAGCTGACCACCTCGGTGCCCGAAACCGACGAACTGATGAGCGAGGCCTACAAGACAGCGCACGAAACGCTGTCACTGTGGATGCAGGAGGACGACGTGCCGACGAACAACACCATGCGTGGTGCCGGCTGGCAGCAGTAACTGTGCTGCCTATCGCCATTAGCCGTAAACCTGCAACTGACGAACACCTGTGAGGTGACACTGTGAAAATCGGGAAAGAGACGATCCCAAGAACATCCATTTGCACGTCGAACGACGAAACGATCGTCATTCGGGGTAAGGATCTGGCCCAGGATCTGATTGGAAAACTCAGTTTTACCGAGTATTTCCTGTTCCTTCTGACCGGCAAAGAGCCGTCGGACGGCCTCAAGGCAATGACCGACGCGACACTGGTCGCGATTACAGAGCATGGCCTTGTGCCCAGTGTCCAGGCCAGCAGGATGACACTGGCCGCCTCGCCCGAGGCGCTTCAGGGTGCTGTAGCTGCCGGACTGCTCGGCTGTGGCTCGGTGATTCTCGGCGCAGCCGACAGAGCCGGACTGCTTTTCAGCGAAGTAGTCCATCGGGCTAAAGAGGACAACAGCTCCCTCGACCAGGCTGCATTTGCCGTGGTGTCGGAATACCGGGCCGCGAAAAAGCCTCTCCCCGGCTATGGTCACCCTCTTCACAAGGCCAGGGATCCCAGGGTCAACGCCCTGTTCGAGACCGCTGAAAAGCTGGGAGTAAACGGTCAGCACATGCAGGCGGCAGAGCTGGTAGAAAAAGTAATCCCAGACATCTACGGCAAGGATCTCAAGCTCAACGTGTCCGCGGCGATTCCCGCCACCCTGCTTGATGCCGGTTTCCCGATCGAGTCGCTCAAGGGTATTCCCATCCTTGCCCGCACTGCCGGTCTGCTGGCCCACCTGCGCGAAGAACAGCAGCACTCCATCGGATTCGCACTTTCCTACCAGGCGTCGAAAAGCTCGGTGTATGAGGGCGACGTGCCGGACGGTTTCACCAGCTCCATCTGACTTTCGTACATTCGCACTTTCGAAACAAGGGGATTCCCATGACAAACGTTCTGGAAGGCATCCGTGTCATCGAGCAGGGAACGTTCATAACCGGACCAGCCGCCTCAATGCTGCTGGCCGACCTCGGAGCCGAGGTAATCAAGGTGGAGAGACCCGGAAGCGGCGATCCGTTCCGGGCCTTCAAAGGAGGGCTGTACAGCCCTCATTTCCAGACCTACAACCGCAACAAAAAGAGCATTACCCTGGACACCAAATCCGAGGAAGACCTGGCTATCTTTGATGACCTGATCCGATCCGCGGATGTGTACATCCAGAATTTCCGGCCCGGCACGGCAGACCGCCTGGGTGCGGGTGAGGAGCGCCTTCGTTCAATCAACGAAAAGCTCATTTATTGCGGTATCAGTGGTTTCGGCAATGACGGACCGGCGGCCGCGCGCCCTGCTTATGACACAGTTGCGCAGGCCGCCAGCGGATTTCTCGGGCTGTTCATCAACCCGGCCAACCCGAGGGTTGTTGGCCCGGCGGTTGCCGATTCCCTCACCGGCTTCTATGCCGCCTATGGAATTCTGGGTGCGCTGCACGAACGGAACCGCACCGGGAAGGGTCGGAGGGTGGATGTCTCCATGCTGGAAGCCATGTGTCATTTCAATCTTGACGCTTTCACCCATTACTACGCCGAAAACGAGGTCATGGGGCCCTATAGCCGGCCACAGGTCTCACAGTCCTACGTCTTTGAATGCGCAGATGGCAACTGGATCGCCCTGCACATGTCCTCGCCCGAGAAATTCTGGCAAGGCCTTGCCAATGCCATGGAAATACCGGACCTGTTCGACGACGAACGCTTTGCCACCCGTGAGGGTCGTATCGCTCATCAGGACGACCTGATTGAAATGATGGGACCGATTTTCAAGTCACTGCCCCGGGCAACCTGGTGCGAGAGACTTGAAAAGGAAGATGTACCACATGCGCCCATGTACCGCCCGGACGAAGCACTTGAAGACCCGCAGGCCAAGCACCTGAATCTTCTTGTGTCCGCTCCGCACCCTTCTGGTGGGGAATGGAAGACCGTACGCTCGCCTGTTTCCTATGATGGCAAGCAAAACACCTCGGTGCAGGCGCCACCGCTCCTCGATCAGGATCGCGAGGAAATCCTGCGACACCTTACGAAGAAGAAAGTGGTCTCGTTCTGACCCCTTTTACTGACTGAACCACTACGACAAAAACAAAAGGTCTAAATATGAAAACAGTAATTGGAAGTATTTGCCTTTCTACTAGTGCTTTGATCATGGCCAGTGCCGGTGCCCACGCCGACGACTATATCCAGTTCCAGGTGAACGCCGTTGCCGCCGGTTACAGCTGGGACGCCGATGAAGACGTGCTCTACGGCAACGGTAATGAAAGCGGTGAGGTGTATCAGCTTCAGTACGAACACTTCGACGTCAACAAGTTCGGCCGCAACTGGTTTGACCTGGAGCACACGTTTGGCAACGATCTCGGGGGGATTCCGGGCAACGACAACACTTATGTCATCTTTGCCAATCCGGCGTTCAGCCTCAGCAAACTGACCGGTGCCAATGTCAGCCTCGGTCCCATCTCCGATGTCATGCTGTCCTATCGTTACGAGAAGTCCGATTATGGCAGCTTTGAAGCCAACAACTACGGCATCCTGCTGACCTGGAATATCCCCGGGTTCCAGTGGTTTGAAACCGATTTTTACTACCGTAAAACCGACTTCGACGGCAACGTCGTCCGTGATGCGAACCTGTTCTCACGAATCTTCTACCAGGCCAACGACATCATGATTGGCGACATTGCCATCAAACACATGGCCACTTTCATTGTTAACAATCGCAAGGATGACTTCGGCAATGAGATCGTCTTCCGTCCGGACTTCTTCGTCTACCTGAACGAAGCCCGGACTCTGGATGCCGGCATGCGCTTCGATATCCACCACTTCGAGAATCCCGATTTCCTCGGCGGCGGTGACGAAACCGTGTTCACTCCCCGAGCAATGATTCGCTACTACTTCTAACCCATCCGAAAAGGGCACTACCTCATGGCTAAGGTATTGGTACTTTATTACTCCAGTTACGGGCACATTGAGCTGATGGCGAACGCCATCGCCGAGGGCATTCGCAAGTCAGGTGCCGAAGTGGACATCAAGCGGGTACCGGAAACGGTACCCCATTCGGTCGCCAGCGATGCCGGTTTCAAACTGGATCAGACCGCGCCCATCGCTACCGTCGATGAACTGGCAAACTACGATGGACTTGTACTTGGTACAGGAACGCGCTTCGGCCGGGTCAGCAGCCAGATGGCCGCATTCCTTGATCAAGCTGGGGGCCTCTGGGCCAGCGGTGCCCTGAACGGCAAGGTCGGTGCGGCCTTCACAGCGTCCGCCAGCCAGCATGGCGGCCAGGAAACCACGCTGTTCTCCCTGATCACCAACTTGCTGCACTTCGGCATGACGATCGTTGGCCTGCCCTACAGTTTTCAAGGTCAGCTTGGCGTTGACGAAGTCAAGGGTGGTTCACCTTACGGTGCCACTACCATTGCCGACGGCGACGGCTCCCGTCTTCCCAGTGAAGTGGAGCTGGAAGGTGCGCGGCATCAGGGCGAGTTGGTCGGTATGACGGCACAGAAGCTGTTCGGCTAGACCATGCGATAACCCGGGGCCGGGCCTGCGAGCCCGGCCCCGGACGTGTTGAATTGTTTTCTTCCGCTCAAAGCTGATTGCGACAACCTGAGCCCTTTCCGGGCATTTCTCGTAGACACTGGCATCACAGGTTGAGAAATATGGTTGTCGTTTATGGAGTCTGTCGCATTACTGCTCACCGCTGCGCTCTTCGGCGGCATGGTGCTTTATTCTGCCGGCTTTGCCGGTTTCCTGTTCTCGGTATTGCCACCGGACACGGCCGGTTCGTCTATTCGCCGCGCCTTTCCCGTATTTTATCTGTTGGTGATTGGCACTTCGCTGTTGGCGGCAGTGTTCGTCTGGGCCAGCGATGTCTGGAGTGCCTTCTGGCTTGGCCTTATCGCTGTGTCCACGGTGCCAACCCGACAACTGCTGATGCCCGCCATCAACCAGGCCAGTGATGCCGGACAGAAACGGAAATTCGGGGTTCTGCATGGCCTGTCAGTGCTGATCACACTGGCGCATATCGTGATCAGCGGCTGGGTTCTGGTCCGGTTTCTGTCATGAAAGACACCAAGTTAGCGCTGCTCATCGCGGCAATCCTGATTATGCTGGCTGCACTTACCCGGGAAGATCCAGCCGCCTCCGAAGAAGCAACCGCTGCGGTCGTGCCGATCACCTATGCAGACAAGCGCGGGGCCGACCGGTGGCAAGCGTCAATGCGTCAGCGCTTTCTGGAAGACCCGTCAAACCAGATACGCATGGCCGACGCTGCTATCGCACAACGCGACGGCCGCGGACCCAACGAATGGCTACCGTCTTCAGGACAGTGTGATTACATTGGCAGGTTCATGGCTGTGATGGAGCGTTATCAGCTCCATCACCAGGAACCCGGTTGGCGGGATTGGCAGGCGAAACGCCAGCGATGCTATACCCAATTTCAATAGCTGGTCGCCGACGATACGCCTTGGCTACCTCTTAACCCTTGTTGTCAGGGCCAATCAGGTCTGAAAGCCGCTCGCGCAGGCTGTCGATGTTGTCTTCACCGCTCTGCTTGAGTTCGTCCAGTTTTTTTCGGCCATCCGAAATTTTATTCTCAACCGAACGCAAGGCATCGGACGTGCTCTGCTGAATATCTGCGCTCGCCTTCTCGTTCTCGGCTTCGGCTTCTTTGGCTTTGGCCTTGGCTTTCAGAGAATCGGCTTGCTTTTCCCATTCTTCCAGCTGGGTTTCGGCCTTTTTGATAAGTTCGTCTTTCAGCGACATAAATGCCTCCATTGCTTTAATGGCGAGTGTTTAACCACATCCTCAAGAACTAGGAGCGGAAACGCAACCCATAGACCAGCTATATGACTGATTCAGCGACAGTTATTTCGGAAAACCAGTAACAAATTTCAACTGAAAGTGCTCATCGTGCCGAGTATCCTCCCGCCTCGCTTTCATCACCGACAGATCAAGCAAGGACACTTACTGCAAATGAACAACACGGACCTCGTCTTTCAGAGTTACGGACGCTGCTGCAACCGGGATGCTTTCTTTGTCGACTTTTACGACTTCTTCATGGCCAGCTCGAACATTATCAGGGAACGTTTTGTAAAAACGGATATGGCCGCTCAACGCCACCTGCTACGCAACGGCATCATGCAATTGATCCTGCATGCTCGCGGAATGTCTGACAGAAAACTTAAGGCACTTGGTGAAAGTCATAGCCGCTCACATTACGACATCAAGCCCGAGTGGTATTCCCTCTGGCTGGATTCGCTCCTGAAAACCGTCCGCCTGCATGACCCGGAATACACACCTGAACTGGATGCTGCGTGGCGTGAGGTTTTGACGCCAGGGATTGATCTGATCCGCGGGGCGTACTGACCGAAAATTCCAATAGTCACAATGTTACTCTGAGCCACTCTTACTTTTCTGGTCCGGACTGGTCCGAGTCGTCAGATTCCGAACTGCCCTTGCGCTCGGGCTGCAATTCCTCTTCAACCCAGCGTCTCACCTGGTGTCGATCTTTCCGGCGCACCAGCTGCTCGCTGTGAATGTTGCGGGGAAAGATCTCGGGCCTTCCTTCATGACTCAGAGAAAAGCTGCGCCGTACACCCACCGGATACTTTGTGGGTCCGTGGATCACGGCTGCCCGGATTTCAACGCTGGTTATGTCCTCAAACAGGTAGTCGCTCTCGCTTTCTTCACTGCGACGCCCCAGGATGATATTCCGGAACGAGCCCAGCACCAGATACCCACCGGGCTGCAAAGGCCCCTGCCGAAGCACCTGGTGCACGTTCGCGTCGTCCGCCCCGACCCGGCGATACTCGGTCACCGTCATAATTTTCTCTTCGCCCGCGCGGGTGTGGAGAACCACCTGCACACACTGCACGTGCACCGTTTCCTTGCCCATGTTCACCAGGAGACACAGGGCATCCGGGTTTTCGTTCTGGGCGTGATGAATAATAAGGTATGGGCGATTATTTCGTTTGTACTGCAGGAAAAACAGCTGGAAGTAGACAATCCAGACGACCGCCATGATGGCGCTGCTGACAGGAGCGATGTAATCCATGTATCCGTTCCCTCTCATCCATATGCATCAACACGCTAGCTCGCTTTACCTGATTTTTACACCCCGTTGACGGAGCCTTCCCGAAAACCCTGCGATGATCCTGAATAACAGGATCGATTCGGAGTCGTTTATGGCAACCATCAAAGCCATGCTGATACTCGGTGTTCTCTTGCTCGCATTGACCGGGTGCAAGGTCACCACCTCTGACAGTCATCATTACCCGGATTCCGGGGGCTTCGTGTCCGGGCTTTTCTACGACGCACGGGATACTGGCAGGCTCTACCCTACGAGTTCCTGGTCACTCACCCGCTATACCGAAGCATGCCAAAATGAACCTCTGTATTTCGAAACCCATAGCGGTCGGGTGCGGGTCTATGGCTCGCCGGCCTACAGCGAGACCTCGTTCCGGGCCGCGGCTTCAGAGCTTGAGCGTCGAATCGACGGCGTACTGGCCCGGTTCCAGTTGCGCTGGTCCGAATTTGTCCAGGACCGCAGCGCCGCAGTTGCCTATCCCCGCCAGGTAATCGGTTGCCTCAGCCCGGAGGTGTCGCACAGCGAGTTTGTGTCTGCCTCGATGGCCGCCGTGGCGTTCAATCCTTACTACGGCCAGTGGCCCTACGAGACGGGAAACACCGTCGCCCACGAACTGGCCCATTTCGTACAGCAAAACCTGTCACGGTATGACGCCAGTTACAGTCTGCTGCCTTATTGGTTTGCAGAGGGACAGGCCGTTGTTGTGGCAGGAGAGCCAATTGCCGAGGTCTATCAGCACTATGACTACGATCCTCTCTGGGACGTGACTCCCGGTGACACTGCAAACTTCCCCTATCGGTTCGAGCATTACGGGCTAGCCTACCGCTACCTGGAAAAGGCCAATGGCGCCCTTGCGATGACGGTATTACTGGAAATGGTGCAGGTGCTTGACTGGGATGGCGGATTCTATGGTGAGATCAGCACCGGAGAGTCCCGGGCCTTTGTGGAAGCATTCAATTCGGCAAATCTGGTAGACCACAGGAATAACTATCTGAGTTTCCAGAGATTTCAGAGTGACTACCACGACCTTCTGAACGGCAGTTATTAACCGGCACGGGCCTGAACTGGATTAAATCTGTCCAATCAGGGATAATTTCGAAGGTTTTCAACCAGTACTGTTGTCGTTGGGTAGTCTCTGGTCATGACCATTTACAGTGTTCTTCAATTAGTTATTTTTTCTGTCCTGTTGTTTAACACCGTGCACCTGATGCCGGCCTTCGGCCGTCTGCTCAGGGGGGCAGAATCGGCTTTCCAGTCCGGGTATTTGTGCGCCATGCTCACCATGCGCCTGGCCCGCAACATTCTGGGCCTGATCCTGGTAACCGCCAGCACCGCGCCCAACCCGGAAATTCACGCCCTGGTGCCCAAGGGTATCCTGCTGTTCCTGGTTCTGGCACTCATTAACGCCGCCCTGACCCAGTACATGGAACGAATCCGGGTGGAAGAGGGCGCCCGTTTCTAGGCGCCTCGCTGTCAGGCGTAAAGCGACTCGATCACCTCGGTATATTTCTCGTAGATATTGCTCCGGCGGACTTTCATGGTCGCCGTTACCTCGTCATCGTCGTGGTCCAGTTCCTTCGTCAGCAAGTGGAAGCGTTTGATCTGCGCCACCTGTGGTAGCTGCTCGTTGCCCTTGTTTACTTCTGCCTGGATGAGGTCATTCACCTGCGGCTGCTCGGTCAGGCTCCGGAAGGTGGTGTAGGCAATGCGCTCCTGCTCTGCCCACTTTGCCACCGTATCGAAATCAATCTGGATCAGCGCAGACACATATTTTCTGGCCTCACCGATCACAATGCATTCCTTGATATAGGGACTGGCCTTGATGGTGTTTTCGATTTCCGTTGGTGAAAGATTCTTGCCGCCGGCGGTGATCATGATGTCTTTCAGACGGTCGACGATCTTTAGCTGGCCATCCCGCCATTCACCCACGTCACCGGTGTGCAGCCAGCCATCCTTCAAAGTTGAAGCCGTGGCCTCGTCGTTCTTGTAATATCCCTTGAACATGCTGCCACCGCGCATGATGATCTCGTTGTGCTCCCCAAGCGTTACCTCAACCCCGGACACAGGCACACCCACGGTTCCCAAGCGCACGTCATCAACGGGTTGCGCCGTGGCAACTCCGGTGCTTTCCGTCTGGCCGTATACTTCTACCAGGGGAATGCCGATGGTCCGGAAGAACTCCAGTATGCCGGTTGATATAGGGGCTGCCCCGGTGAGCGCAATACTGCATCGGCGCAGGCCGATAAAATTCTGCAAGGCGCGCAACACAAGCCAGTAACTGATGCCATACAGGCATTTCTCCTTCAGGTTCCAGTCTGCGCGGGGTTTCGTGGCCATAGGCGAACACACCCGGATTGCCCATTTGAACAATGCCTGCCGCAAACGCCCGGTCTCCTGAATCTTGATGTAGATGGACGAGTGCAGTTTCTCCCATATCCTCGGCACCCCCAGGAAAAAGGTCGGCGCAATCTCCCGCAAATCCTCCTGAATGGTCCGCAGGCTCTCGCCGAAGCTGACCGTACTGCCCACATAGACCGGTGCAATGTTGGTAAAGGCCTGCTCTGCAACGTGGCAAAGCGGCAGATAGGAAAGGCTCGAGCCGTGTTCGTCCGCCTGCAACAGCTCAATAAGCCCCGGCGCCGCGGCATGAAGGTTGTGCCAGCTGATCATTGCCCCCTTGGGTCGGCCGGTGGACCCGGAGGTATAGATCATCAGGGCGGTGTCATCCATTTGCTGGCTGTCCAGCAATTCATCCACCAGGTTGGGATGCTGCGTTTCGAATTCCCGGCCCCTCGCCTCGATATCCTCGAATGCCGACGGCGGCTCCGGGTAATAGCGCAGGCCCTTCATATCGATGGCAATGCAGTGTTTCAGCTTGGGCAAATCTGGCCAGGCCTCCAGCACCTTGTCGGTCTGTTCCTGATCTTCGCAGATCACAAATTCCGCGTCGCTGTGCTCCAGAACATAAGCCACTTCGTTCCAGGGGCTGGTGGGATAGACCCCGACACAGATGCCCTGCACCAGGCCGATGCCCATCTGGCCGATGACCCACTCCACCCGGTTTTCCGAGATAATGGCCACGTGGCCACCCGGTTCGAGCCCCATGGCACGCAGCCCTAGCCCGAAGTGCCGGGCCCGCCGGTAATAATCCTGCCAGGAATAGGCCTGCCAGATACCGAAGTCCTTCTGGCGAAGGGCCAGGGCGTCCGGCCGCTCCCGGGCGTGTGCCCGGAGCATCTGTGTCAGCGTGAGGTCAGGGATGGAAGGCATTGTCATGACAGCCACCGTTTACGGCGTTTGTAGTGCTTGATGTCTCGATAACTGCGGGCCTCACCTTCCTTGCCACCCACACCCAGATAGAATTCCTGAACATCTTCATTCGCAGTGAGTTTTTCTGCCGGGCCATCGATCACGATCTTGCCGTTTTCCATGATGTAACCGTAGGACGCAATCGCCAGTGACACCGCGGCATTCTGTTCCACCAGAAGAATGGCAGTCCCCTGCTCCCGGTTGATTCTGGCCACGATGGTAAAGATCTCTTCCACCAGCAGCGGCGCCAGGCCAAGGGACGGCTCATCCAGCATGATCAGGTCCGGCTGTGCAATCAGCGCCCGACCCAGGGCCAACATCTGCTGCTCGCCGCCGGAGAGGTAACCGGCCAACTGCTTGCGGCGCTCCTTCAGTCTCGGGAAATAGTTATAAACCAGCTCATAGCTGTCACTCAGGGACGGCTTACTGCCACTGAGCGCGTAGGTGGCGGCAATCAGGTTCTCCTCAACCGTGAGGTCCTCGAACACTCGTCGGCCTTCCATGACATGAAAGAGTCCGTCGCGCACAAGCCGCTCCGGCGGAACACCTTTTACATCCTTACTCCTGAAGCGTACTTCGCCGGCAGTGACCTCTCCGTCTTCCAGGGTCAGCAGCCCTGAGACGCTTTTGAGGGTGGTGGATTTACCAGCACCGTTGGAGCCGAGGAGCGCCACAATGGCCCCCTTCGGCACCCGCAGTGACAGGCCCCGAAGGACCTGCACTGACTTGTTGTAGACCACCTCGATATTATCGATTTCCAGTAAGGCTTCCATACAGCCCCTCAGTCGAGGTGGATCCAGTCCGACACTGGCTCATAGCGGCCTTCGTCAGCGTTCACCCGCCAGATACGGCCTACCGGGAAAGACATGTCCCGCACGGTCACCGGAATCCCGATGATTCCGCCGGTGTCCCAGTCCTCGATGGAGGCCAGAGCCTCTGCCATGTTGTCCGCGTTCAGCTCCTTGCCGGCATCCAGGGTGCGCTTGATCACTTCGGTCCACACCATGGCGTTGAACCAGCCCTGGATATACCCGGTGGGACGGTAACCGGCCTCCGGATCACTCTTCTCGGCCTGGGCCCTCAGGGCATCCAGCATCGGGCCACTTTCCTCACTGTCGTAGTAGTTATAGGGCATCACGCCCATGTAACCATCAGCATCTGCACCCATCTTGT
>Ga0208300_100871_pt1 | contig 16157 bp, 19 predicted proteins | sample 23_taG_FD_184096 | JGI IMG/M metagenome (GOLD analysis project Ga0208300, IMG submission 184096) | Marine viral communities from Cariaco Basin, Caribbean Sea - 23_WHOI_OMZ (SPAdes) (version 2) | ecosystem: Environmental > Aquatic > Marine > Oceanic | place: Caribbean Sea: Cariaco Basin... | reverse complement strand
AAGGCATGCCCTTTTGATACACGTTGGCAAGTGTCAGCTCGGGCGGTTTCGCTACCGCCATAGGGGAAAACAGAAGGGAGATCAGCACCGGCAGCGCGGCGCTGAACAATCGAAACGGCATGGCAATTCCTTTGCTCTCAGTTGCTTTTTCCTACAGAGGTCAGACTTTCCTTTCCGCCCCTGGTCATCATCCGCGTATTAGTCGTTTCCGCAGGTGCTCCTCACCTTTTCCCGGAAATCCTCACGAATACGGGTATTCTCGGCCTCATTGACATAAACCCGCTCGCCCTGATCGTTGATGTTGTAAAAGGTCGAAACGCTGGCAAGAAACTTGAGACGCGCCCGAAGCTTTTTACACAGCTCGGCTTGCTTCTCCGCTTTCTCTTCAGCCTTGGCATTCGCCGCCTGCCGCGCCTCACGCTCTTCCTGCTGCTGATCCAGAAAATCGGTCATCTTCTGATGCCGTTCCCTGGCACCCGCATCTACGCTGGCCGGGGCGGAGTGAACTTTAACTTCGCTTGATGCCGCTTTAGCCGGTGGACGGTCTCCGAAATGGGTCTGGCCATTGGCGTCAACCCATTTGTAGACGCCTGCGTTTGCGGAGAGGGGGATAAGCAATATTAAGATTACCATTGATTTCACAGAAGCTCCTTTTCGACCAAAACCTAGCATTCCATGTTGATCAGTTTTATGTGGTTGTTGATTCTTGCTGCAATAATGTTCAACTTTGCTTCAAAGAATGCCGGCAAGCGCAAGATACCAAAGATCTCAATTATATTCTTAGTAGTGTGTTTCCAGACGTTCAAATCGGTTATAAAAACCCCTTGCACCAAAAATCACACATAAAAAGCTAATCTAAACTACCTACTTCCTTTTTTGGGTATGCGACTACTATTACTTTTCGATGTTCCGGGGCAGCTTTTCTTGATGCGCGTTTCCCTGCATCATTGAAGACGCCTCGCCCTTCAAAGCTCACAGAACCGCTTGATATTCCCAACGCAAACAGGAAATCGGCGACCGATTTTGCGCGATCGAACGAAAGTTTTTCATTCTGCGCTTCCTCACCCAGTGGGTCTGTGTATCCCAGCAATCTGACAGCGAAATGAGATTCGCTGTCGATAATCTTGGCAATGGCTCTGAACTTGAGCTTCATCGTTTCTGTCAGCTCATGGCTACCCAACCCATACCCTGGAACAGGTAATTTCTGACCGAGATCGCTCTTTGACCAATGCGCCAAGACCGAGTCTGCGTAGTTCTGGATAGATCGTTCAATGTCCACGAGCAACGTCACTTCATCAAATGTAACCCGCACACTTTTACCGATTCTGGAAATGTGGGCGGAAAAAACGCGTTCCAATGGCCCATGTTCAGGGTAGGTAGCGGATATGTAGAACTGATCCGATTGCGCCCCATCTGCTTGATCGGGATAAAAGACGCTCCATCCCTTGATCGAGCCACATGAGCTACCTTCACAAGAAAACGCGATCCGATAACCCTCTTTTCGAAGAACCTTTTCAGCCAGGCTGAACGCGGTCAAAGAGCCAATATGGGATGGGAGATCCAGAACCCTTCTATCGATTTTTCCTTCGTAAATTCTGGATTTATCTGCCTTGAAACCTTCAGTCTCACCAGGCGAACTTGGGTACAGGTAATTCAACGTGCCCAGCACGAGCTCGTATTGACCAAAGTCTGTCTGCTGCCTCGAGTATTCATGCGCACCATCCAAGCCTTTATATAGTTGGCTTGATATCGACGCAGCTGAGCTGGGGGGCACAGAAAACAAACACGCGATTGCTGGAAAGAGCCTGAGTAAAATGATCCATTTCATGAAAGAAACTCCTTTTAAAAATGCGCGCCCAAAGACTACCAGCGGATTGGCGTTTGCATTCGAACCACACTCATAGCGCTGACAGGCAGATAATATGAGCTATTTATGAGGGATAATGCTCTGCACGCCCTCCAGTGAGGGTTTTTGGCGCCTGGTAGGCTCGCATAGGTCTGATAAATAAGATAATTTACAAATGGCACAATCATTTCGTAGCACCAATGCCCACGAATCTTTAGCAAATTCGCATCCTGAAGATTAATTCTCACAGTGCCTGTCCCTGCCTTCACAACCTTCTCCGAAGCGCTTCGCACGTTGAGATTATCGTTTGGCATCTGCTTGATTCGTCTCTCTCGCCTATTGTTATCGAGGTAGTGCTGGGCTCGCTCAAACTCTTTATAAATGGCCTTGGTCGGAGAAATAATGTCCACCTTACCGATTGGCGCTGCGGGTACCTTCATCGCTGCATACAAAGACGTTCGCCTGATAATCAGTTCCGAGTAGGTGGCATCCCTCAGATATAACGGGGCCATGGCCTCGGCCAGTTTTTTTTCCATTGCAGCCTTATTTGCGTGGGTGATCGAGCCCTCTCTCGCAGCCTGAAAAGTCGCATTGTTCATAGTGGACTTGGCGTTATAGAGGAAGCCCATCTGAATTATGCCAAGCGTTAGCATGAGCAGAATTGGCCACAACCACACGCTCTCTATGATGAAAGAACCTTGTTGCTTGAAGTGACGTCCTTGTCTCTTCATGGTTGCGCTTCCCGCCCTATTTCACCAAGTGTTCAATCAGTGCTTCCCGGGAACGAGCCAGTATTGCGGAACCAGGTGTATCACTCGGAAAGTAATGCTGTGCGTTGTCCAGAACAGCAAGACTCTGCTTGAGCCTCGTCAAGGAGAGGTTGCTCCAGCCACGAATATCGTCCGGACGTAGCTCTGTGCATTTTTCAAACATCCTGACCGCCGCCTCCAATTGGCCAGTCCGCACATAAATATTGCCTAACCGAAGCCACGGCTCATAAGAATCGGGTCGGATCCGAGACACTTTCCGGTAGGACGCCTCAGCCTCAGTGAGCAATCCCGTCTCGTACTGGGCAGCTGCTTTCTCCAACCAGAAAGCAAATTCTGAGTTCTCTTTCTTTCCGGGCGTGGATGCGCAGCCCGCAACGAGAAACATTACCCCCAAAATAAGAAGACGAAACTTCTGCACACTGGCTTTTAAACCCATATCAGGACCTTTACTGTTCAAAATTCAAGTATTCGCCAACTTTTAGAACCGGCGATACGACTTCACCCGCCTTTAATTCCAATACATATTTTGCACCCGGGACAAACAAGCAACGTCCGGACCGCACGTTGAAGTAACTGCGAATCAAGCGACGTTTTTTATCCAGAAAATACACGTCGATTTCAAAGGTCATGCCAATCGTGTGTATTGAGGAACACGGGTATATAAGGAGGCCATCGATCGTTCTCGCTAAACCTTCTTTCTTGAAACCCATGAGTCGTTTCATCCAAGTGTCGGCATGACCGATCGTTATGCAATAGCCATTCCCGGACTCCAACGTGGATCTTCGATACGTAGCGTCAAACAACACAAGTTTCTCTTCGGCTCGCCGGGTAAAGCCCTTTGAAACCGGCATTACATTTCATATAAAAATTTCATCGCAATCGGAAACCCGAGTACGATAAATGTCATCGGAAATATAAATGCCACCAAAGGGAAGATCAGTTTGACCGGCGCTTCCATTGCCATCTTTTCCGCGCGCTGAAACCGCTCCACTCGACGCTGATCCGCCTGAATCTTTAACGTTTCGCCCAAGCTACTCCCTGTTTTCTCTGCCTGTGCAACTGCGGTTACAAAACTGGTTATTTCCTTCAACTCCAGTCTTTCTGCCAGCGCGCGGAGTGCATCCACCCGATGCATGCCAGCCCGTATGTCCCGCATGACCTTTTCAAGCTCCAGTTTTAATGCCCCTGCAGGCCCTTTCTCGATTGCCTGGGTCATTGCGCCGGAAAGGTTCATTCCGGCCTGGACCGCCATTGTCAAAAAATCCAGAAAGGTTGGCAGTTGCTTCAATATCATTGTTTCTCGTTTCTTGCGCCGGTCCCTGAGGGAAAGAGAAGGCATAACCCACCCCACAATAAATGCGAGAGGCAGGTAAAAAGGGGTAAACGCCTCCAGAAGCCACATCATCAACGCAAAAACACCAGACGCAGAAATGGCCGCAAGAATCTTGAGCCCGACAAACTCATCCGCCGTCATCAAGTAAGCAACGCCTGACCGACGCATCTGCCGATAATAGTATTCAAGGACATCGGTAGGAAAACGCTCCCCCAGATAGAACGCAAAAACCCTCACCACAGGCCACATGACCCGCAAGCCGGCTGGTAAAGGGTCCATGTAATCACGCTGGGAGTCCGGAACAGACGATTTGATATTTCGTATCGCGAGAATGAAGAACGCGACTGCCAGGAAGGCGGCGACAAACAACATCGATTTCATGAGAGTCATTATCTGGGCCTCAGACATCAATGGTTATGATTTTTTTAATAAAGTGATATCCGAGGAGTTCGAAAACGATGATGACGGCGCAAACTCCCCATCCGACGGGATCTGTCCATAATCTGGACATGGCTGATGGCTCAATGTGATAGATGATCAAGGCAAGAAACAGAGGAAGTGCTGCCATCACAATTCCCTGATATTTCCCCTGTGCCGTGAGCGCCCTGATCTTCCCCTCCATTTCAAGTTTCCGTCTAATCGTCTGCCCAAGTCGCTCAAGCGTATCGGACAGTTGTCCTCCAATTTCCCGGGATATCTTGATACCTGATGTCACCAGGACCAATTCCTGCAGAGGCATCCGATCACAGAGATTATCCAGCGCGACCGGATACTCTGTACCCATTCGCAGTTCTTTCTGGAGCAGGCCGAACTCCTGTCTGATCGGTCCCGATATCTCGGCGAGAACAGTGTCCAGAGCGGTGGACATGTTGCCCCCGGCCCGCATGCTGTTTGCAAGGGCAAGAAGAAAGTCCGGCAAATCGGACAAAAACTGGTTGCGCCGTCGTGAACGGAAGAATCCATACAACCAACTCGGGAACCAGGCACCAGCAGTCGCTGCAATCAGGGCAATTACAATGGCTCCGCTAGCCAACCAGGCAATAATGAATACCAGCAAAAGCGAAACGATGTTTGCGATATAAAGCTTCTTGGGATCGATAAAAATGAACAGGTCTGAAAGGTTTGCTCGTGCAGCCTCAGTGAATCTCTCTTCGTATCGCTGGACACCAATTTTAATGTAATAAAAACAGATAGCCGCGAGCAGAAGGGCTAGCAGTGAGGAAGCAAAAACGGCAACCAATACGGTGTCAGACATGCCTGACTTCCTTTTCTTGATGATTTTCCGGCCGTCGATCGAAAATCGACAGGTCAACACGGGCTCCCTGTTCTGCCAGCTTTTCGTAGAACTCCGGAATAAGACCCGTTGCTTCGAACACCCCTCTGACCTTCCCATCACTTCCATAACCTGTCTGGCGGAAGCGAAAGATTTCCGCCAACTGAACCGTATTCCCCTCTATACCGGTCACTTCGGTAATCGATGTCACTTTTCGACTACCACAGGAGAACCGGGTTTGCTGCACGATAATATTTACTGCCGAAGAGATTTGCTCACGGATAGCAGCCAACGGCATCTCAAAGCCACTCATCATCACCAGGACTTCGAGCCTTGATACGCAGTCACGCGGAGAATTGGAGTGAATCGTTGTGAGTGATCCGTCATGGCCGGTATTCATGGCCTGTAACATATCCAGCGCCTCCCCGCCCCGGCACTCTCCCACCACGATCCGGTCTGGCCTCATTCGCAGGCAGTTCTTGACCAGATCCCGGATGGAAACGACGCCCTTACCCTCCTGATTAGCAGGTCTTGCCTCCAGGCCCACAAGGTTCGGCTGAACCAGACTCAACTCGGCCGCGTCCTCGACCGTAATGATTCGCTCAGAATCAGGGATAAAATTCGACAGCACATTAAGCAGAGTGGTTTTGCCCGATCCGGTGCCACCCGAGATAATCACATTTCTTTTAGCTTTCACCGCAATCTCGATGAACTCGATCATCGCAGCGCTGACGGATCCGAAATCAATAAGGTTTTGAGCTCTCAATCTTTCCTTGGCGAATTTACGGATAGTGATGCTCGGCCCTTTCAATGCGAGGGGAGGGATCACGGCGTTTACTCGTGATCCATCTGCCAACCTTGCGTCCACCATTGGCGAACTTTCGTCAATCCTCCGTCCCAATGGAGCGACGATTCTTTCAATTGCACTGATGACTGCCTTGTCGTCGCTGAATGTCACATTGGATTTTTTCAAGCGTCCATTCTGTTCAAAAAACAGCTGATCGGCCGAATTAACCATGATTTCTGTTATCGAGTCGTCGGCGAGTAATTCTTCCAGTGGCCCCAGCCCCACAGCCTCTGCAAGAGACTGCCTGGCAAGTTCTTCAGGGTCGATTTCCAGAGGCAGGTCCTCTGCGTCATTAACAATTCGATCAATTGCTTCCCCGATAACCGCTCGCAGCTCGCCGTCACTCAGGTTATTAACATCAATCCGTCGCAGATCAAGGAGCTTAACGAGCCGGTCTCGAACGCAGACCCGCCAGGTCGCATAGAGTTCTTCGTGCTCAGAGACACTGGACTTAGAGACTGCTTCCGACTCGGATTTGTTTGCGGAAACCGGTGAGAACAATCCGGTTTGCTGGCTTATGCCGGCAGTCTCGCAAGCAGAACTGCCTTGAGATCGCTTGCTGATAACCTGAAGAGCGTAATCTCCGATTACTATCGAGTCCTCAAGCTTTATGGGGCCATGAACGGAAACCTTGGCACCATTTACGATTACACCGGTTCTTGAAAAGTTATCTTCGATAAAAACGCCTTCTTCTCGCTCTGAAAGCCAGGCATGTACTCCACCGACCTTCCGTCCCTGAAGAACAATCATGTTGTCGCGGTCGCGTCCAATTCGGCATTTCTCCTCTGCGCAGTGGACCTTCTGAAGAACCTTGCCCCTCTTTGAAGCTACCTGTATCTCGAACATGGCTTAATCCATCAACGATTCGTTCAGTTTTCCATCCGCCCAGGGTTTGGACATCCGGCGCCCCAGTTCCAACAGCTCCCTGTTCTTCTGGCTGTCCGCTGATATCAGCTGCGGAGTCACAAACATGACAATTTCCGTTTTTTCCTCAATCGTTTCGGTAGATCGGAACAACGCGCCGAGAAAAGGAATGTCTCCAAGAAAGGGCATTTTTGTCGACTGGTCAGAGGTGTTGGCGGCCGCCAAACCGGAGATAACGATGGTTTCTTCGGCCTTGACGTTAATGACGTTCGCAACGTTTCTGGTCAACAGACCAGGCGTGTCTCCCGCCTGATTAGCACGATCTATGGAACTTACCTCCGCGGCGATGCTTGTCATGATGTTGCCCTCTCCATCGACTACAGGCTCGATTTCAAGGGCGATCCCGTAGGAGCGAAACTGGATGACAGGCCGGCCCAACTCATCAATCGTCTGATAGGGGAGCTCACCGCCAGAGTTGAATTCCGCTAACTCCCCACTTCGGGTCACCAGCTTGGGAGAGGCGAGAATCGACGCTTCGCCGCTTTCTGCCATTAAATCAATCTGGGAACCCAGACCACTACTCAGGCCGGCATAGCCATAGAAACTGTCTACTCCGGCGCCACCGACCGCAGTAAGAATCTCCTCAGAAAAATCATTTGCATCGGGAGAAAAAACGGCAAACCGTGAATTGGTCCCAAACGGCGCGTACAGTCCTACCGATGGCCCCGCCGCAACCTGGCCCCAGCGGATACCAAGTTGCTCGGCTGCTTTACGATTTACCTCAATGATCTGCACGTTCATCAACACCATGTCTTTCATGGTGAACGCTTTTTCCGTAGTCAGATCGAGGCTTCCCGGTAACGCAGCTGAAAGCTGGGTGACTCTTTCTCTGTCCTCAGGAGAAATCTCGCCCTCGAAGATCAAAACTCCGTTTACCTGCTCCAGTCGAAGATTGGGGATCCTCTCTGCAAATTCCCGCGCAGCCCTCAAGGCTCGGGAGAGGTTTTGCTGGAAAACCGTCACAACGAATCGTGTCCTTCGCTCACCGGCCGTCCAGACTTCCACCGTGCTCTCGCCGACACCATCGGCAATAAAAAGCAATTGGCCGTTATCCAGTGCCCGATAATTAACGACGTCGGAATTTCCAACAGCCACTCTTTTCACGTTTGCCAGATCAAAGACACGCACTTGACCGACAAACATTGATACATAGGTCGTTTCGGCTGCGGTAAGAGAAGAAACCTGAAATCCGAGAATTAATACCAGCAGCAATCTTCGGGCTAACAGCTTTTCCAGGTTGATTATCATGTCAAACATCCTTGTCACTCCGACACAATTGCATGCTGGTTGAGAACCGAACCGACACTGCCTCGGAATTTCTGAGCCAACCGGTATCGATCAATGCCACCGTTGGATTCACCTGGCTCGAGCATTTCATATCGAGCCTCAAGCAAACCGTTCTCCGCTTTCCCCCCGATGCTTTCGATTCCTGCCGCATCCGACTTCAAGCCTCTGGATCCACCCGGGTAGGATGCAACGCTCTGATCGTTCGGATGACGCAAAAGGATATTGAGCGTTTCCTTTTCGCGAGCCATAAGAATTTCGGTGACCAGATAAGCGGGAACAGCAATCGTGATGGTTCCAAAGAATGGCTCCTCCGGGTAAACACCATTGGCCTTGGCGTATTTGGCGTCAATTCTTGTCATGGTGCCTGTTGCCAAAACCTGGACTTTTTCCATCAGGCGTCGGAGCACATAGTCTTTAGAGTCAGAACTTGCTCCCTCCAGCTCACCTGAAATCACCAGGTCAATAAAATCGCCGGCTTCGAGCATTCCGGCCACGGCATTGAGTTCATCGACAGGCAACGTCATAGCCCGCCAACCCTTTTTTAGCTGCGCGGAAAAACTGGATTGATGACTCAGGCCTGAGATGTAGGACTTCAGCAAAGGTCGCCCGGGGTCGAGAGGAACAAGAATGGTCTTCTCCGCGTATAACTCGAACTCTTGAGGAGCTATCGCGTCCTGAGGCAAGTATTTCTGTGGAATATCGGCGATGGCCATATTATCGAGGGTGATCGATTCACCGGGACTGACAGCCGTACTGGCAACCACCACTTCAACGGACGGCCCATCCATTGATGCAGCGGCTTGCTGCAATTCCGCTTCACGAGTGTTTAGGTAAGAGAGTGTGCCCCAACCGGCAAGTCCGGCAAAAAGCAGAGCGAGCAGCACTAGGCCGCCTGTTTTAAGAAAACCAGCCATTAAACAGTTCCATCCTTGGCAAACTACGAAATATTCCCTTCTACAATGGGTAAGACATACCCCAGACGTAATGGTGATGACTATCCTTGAATCCCTGGATCATCATTTCCATCACAGATTCATTCTGACCCGGTATCGGCACAAACAACATTGCCACTGTCACAATCATGACAACGAGGTATTCTGCGGTTGAAGCCCCAGACTGATCTGAACGAAAAAATTTCCGGTCGGCTAAGCATTTGCCACGAAGCATCCTGTGCTCCCAACGCTTAGTCATAGCTTTCCACCAATACCCCATAACTCTCATTTTCAAACCGATTGAAAACGATACTGATTTCACCGCTGCCTTTATTCATCAGCAGCAAAGCCTTATTTCTATCCGCCGGCAATTCCGAGAGCTCTGCCCAGCCATCGGCTAAGTAGCGATTCCGGTAGAAATTGTAATTCGCTTCGATCGACTGGGAGTTCTTGAACTGTATTACTCGCCCGCGCTTGCCGGCATCGTCAGAAAACACATCTGACAGAATTTCCGATCCCGCGGGCTTGGCAAAACCATCCGCCTGATAACCGACCAATTCCATCGGCCTGGATACCGCAAGAAACCCTTTTGAAGATCCCATTGACGATTCCACGACCTGAACTGTGTAGAGGTATGGATCCTCCGATCGGCTGATAACCTGCCAACCTCCAGCTTCCTCTTCGATAAACCCGGGGCTGTCGGGGACCGCCGGTTTTTTCCATTCTCGACGATAGTAACTCAGTACCTCCTCAGGTGGTTGAGCAGTGGAGAACTCCCAGATTTTTGTTGGCAGGCCGTTGATACGCATATCCTCGCCCACAATGACTACGCTGACACTTTCCGGAGAGGGAAACTCAGGCCATTCCATTGCTGATGCTGGCATCCACACTAGAGCTGGAACACCCCAGATAACCACTGTTCTCAGTGCCCGATAAACCCACGTTCGGTAAAGGCTTCCTGATAGAGGGAGTTGTCTGATCAACATGACTGCCGCCCCCTAGCCTTCGCTAAGCGGTGGCACGGTAATCTATCCACATCGATCTTCCCCAGTTCCAGTTTTCTGAAATCTTTAAATCGCGCCAAACCAGACAGCTTACCCAAGGCTGACGCAATACCAAGATTTGAAACCAGACTGGTTGCAACGATGCCATCAATCGAATCCTCAATGCGCGCGGGGGAACCCGCATTCCAGCTTTCGGTGAGGAGCGTATTTGTGCTGCTGCTCGAAATAGCTTGCCAGCCGAAATCCAGTGCAGGAATCCAATCATGCTTCCAGGTTAATGTGGATGTCTGGAGCCCTTTTTCATTGAGATCCAAACCGAAGGCGACAACTTTGCCGAGTGCCCCTGCGACGCCACCACTGGCAGCTTTGGCGTCACTGAACGAAAAAGCCTGTAGAGCGCCAGACTCCTCCTTGAAGACCGGTCGCCGAATGCCTGCCCCCATATTTACACTCAACATAGGGTCAAGTTGACGGCCGCTTGGGGCAACCGTTCGGCCATCTTCACGACTATCGATGGGGCGTTCGGGCTCGCCCAAAACTCGCGCAACCGTCTCGTTCAGAACAACAGTGTTCACTTTTTGATGTGGGCTATTTCCAGCCGGCGACCATACTGTACGCTCCCAGGCAGCGTATCGAGCCGCTTCCTGCATCTCGTGCTGGGTATTGCCGATTTTCATCAGGAAAACGGTTCCAAGGGCCAGGGGCACTAGTACAAAACCTGCCACAACAAGAAACTCGGCCAAGGCCTGCCCTGATTGATCCCTATGCCCTCGGCATTCTGTTGTTTTCATCGATGTCACTCCCTGACATTGAAGATTCTCAAAAACTATAGAAGGGTTGCCGCCAGCCGTAACATCCGGTTCTTATCCTCAAGCTTAGACAGGCGTGGCTGCCAAAACGGATTGTAGAGGTTGCCGTATTCCCTCAAACGATCTGATCGGCGAAAAACGTTTATGCCATTCGGCCGAGAAAAGTAAGGGACGGCCTGACTCAATGCAGACAATCTGTTTTTATGCAATCCACCAGCGCCCTCAACATCGAGATTGCTGGAGCCGCTGCCAAAGTCGGTGTACTTGGACGTCCTGACGCCACTGTTTCCGTGAGGTTTCGTCAATAGTACTGCGACGCCTGGTGCTTCACTGATCAGACCGTCCTCTTTGATATCGTAGAAAGCACGCAAGCCATTAAAGACACCAGTCGATCCATTTCGATTGAACTCCAATGCCGCCAAACGAGAGGCCCAACGGTTCACTCTATAGGAGTTCGCGTAGCGGTTTCGGCCACCCAATCCCCTGAAAAAATCAAATGGTCGCTCCCCACCAGTGGCCGCAGCCCCCCAGGCGACAGGCAAGAATTCTCGCCAGGAGCGCCAACCGCATCCACTTGTCCAACTGCAACGATAATAGCTTCCATGAAAAGCCATAGTATCCATCGCTGACCAAGTGTAATAGTTGCCGTGTTCATCCGGCTTCCTGGAGCTCCCGGTCAGTTCACTGCCACCGGTTTTCTGTATCTTGACTCGGAAATCAAACGGAATGTAGACCGTTCCCATCCAATTGTAGGTTCTGTTTCTGGAGAACCCGTCCCTTGAACGCAAAGTCACCGAACGAAACTCATCCATACGGTTTTTATTTTCGGTGTACTTCTGCCGGCTGCGAGATCTCAATGTCCTTGTGACTTTTTCCGGGCTGTACCTCTGAGTGAAAGACTCATGGTTCTTAAGATATCTTTGAATAAACAATGAGTGCTGAAGGGTAATTGACCGATCAACATCGGGATCATTTTTTTTAACAACATTAGTAAATATTTCTCGCGCCATTAGTACTGTGCCGAGATGATGTATTTGTTGAGCGTTGCTGAGTTGTTGCTCTAGAAAATTGATACCGAAAATAACTACGTTGATCGCGCTATCCAACCCTCGAACTGCCGATGAAACAGCGCTTGAGATCCCCGCGAAAACTGCCCGAAGAGGCGGGAAAAAACTTGTTATATGAGACAGGTTGCTCACAAATCGATCAATAAACCTGGCCCAAGAAACTATGCTGATCGATTGCGCGATGGCGACCTGATTGGCAACCATAGCCCTATTGGTGTAAGCCTTAAAGTTAAGATCTCTGGACTCAACCGTTGCCACACTGAATGCCGCAGCATCGGATGTATTTTGCAACCGAGTCTTCTCTGAAGAAATACGACTAGCATTGAACGAGTAACTAATAATGAGCGCCAATAAAGCCAACAACGAGAGATAATAAACGAGGATACTCCCGCGTTGTTTCAAAGAATTTATGTTAGCTAAAGATCGGTTCTTGAGGCTTTTTTTTTCACATAACAACACATCAGACATCGCATGCTTTTCCATCTTCTGATTGATAGTTCACATGGATCAAAGTGCTGCCATTAATAACAAAAAGTGGATCTGTACTCTCGAAAACCCAGACTCCGGCACCATTTTTTACATCCCCGTGTTCATAAATGGCACAACTGGGATGCCCTTCGATCTCCAGATCTTCAACTCTCTGATAGATTGATGAATCTAATACTGAGCGATAGAAAGTACATACTTGTTCAACTGATTGCTTGCTTCTGATTCCGATCGTGCAGTCGGAATCTCCACCACCGCCAACAAATACGCCACCTGGTGCGAGTGGGATCGGAACATCCGAGGCTGAGGGCATTTTAACGCTCGCATCGATTTCCGAGAGTGGCGTGCCATCAGCAAAAACACCCCACTGCGCATACGGCTCTGCCACAGCAGATGATGAAACCAAGATGCCAATGGCGATCAGTAATCGCGCAGCCTTCATAATAAATCCCCGAAGAAGTTTTATGATGGTCGGGGACTGCCTTGACAGCCCCGAATATATCGCAGCAGCCTCTACTTTTGATTCCCGTCGTAGTAATTGGACAGATCTTTTTTGGTCTTGGCTGCCGTCTCCGCATTATCTGCAGAGGTTTTTGCCGCGTCCCTGGCACTCTTACCAGATTCGCCCGAAAGCTCATTGGCCAAACCGGCCATTTGCTGACGGACGGTATCGCCGAACAGACGATAAACGCCGATAGCCGCAACAGCGATGAGTGCCACGATGATGATGTATTCAGTCATGCCTTGACCGCGAATGCGGCGAATTCTTACCGATTGCATAAAAATCTCCCTGAAAAACCATTAGTCCATTAGGCAGCCAGTCAGTAGCAGCGGTATTACGGATCCATTGCCAAGGCTTTGCGGCCGACATAATCCGTGACACACGAGGGGCTATTGGGGGAACAGTGCGAAGAGAAAACCGTAAGGTAAGATACCCTAATCCGTAAGGGCAAAACTCGACTCACTTCCATGTGTTAGCCTGCTGACGTCCTGATCAGCTTGGAAGAAGACTACTCTGCCATCTCTAAACCGTCAATATTCCGTTCACGTTTATTAAAAAACCGAGAACTTAACCACATTAGCCAGTTCTTCGGCGTGCTTGCTGTTTTGGCCCGAGGGCGCAACATCATTAAAGCCTGCGAACCAGCTCGACACGCCGATTAAGACGTTTCCCTTCTTTCGACTCATTACCAGCCACCGGAGCATAAGGCCCAACGCCGGCCGCGGCCAGTCGTCCACTCTCTACCGAGTACTGGGCGGTGAGCACCTCGGCAACCGAAGCCGCCCGTCGGCCGGAAAGGCTCAGGTTATAGTCGCTTTCTCCAGTGTCATCCGTGTGCCCCACTACGTATAGATCCAGCTCGGGGTGGGAAGTCATCAGTTCCGAAATAGCCTCCAGGGCCTCAGCGGAGTTTTCCTTTACTTCAGCTGAATCCGTATCGAAATAGATTCCATAAACAAGCGCTTTACCTGATCGCTCGATTTCCTGGTAGAGCTGATCCGCATTGACCTCAATCAGGTCGTTCTCAGTGCCCGTCTCTTCAATGACAACCTGCTGCAGCCAGACTTCGCCTTCAAACCCACCCGCGTATATTCCGACCACAACGCGCCCTTCCGCAACCTCACGGCTGGCAATCAGGTAGTGAGGGTCTCGAAAATAATTCTCAACATCGCCGGTGACTGCAAGACGCTCGCCCAACGCTTCCGAAGCATCGTCTCCACCACATTCAGCCTTTTCACAGGCATACTCCAACGTAAAACCGAGCTTTTCGATCGCCTCGAGATAATTTTGAAACACCTTCAGCGTTGAAACGTTCTCTATCTGATAAGAGTGTTGAGTGATATCGCCAGTCAGGTCCAGGTTTTCAGACGCGACCCCCTCGGAGTTCAGAACGGTGAGAGGAAGCGACATTTTCTCGTACTCAACCGTTCGGGATCGGTAAAGTCGGGCGCCTGGGTATCGCGCCATCATGGGGTGATCCTGCTTCTTCTCTTCGGCTGTTCGCTGATCTCCAGTGGCCGCATCCTTGTGCGCGCGAGACAGGTACTCTTCGGAAACGGAAATCAGGGTGTTCTGGCGGGGCACCTCTTCTACAACGACCTGCTGCACCCTCACGTCACCGTCAAAACCTCCCACGAAAAGGCCGACATGCACCATGCCCTGCGCGCCAGAGAGGCTTGCCCGGAGGAAATACGGTTTACGATAAAAGTTACTGCCGAAGTAGCTGACACCAGCCACGCTCGCGGCAAGCTCATGCAGGCCTGAATCCTTATCTCCACACTCATCCAATTCACAAACCGATACCAACTGTGCACCCGATTCCTTGAGTGCACCTCTGTAGTTTTCGAATACCTTCAGCGTGGAAACACTCTCAATTTCGTAAACTATTCTTGTGAGATCACCAACCAGGGTATCGATGTGCAAATTGCCTCCAGCGTCTAGGGGCCCCGTTGGCAGGTCGACTTTCTCGTATTCGGTATAAAGCCACTCATCGATTTCTGCACCTGGATAGCGAGTCAGGAGCGGATGGTCTGGCTCTTCGGCGATCACTAATGGAGCAAAAAGAGAAAACGTCAGTAGGAAAAGCACTCTCAGAAACATGAACATTCCTTATTCAGCGTCAAGAAAGGCTGCCGATCCGGGCAGCGGCACGGCACATCATGTCACCACGCTCCCATTCGAGCAAAGCAGTGATCTGGCTGGAGCAGAGTTCTGAGACATGGGGCGTGTTTAAGGAAGGGCCAGCTTTCTGGCGATGGGGAAATATTGTAGATTATCCTCTCGCGCCGGTTTTGCTCTCCGGCTCGTAAAGGACGAGAACTACACATCCACAGAAAGAAGGAACTTTCGATGCACACCCATGCACCTCGCACGGATATCCACCGCCGTTGCCTTCAACTTTCAATGGTATTTACGCTGTGGCTGCTGGTCATGCCAGCCATGGCCGACAGCCTCAAAAGCTCTACCATTAAATCGTTTATGGCCAGCCAGCAAGAAGTCACTAATCTTCTTGACCAAATTGCGGGAAACCAGGCAACAGACTTCTCAGACGATGATGAAGACTGGAATATGGATTTCACCAGCGTATATTCGGGTTTCGTAGACGAACTCAGCAACCATCCACCCACTCTCAAAAAGGTCAGTAACGTGGTTGAGAGTCACGGCTTCGAGAACCTCGAACAGTGGAGCCGGATTGGCGACCGTATTTTCACGGCGTACATGGCAATCGACATGGAAGGCCAGCCAGCAGTTGATACAGGAGCAATGGAAAGCTACATGGCTTCACTTGAAGAGGGTCTGCCTGAAGCCGACATGCGAAACATCCGTACAATGATGGAAGGTGCCATCAGCTCCAGTGAAATGGCTCGCAACGCCCCCGTCAGGGATATTGAGGCAGTGCGGCCCCACATCGCTGAGGTGAGGGCACTTTATGAAACAGAAGCCAGATAGAGGAATCGGATATGAGTGACCTGAAAACCCGCTTCGACGAAGCCGTCAACTACATCCAGACTGCCGAGGGCGATTTCAAACCCTCCAACGAGATGAAACTGGAATTCTATGCCCTCTACAAACAGGCC
>Ga0208300_100866_pt1 | contig 16256 bp, 14 predicted proteins | sample 23_taG_FD_184096 | JGI IMG/M metagenome (GOLD analysis project Ga0208300, IMG submission 184096) | Marine viral communities from Cariaco Basin, Caribbean Sea - 23_WHOI_OMZ (SPAdes) (version 2) | ecosystem: Environmental > Aquatic > Marine > Oceanic | place: Caribbean Sea: Cariaco Basin... | reverse complement strand
CGCTGGAGTATCGGCACCTCGACTACCTACGTACAACAGGAAGAGACCGAAAACGAGGAGCGAGACATCACGGTCAAGAATACCGAGGCCAAGTCGCAGGTGGTGATGCCTTTTCGCTCGCATACGCTGAGCGTGGGCGGCAGCTACTCCAAGGAGGAGCTGGAAGATACCACTACCAATAAGATCTCCGAGCTCTCCAAACTGGACATGTACCAGTGGGCGCTGTTCATCGAGGACGAGTACTACCTCACCGATACTTTCTCGGTCACCGCCGGCGTGCGCATGGATGACAACGAAGAGTTCGGCAATCACTTCAGTCCGCGTCTCTACGGTGTCTGGAATCCAGCGCCGCTGTGGACAGTGAAGGGTGGCGTCTCGACGGGCTACAAGGCGCCCGGCGTACGCGATCTCTCGCCGGAATGGGGGGCCGTCAGTCGTGGCGGCAATACCTACGGTAACCCGGATCTCGAGCCCGAGACCTCGGTCACCAAGGAGATCGGCCTGCTCTACGGTCGGCCCAGCGGGCTCAATGGCGGGATCACGCTGTTTCGTAACGACTTCGAGGACAAGATCAGCCGGGTTCCCTGTACGGCCGTGGGCGCCCCCTGTGCGTCGGAGCCCGACAACAGCTATGGCCGTAGCCCCACCACCCGCGTCAATATCGACGAGGCTTATACACAGGGGGTCGAGCTGACGCTGGGAAGTCCGCTGAGCGAGACGCTGTCGGCCAAGGCGAGCTACACCTATACCGATTCCGAACAGGAGTCCGGTGAGGCAGAAGGGGAGCAGCTCACGCAGCTGCCCAGGCATCTGCTGAGCACCACCTTGGACTGGGATCCTGCCGGTCGATTCAGCGGCTGGGGTCGCCTGACATTCCGCGGCGATCAGGAAGAGTATGTGGCGTCGGGGCGTTCCGGCTCCACCGATGCCATTCCCTCCTACACATTGGTCGATACGGGCGGGTCCTGGCGAATCGCCCCGCAAGCCAAATTGCTGTTCGGCGTCTACAACGTCTTCGACAAGCGGATCGATTACGACACCTACAGCCTGGTCGAAGACGGTCGTCGCTACTGGCTCGCTATCGATCTCGAAATATGACGCCGCCTGGAAACTATCCACATAGGATCATCCTCTGGGGCAGCGTAAGACATATCCGGCATCGCCATAGGCCGATGCCGGCTTTCTACTCCATGAACTCGCTAGACAGGAAATCATTCATGCAGATTCGTTCTCACTCTCGTGGCGGCGTGCTGTTTTGCGCTGCGATCGCTCTGGCCGCATTGGCACAGGCTGCCCTGATCCCGCAAGCCCAGGCCCGCACGCTGGATACGGCGTACGGCGATGTCAAAATCGATGGCCAGCCCGAGCGCGTGGTGACGCTGTACGAAGGGGCGCTGGATACCGCCCTGACAGCGGGCGTGACGCCGCTAGGGGCGGTGGCGACTCGCGGCGGCGAGGGCGTGGCGAGCTATCTGGGAGAGGCCGCCGCGGATATTGCCATCGTCGGCACCGCACGCGAGACCAACATCGAGGCGGTCATCGCGCAGCGGCCGGATCTGATCCTGGCCTCGTCGCGCCTGCCCGAGTCGCAGTACCAGTTGCTGTCGCAGATAGCGCCGACGGTGGTGCCCAAAACCGAAGGATTCGAGCCGGAAGCCTGGAAGGCCGAAGCACGTCTCTTCGGCGAAGCGCTGGGCCGCGAGGCGGCGATCGATGACGCCATAGAAGCAATTGAAAATCGTTCTCGATCGCTTGCACAACGCCAGCCCAATGGTGACACTACCGCCACGCTGGCGCGCTGGATGCCCAACGGCCCGCTGGTGATGTCGACCCAGCTGTTCGCGACCGGGCTGCTGGCGGCTAGTGGTTTCGATGTGAAGGACGGCGGTGTGGTCAAGACCGGGCGTCCGCACAGCGATTCGCTGAGTCTCGAGAATCTGTCGAGTATCGACAGCGACTGGCTGTTCCTGGCGACGCTGAACGACGACGGCGAAGCAGCGCTGGAATCCGCCCGCCAGTCGCCGGCCTTCGAGCGCCTCGATGTCGTGCAGCAGGGCCATGTGGTGCCGGTGGACGGCCAGCTCTGGACCAGCGCTTCCGGGCCCATCGCCGCGCAGCGCATTCTCGATGATATCGAGGGCGTGTTGACGCAGTGACTACTGATGCCCTGATCCTGGATTCGATTCCATGCCTCGGATTTCATGACGACCTGCCGTGACTGAAACGATTTCCCGTGAGCGCTCGTCTTTTCGTGAACGATCGTCGCTCCTCAATCTGATGCTCGTCCTGCTGGCCAGCCTCCTGCTGGTCGGCGTGACGAGCCTGCTCCTGGGCGCCGGCGACGTTGGCCCGCTCGACGCCTGGTCGGTTCTGACCGGTGGCGGTAGCGACGAGGCGCGTTTCGTCGTCGAGTCGCTACGCTTGCCGCGCACACTGATCGGCGTGGCCGTCGGCATGGCGCTTGGCGTGGCGGGGTCGCTGATCCAGGCAGTCGCCCGTAATCCGCTGGCCGAGCCAGGGCTTCTCGGTGTCAGCGCGGGCAGTGCCCTGGCGGTGGCGATCGCGCTGGTGCTGGGCGCCAGCGCGGCGACGCTGCGAATCTCCGTGGCGCAGCTGGGGGCGCTGGCCGGATGCCTGTTCGTGCTGACGATGGCGCGCGTCAACGGGGTCGGCAACGATCCGGTCAGGCTGGTGCTGGCCGGGGCGATCCTGTCCGGGCTGCTGGGGGCATTGACCTCACTGCTGCTGCTGGTCGACCAGCGCAGTGCCGACGAAATCCGGTTCTGGGTCATCGGCAGCCTGGCCGGGCGTCGGCTCGAGGACCTTCGCGCTATCCTGCCCAGCCTGCTGTTCGCCGGTGTGCTGATCGTCGCCATCGCCCGGCCGTTGGCGGCGCTCGCGCTCGGCGAACGAGTGGCCGTCGGGCTGGGCCATCATCCCCGCTGGATCCGGCTCCTGTGCGTCATCGCGGTGGCGGTACTGGTCGGCGCGGCCACGGCGGTTGCCGGCCCGATCGCTTTCGTGGGGCTGGTGGTGCCGTTCGTCGCCCGGGCGCTGGCCGGTCCCGACATTCGCCGTACCCTGTGGCTGACGCTACCGCTGGGGCCGATCATGATTCTCAGCGCCGACATTCTGGCGCGACTGTTGGTGGCGCCCTCGGAGATGCCGCTGGGTGTGATTACCGCGCTGGTCGGGGCGCCGGTGCTGATCGCTGTCGTCCGTGCCCACCGATTGCCCGCGCTGTGACGCCTGATGAAGACTCGTACCCTGACACCGCCCGCCTGCCCGATGAATCGTCCTGATGCCGGCGTGACGCCTCCGCCCGGCTCGTGGCGCCTGAGCTGGGCGCTCGGCGAGCGCGACTATTCGATCCTGATCGAGCGTCGCGCCTGCTTCGTCTGCCTCGGCTTGCTGGCTGCGCTGCTGGCCGTTTCGCTTCTGTCGCTATGCCTGGGCACGCTGACGTTGAGCCCGCGGGAGGCGCTGGCCGGCGTCTTCGGTTACGGCGATCCGGTCAGCGCTTTCGTCGTCCAGGAGCTGCGTCTGGTGCGATTGGCCGCGGGTGTCGCGACCGGCGCGGCGTTTTCGCTCTCCGGCTGCCTGATGCAGACGCTGGCCCGCAACCGTCTGGCCACGCCCGGGATCGTCGGCATCGACAACGGCGCCACGGCCTTTGCCGTTGCCTCGGTCGTGGGGCTCGGCACGAGCCTGGCGCCGCCGCCGATGGCGCTGGCGGGGGCCGCCACGGCGACGGCCATCACCTTTGCGCTGGCCAATGACGTCGGGACGCGCGGCTATCGCTTCATCGTGACGGGGATCGGGGTCGGCGCGGTCTTCGGGGCGTTGACGCAACTGCTAATGGCGCGGGTCGCCATCGACACCGCCAACGCCGCCTATCCCTGGACCGTCGGCAGTCTCAACGCCCGCGACGGTGCCGCGCTGGTCTGGCTCTGGTGCGGTCTGGCGATCGGCCTCGTGGTGGCCTGTTATCTCTCCCGGGCGATGCGGATACTGCGCTTTTCGGACGCCGTGGCCCAGGGGCTGGGCTACCGCGTGCGCGCCTGTCGTTACACGGCGCTGGTGGTGTCGGTGGCGCTCGCAGCACTGGCGGTCGCGGTCGCTGGCCCGGTCGGGCTGGTCGGGTTGATCGGCCCGGAAATCGCCCGCCAGCTCTCTTCGCACCGGGGCGTTTCGCTGATCGCTTCGGCACTCTCCGGGGCGATCGTGATGGTCGCCGCGGATCTGGTCGGGCGGTTACTGCTGGCGCCGATCGAAGTGCCCGTCGGTATCGTGACCGCGATCGTCGGGGCACCGTTTCTTCTGTGGATACTGTTACGTCCTGCACCGAGGTTCCAGTCATGAACTCGTTTGCCGCTATCTCGTCCGATGCGTCGCCCTCGAACGTGTCGCCGGACGTCGCACCGCCCCTGGCCGCGCGCCAGCTCTCGTTGAGCTACGGGCGGGGCAGCGCGCGGCGCACGGTGATCGATGCGCTCGATCTCGAGCTCCCTGCCGGGCAGGTGACGGCGATCGTCGGCCCCAACGGCTGCGGAAAGTCGACGCTACTGGCGAGCCTGGCGAGCCTGGCGCGTCTGCACGTACCGGATCGGGGCGCGGTGCTGCTAGACGGTCACGATATCCAGCGTCTGCCGGCGCGCGAGATGGCGCAGCGGCTGGCACTGCTGCCGCAGGAAACTCTCGCGCCGGAAGGCCTGACCGTCGCCGAGCTGATCCGCTTCGGACGGCAGCCGCATCAAAGTCTGTTCAAGCAGTGGTCGAGGGACGACCGACGCGTGGTCGACGAAGCGCTGGCGGCGGCGGATCTGCACGAACTCGCCGACCGGCCCCTGGATGCCATGTCCGGCGGTCAGCGCCAGCGTGCCTGGATCGCCATGGCGATCGCCCAGCAGACGCCGCTGCTGCTGCTCGACGAACCGACTTCCGCGCTCGATCTCGGCCATCAGCTGGAAGTGTTCGAACTGATTCGGGACCTGGCCGCGGCAGGCAAGACGCTGGCGATGGTGGTCCACGATCTGGTCAGCGCCTGCCGCTTTGCCGACTACCTGGTGGCGATGCTGGACGGCAGGATCGTCGCTGCCGGCAGGCCGAGCGACGTGGTGACGACGGCGCTGGTTCGTGATCTCTACGGCGTGGAATGTACCTTGATGCAGGATCCGGCCACCGGCAGCCCGCTCCTGACCAACATCCGCTCGGCTCGCCACTCGCGAGGCTAGGGTGGCGTTGGCTCAGGCGTTGGCGTCTTCGACCAGCACGCGGGAAAACTTGACGATCTCATCGCGGCGATCGGCCCAGCCCAGATGCTGCCAGAAGCGGTGAGCCTCGTGATTGTCCGCCAGGGTATCGAGATGCACCTTCTCGATGCCCGCCGCCAGCAGCGCGGCCAGGCAATGATCGACCATCGCCCGGGCGAGCCCCAGCTGGCGATAATCCGGATCGACCATGACGTGTTGCAGATAGCCGCGGCGGCCGTCGTGGCCTGCCATGGCGCAACCCACGATGCTTTCCCCGCTGGCCGGGCGCGCCACGAAGCTCAATCCTGGATTTCGCTCCAGATAGTGTTGCGTGGCCGCGTAGCCATCGGCGGTTCTGAGCACCACGCCCGGCGTGCGCAGCATCATCGCGGTGAAATCCGCATGATCGTCGAGTGTCATGGGCAGGATATCGGGAAAGGCAGGGTGACTCATGAAACGGGCCTCGGCTTGCGTTGACGGCGAAAACGGATGTTGATGACGGCCAACCCGGCGATGACCATGGCCCCGCCCGCGACCTTGTTGATTCCCAGCGGATCGTCGAGCAGCCAGACGCCGAGAATGACGGCGAACACCGGCATCAGCAGCGTCAATGGCACCACGCGGCTGACCGGATGCTTCTGCAGCAACCGGTACCATAACCCGTAAGCGGCGATCGAGGACATCAAGGCGGTATACACCACCGCGCCCCAGCCGGCCCAACTGGCCTGGTGAAGCGCCAGCCACTGGTCGTCCTCGAAGATCCAGCTGCCCAGCGCGACCAGGGGAATCGCGAACAGCGAGATCCAGCCGGTCATGGTTAGCGGCGCGATGGGCGGGGCGAGCTTGATGATCATGGTCGAGACCGCCCAGAAAAAGGCGCTGGCGAGCAGCAGGGCGGTGGAGGCCGGTGGCGGCAGCGACGGGCCGCCGGCCAGCACCACGACGCCACCGAAGGCGAGGATCAGGCCGACGACCCGGCGGGGCCCCAGCTTCTCCTTGAGGAACATCGCCGCCAGCAGAGTGGCGAACGGAGTACCCATCTGGACCAGAAGCGCACCGGTACCGGCCTCCGATTGCTGGAGTCCGAGAAACAGCAGCGGGAAGTGCAGGCCGCCGAAGGTGACCGCCAGCAGCAGGATCCAGGGGAGTTGTTGGCGCGAGATCCGGGTAAACGGTACGACCAGCACCGCGACCAGCATGAAGCGCAGGACCGTCACCAGCAGCGGCGGCAAATCCTCGACCCCGAGCTTGATCACGATGATGTTGAAGGCCCAGATGGCGATGATGCCGAGACCGATCAGTAAATCCTTGAGGGGCACGCGCGGTACTCATCGTTGAAAGACGTTGTCGAAAGGCGTCGTTGGAGACGTTACCGAATGGCGCCGATACCCCATTGTCTCAGCGACTCGGGCGAGAGCAAGGTTATTTTGAGATGTCACGCGGCCGGGCGTGAAACGCCGACAGGTCTCGGCGTGCCATCGCTGGAACCGCGGGCGATGTCCGGTTGCCGGCGGCTAACTCGGCGTCCCGTTATCCGAGGAATGCGCTACCATGCGTCAACGTCTTCCGAAGGATGACGCCCCGATTTCGTCATCATCGCCACCGAGAGCCCGGAACATGTTCAAGGGAATCGCCTTCTGCGTCTGTTTTCTCGTCGTCCAACTGTTCGCGCTGTCCTACATCGACCATCGGGTCGGCCAGGGTGAATCCGCCACGCGTCAGACGGCCACGGCGCAGAACGGCTCGCGCCAGCGCGAGTCCGGGACGGAGGAACAGGCGTGACGATATGGTTTCAGAGTGAGGGGCGCGGCATGCCGCCGGCGGGAGCGGCTGCATGTATTCACTGATTCAGCAGGCGGTCGATACGCTGAGCTACTTCGGGCTGGTGCTGCTGATGTTCGCGGAGAACCTGTTCCCGCCCATTCCCTCCGAACTGATCATGCCGCTGGCGGGTTACCTGTCGAGCCAGGGTAAGCTTTCGCTGATCGGCGCGATCGTGGCGGGCACGGTCGGCTCGGTGCTGGGGGCACTGCCGTTCTACGGCGTCGCTCGCTGGTTCGGCCATGACCGGATGTCCGCTTTCGTCGAGCGCCACGGCCACTGGCTGGCGCTATCGCGGCGGGACCTGGATCGCGCCGATCGCATCTTCAAGCGCCACGGCGACTGGATCATCCTGTTCGGCCGGCTGGTGCCCGGTGTGCGGTCGCTGATTTCGTTGCCGGCCGGGGTCTACGCCATGCCGATCGGGCGCTTTTTGCTGCTCACCGCGTCGGGCAGCGCGATCTGGAGCGCCTTCCTGGCCGTAGCCGGCTATCAGCTGGCCGAGAATTTCCGCGCGCTGGAGGCCTATATCGGCCCGGCGTCGAAGCTGGTGCTGGGTCTGCTGGTGCTGGCCTGGCTCTATCATATCGGTAAGCATTACTGGCGCCGCCGCCACGGGTGAGGCGGCGCTACAACGGCGAGGAGGAAGGGCATGCTGGCGAGGGTTCGGGCCTGTGGAGTATGGGTGTTGTGCGCGCTCTTCGCGGTACCGGCATGGGCGGAGACGTTGCCGCGCCAGACGGTGATCCTCGACGACGGCCGGCATGAGCATACGCTGCATGTCGAGGTGGCGCGGACGGCATCCGAGCGTGCGCGTGGGCTCATGGAGCGCGAGTCGCTGGCGGAGAACGCGGGCATGCTGTTTCTCTACGACCGCGAGCAGCCGGGCAGCAACGCCTACTGGATGTACAAGACCAGAATCCCGCTGGATATCGCCTTCATCGGCGGTGACGGCGTGATCCGCTCGCTCAGGACGATGCCTCCCTGCCATGCGACCTCATCTCGCGACTGCCCCGTCTATCCGGCAGGCGCGCCGTTTTGGGCTGCGCTCGAGGCCAATGCCGGCTACTTCGACGCCCATGACCTGGCCGTGGGAGATCGAGTCGATCTCTCCTCCTGGCTGGCGCCGTGACGGCATTCGTGTCCGGCATGAGGCATGCCGATCATGAAGGCATTTGAGCCGGGAAGGGCCGCTTTAGGCGACGAAAGCGGGCGATGGATGCGGTGATGGCGCATCATCGGGGGAAACGGACGGCGGACACGTTACCTCGCGGTTTTGCCCGGCTCGAACTCACTATATGATGGCGCGCCGTCAGGGATAAGATATGTTGCAATAGGCAAGTCCACGGGCACGGTGCGATTCGAATCACACCCTGACGCACGCCGGCCAGCCTGTCGTCTTCGCGGTCGGGAAACCGATCAACACAATAAACGGGAAAATCTTCGAGGTATGCGCATGAAACGCCATGCATTAACCGCAGCCGTTCTCTCCTCCGCCCTGATGGGTGCCGCATCGATCTCCACGCCGGCCATGGCTCAGGAGCAGCAGTACATCACCATCGGCACTGGTGGCCAGACCGGCGTTTATTACGTCGTCGGCCAGTCCGTCTGCCGGATGGTCAACCGCAGTGCCGAAGAGAGCGGCATTCGCTGCAACGCACCGTCCACCGGTGGTTCCGTTGCCAACGTCAACGGCATCAAGTCCGGCGAGCTGAACATGGGTGTCGCCCAGTCCGACGTCCAGTACAACGCCTACAACGGCGAAGCGCAGTTCGACCAGCCGATGGAGAACCTGCGTTCGGTCTTCTCGCTGCATGGCGAGCCGCTCACCATCCTGGCGCGCGAAGATGCCAACATCCATTCCGTGCAGGACCTGAAAGGCAAGCGCGTGAACATCGGTAACCCGGGTTCCGGCCAGCGCGCCACCATGGAAGTGCTGATGGACGCGGAAGGCTGGGACACCAGCGTGTTCTCGCTCTCTTCCGAGCTGGGCGCCGCCGAGATGGCTTCCGCGCTGGCGGACAACAACATCGACGCCATGGCGTACGTCGTCGGTCACCCCAACGGCGCGATCCAGGAAGCGACCACCACCGTCGCCTCCAACCTGGTGCCGCTGAACGACGAGGCCGTCAAAGGACTGGTCGAGAAGTTCCCCTACTACAGCATGTCCACCATTCCCGGCGGCATGTACGAGGGTAACCCGGACGACGTCGAGACCTTCGGTGTGCGCGCGACCTTCGTCACGTCTGCCGACGTCGACGACGAAGTCGTCTACCAGACCGTCAAGGCCGTATTCGACAACTTCGACCGCTTCAAGCGTCTGCACCCGGCATTCGCCAACCTGACGCCGGAAGACATGATCAGCCAGGGGCTCTCCGCACCGCTGCATGAAGGCGCCAAGCGCTACTACAAAGAGCAGGGCTGGCTGTAATCGCCCACGGCGTCATTCCTGACGGAATGCGTTAATCTTCGGCGCGGCGGTTGGTTGCAACCGCCGCGCCGTTGGATCGATACCTTGCGACATCGACCGTCGCATCGAGTCAAGCGCGGAACGCGGACGCGAAGCGTAGCGATTCATTCGCGCAGGCGATTACTCAGTGTTTGCTCAGAAGTTGTCTGCAACACGGGCGAGTCTCCGGCTTCCCGCCGTATGGCCGGGTACCGCTCTTCTGAAGGCACCTTCTCAAGTCAGGATCTGCTCATGACGGATAACAAGGCTTCTGGCCCCGATCAGGCCAAGCTGGACGAACTGGCTGCGACCGACACCGGTGGTCGCAAGCTGACCGGAACGCCCAACCGCATCCTGCTGGGTGTGGCGGCGCTGTGGTCGCTGTTTCAGCTCTGGATCGCTTCGCCGCTACCCTTCATCGTCGGGTTCGGTGTCTTCAGCGCCACCGAGGCGCGCTCCATCCATCTGGCGTTCGCCGTTTTCCTCGCCTTCATGGCCTATCCGGCGTTCAAGCGCTCTCCGCGCGAACGCATGCCGATTCTCGACTGGGCCATGGCCCTCGTGGCGGCGTTCTGTGCCTCCTACCTCTACTTTTTCTATGCCCAGCTTTCCCAGCGTCCCGGCGCGCCGATTCTGCAGGACGTGATCGTCGGCGTGGTGGGGATCGTGCTGCTGCTCGAGGCGACACGTCGCGCGCTCGGCCCGCCGCTAATGATCATCGCGCTGATCTTTCTGGTCTACTCGCTGGCCGGACCGTACATGCCGGGCATGCTGGCCCACCGTGGCGTGAGCTTTTCCGGACTGGTCAACCATCAATGGCTGACCACGCAGGGGGTGTTCGGCATCGCGCTGGGGGTCTCCACCAGTTTCGTGTTCCTGTTCGTGCTGTTCGGTGCGCTGCTCGACAAGGCCGGGGCGGGCAACTATTTCATCAAGGTGGCGTTCTCGCTGCTGGGGCACTATCGCGGTGGCCCGGCCAAGGCCGCCGTGGTCTCTTCCGGCCTTACCGGCCTGATTTCCGGTTCCTCGATTGCCAATACGGTCACCACCGGCACCTTTACCATCCCGATGATGAAGCGCGTCGGCTTCAGCGCGACCAAGGCCGGTGCGGTGGAAGTCTCTTCGTCCGTCAACGGTCAGATCATGCCGCCGGTGATGGGCGCGGCAGCGTTCCTGATGGTGGAATACGTCGGTATTCCCTACATCGAGGTGATCAAGCACGCGTTCCTGCCGGCGGTGATCTCCTATATCGCGCTGCTCTACATCGTCCATCTCGAAGCGCTGAAGGCGGGCATGCAGGGCTTGCCCAGCGGTAACCCGCAGCGGCCGTGGCTCAACAAGATTCTCGGCTTCCTGACCGGCCTGGTCGGCATCATGGCGATGGCGTTCGCGGTCTATTACGGCATCGGCTGGCTCAAGCCGGCCTTGGGAGAGGCAGCGCCCTGGGTCATCGCGCTGGGTGTCGGTGCGATCTACATCGCGCTGATGAAGATCGGTTCCCGCTATCCCGAGCTGGAAGTGGACGATCCCTCGCAGGAGATCACTCAACTGCCGCGCACCCGGCCGACCGTCATGGTGGGGCTGCATTACATCCTGCCGGTGGTGGTGCTGGTGTGGTGTCTGATGGTGGAGCGTCTGTCGCCGGGGCTGTCGGCGTTCTGGGCGACCGCCTTCATGATCTTCATCATCCTGACCCAGCGGCCGATCGATGCCTTCTTCCGCGGCAAAAGCGATCTGGCCAACGACATCAAGCGCGGCGGCATGGATCTGTGGGACGGGCTGATCGATGGTGCTCGCAACATGATCGGCATCGGTATCGCCACGGCCACCGCCGGCATCATCGTCGGCGCCGTGGCACAGACCGGCGTCGGCCTGGTGCTGGCGGATCTGGTCGAGACGCTGTCGATGGGCAACCTGCTGCTGATGCTGCTGCTTACCGGCGTGCTCAGTCTGATCCTGGGCATGGGGCTGCCGACGACCGCCAACTACATCGTGGTATCGGCGTTGCTGGCGCCGGTCATCGTCCAGTTGGGGGAACAGAACGGGCTGATCGTGCCGCTGATCGCCGTCCACCTGTTCGTGTTCTACTTCGGCATCATGGCCGACGTGACGCCGCCGGTGGGGCTAGCCTCGTTCGCGGCGGCGGCGATCTCCGGCGCCGATCCGATCCGGACCGGCTTCCAGGCGTTCTACTACAGCCTGCGGACAGCGGCGCTGCCGTTCCTGTTCATCTTCAACACCGACCTGCTGCTGATCAACGTCGACTGGATCCACGGGATCCTCATCTTCGTCGTGGCGACGGTGGCGATGCTGATCTTCGCGGCCGCGACCCAGGGCTTCATGCTGGTCAGAAGTCGCTGGTACGAAAGCCTGCTGCTGCTGCTGGTCGCCTTCTCGCTGTTCCGTCCGGGCTTCTGGATGGACATGGTCGACGCCCCCTACGAGGAGGTGCCGCCGGCGCAGTTCGAGCAGGCGCTGGGAGAGATCGGACCCAATGAGCACCTGATGACGCGCATCGATGGTCTCGACGCCTACGGCGCGCCCACCAGCTTCGTGATCCAGGTGCCGGCGACGGAAGGCGACACCGGTGCCGAGCGGCTCTCGAGCCTGGGCCTGCATCTGATGCGGGAAGATGGCAAGACGCTGGTGGACATGACCGACTTCGGTAGCCAGGCGGAAAAGCTGGGCTTCGATTTCGACCAGGAGATCGTCTCGGTGCGTATCCCCACGTCCCAACTGCCGAAAGAGCTGATGTGGATCCCGGCGCTTTTGCTGTTCGGATTGGTGGTGGCGCTCCAGCGACGTCGGCGCGGATCTAGGGCCAACAAGCCCCAGCAGGTCGCGGCAACCTGACGTAGCATTAAAGGCGTGGCAACATGACGGTCGTCTCCTCGGAGACGGCCGTTTTTCGTCCCCGCGATGTCTCGCGCTGCCTCCGCCGCGCGATCCCGTCGCGACCCTGAGCGAGATGACCTGAGCGAGGTGAGCGTGAGCTTCCCCGACGCGTCTATCGATTATCGTCGGCATCCGGAATGCTACCGGATCGGCCATGGCGAGCGCGGTGTGTTCCATGTCCAGCCCTACAAGGATGAGCTGCTTCCGTTGTGGGCCATCCGCAACGAGGCGGACGCCAGGCAGGCCGTCGCCGAACTGCACGCGCGCTATTGCGACTATCGCGAACGAGGCGATTTCGTGGGCATGGACATGGCGCGGAAATACCTGCAGATGGGCTATACCCGCGCACGGCGCTATGCGTGCTATCCCGGCGGGCGTAAGAAGGACGCCCAGGGTCGCCAGCGCCAACCGCGAAACGCCGATGCCGAGAAAGCTCGCATCGCCGAGTGCTATCGCGAAAGGCTGGATCGCGTTCGGGCCGACGAGGCCTACCAACAGGCCAAGCGCGAGCATCAGCGTCGTCTGAAATCCAGGCGCTGATCGCCGAATCAAAAGATCAATGTTGTGACAGGAGCCTTTCATGCCAGCGCTTGCTGCCATTCATCATTATCCGATCAAATCCACGGCCGGCTCGTCGCTGCAGCGCGCTCGGGTCGAGGAAGAGGGCCTGGTCGGCGATCGCCGCTTCATGGTGGTCAAGCCCGACGGCACCTTCCTCACGGCGCGGACGCATCCCCAGCTGCAACGGGTGCGGGCGCAGTTCGATGGCGAGCGTCTGACAGTGACCCACGGCACGCTGCCGCCGGTGGATGTGGCGCGCCAGGAGTTCTCCGGGCAGCCGTTCGATACCCAGGTGTGGGCCGATCCTTTCAGTGCGACCACCACGCATGCCTCTCTCGACGACTGGTTCAGCGAGGCCGCGGGCGAGCCCGCACGGCTGCTGTGGCTGGGGGAGCGATCGCCGCGCTATCGGCAGTCGATCGGGGTGAGGGTCAGCTTCGCCGACGGCTATCCGCTGCTGCTGATCTCCGAGGCCTCGCTGGAGGATCTCAACGCCCGCACCGACGGGACGCATGTGATGGCGCAGTTCCGGCCCAATCTCGTCGCGACCGGCACCGAGCCCTACGCCGAGGATGGCTGGAAACGCATCCGGATAGGCGAGGTGACGTTTCGGGTCGATGCGCCATGCTCTCGCTGTGCCATGGTGACGGTCGACCCTTCCAGGGGCGAAAAGCGGGCCGACAAGGAGCCGCTGAAGACCCTGGCGGGCTATCGCCGAGGCGAGAAGGGCAAGGTCTATTTCGGTCAGAATCTCGTGGCGGAGAATAGCGGTGACATCAGCGTGAACGACCCGATCGAGGTGCTGGAATCGTCGCTGTGACATGAACCGAGCATGAACGTCATCGGCGGGTAACGTTCATGCTCGTCGAGCCCTCTCGGCAGCATGAAAGGGTTCATCTTCACGCAAGGTTGTCGTGCCTTCTGTTACATTAGATTTTATTAAATTTCTGATGTTTCTCGACTTTCTTTTCCCTCCCTGAAGCCGGCTGTCATGCAGAGTTCATGAACACGATCGACGAAGGGCGGAAGGCCCGATTTTACGTTTCTTGACACTCGTCGGCTGTCGACCAAGTCGCGAAAAATCGCGATTTCGTGATCCGCTTCGGACCCGCCGGCATCAACACTCCATCACGTAGCCTTACAAAATTTGCAGCCTGCAAAGCGGTTTTTGCTTGCCCGATCCTGCCTTTCCGCCGTACGACTGAAAGCGAAGTCTGCGCCTTTCGTCTCATGCTCGAGTCGTCCGCCAACGACAACGACGGGCAGGCCGACATTACCGCCGGAAAGTCGAGCTCGGACGCCGAAACGACCGCGTGAAAACCGGCCTCGTCGATCGTCGCTATCCATATTGCCATTACACAAACCGCCACTGCACAAGGAGTGCTGCCATGCAATTCTTCGACCGTCTGCTACTCGAGAACCGGGCCTGGGCCGACGACATGAAGGCCTCCGATCCCGACCTGTTCGAACGTCTGCACCAGGGGCAGTCGCCCGCCGCGCTGTGGATCGGCTGCTGCGACAGTCGGGTGCCGGCGGAGCAGATCTGCAATGCCAGGCCCGGAGAGCTCTTCATCCATCGCAATATTGCCAACCTGGTGCATGAAGACGATGCCAACGTGTCGAGCGTGCTCGAGTACGCGATCAACGCGCTGAAGGTGGACCACATCATCGTCTGCGGGCACCGCGGCTGTGGCGGCATCCAGGCAGCGGTGAGCGGCGGCGACGCCCTTCGGACGCTGCCCCATGTCGACAGGCATCTGGGACAGGTCAAGCAACTGGTCGCCGAGCGGGACGCCGAACTCGCGCAGTTCTCGCAACTCGGCGACAAGGTCGACCATCTGGTCGAGCTCAATGTGATCGCGCAGATCGAACGGCTTGCCGGCCTGAAACTGATCACCGGGAGCTGGCAGGCGCGGCGGGCGCCAAGCCTGCATGGCTGGGTCTACGATCTGGCGAGCGGACACCTGGAGGAAGTCTATCGTCGCGAGGCCGAGGGCGCGGAGGACGGGTTCGACGAGCCGGACTGGCAGCGTGTGGCGGCCGGTTAGAAGCTGATCTTCGAGAGCAACCAAAAGCAATAGGCCACGCCATTTCCACGCTGTGACTCAAGGATCCGAGGACACGACAATGACGGCATCGAGACAGACGACATCGACCCAGAAGACATCGAGACAGACGACGCCTGCGGCGTCGGCCGCTCACGACGGCTCCGATACCTTCCGTGACACCAGTCCCGACAGCCCCGATACCTTCTCGCTTCGACATCTCTCCCGCGATATCCCGGCGGGCATCGTGGTCTTCCTGGTGGCGATCCCGCTCTGCCTGGGGATCGCGCTGGCCTCCGGCGCGCCGCCCATTGCGGGACTCGTCGCCGGCATGGTGGGCGGCCTGGTGGTAACGATGTTCAGCGGCTCGGCGCTCAGTGTCAGCGGCCCGGCGGCGGGGCTGACCGTGATCGTGCTGGACGCGATCGAGCAACTGGGCAGCTTCGCTGCGTTCCTGATCGCGGTGATACTCGCCGGCGTGCTGCAGCTGCTGATGGGTGTGTTCAAGCTGGGGCGGATCGGTGCCTTCGTGCCGACTTCGGTGATCAAGGGCATGCTGGCGGGGATCGGCCTGATTCTGGTGCTGGGACAGTTTCCGATGGCGCTGGGGCATCCGCTGGACGAGATGCCGTCGCTCGCCGACCCGGTTGCGCTGTTCAGTGGCATCTCGCCGCTGGCGACCGGGATTGCGCTGTTCAGTCTGGGCCTGCTGATACTCTGGGAGCAGCCGATGATCAAACGCCATCGCGTGCTGGCTCTGATCCCGGGGCCACTGCTGGTGGTGCTCGGCAGCGTCGCGATCGATCGCCTGGTCGGCGGTGCGATGCCTGGCTGGGCGCTGAGTGCCGGGCACCATATCGACCTGGGCGGGCTATCCGGGCCGACGGAACTGATCGGGCAGATGACACGTCCTGACATCGGCGCGCTGGCCAACCCGGCGGTCTATACGGTCGCGATTACCATCGCCATCATTGCCAGTCTCGAGACCCTGCTGAGCCTGGAGGCCATCGACAAGCTCGACCCTCTCAAGCGCCATTCGCCGCCGCATCGCGAGCTGAAGGCGCAGGGCATCGGCAATATGGTCTGCGGGCTGGTGGGGGCGCTGCCGGTGACGGCGGTGATCGTGCGCAGCTCCGCCAATGCCAACGCGGGTGGCCGCACCCGGCTGTCGAGCCTGATCCACGGCAGCCTGCTGCTGGTCAGCGTGGCGTTCCTCGCCATGTGGCTGGAGCT
>Ga0208300_100863_pt1 | contig 16341 bp, 12 predicted proteins | sample 23_taG_FD_184096 | JGI IMG/M metagenome (GOLD analysis project Ga0208300, IMG submission 184096) | Marine viral communities from Cariaco Basin, Caribbean Sea - 23_WHOI_OMZ (SPAdes) (version 2) | ecosystem: Environmental > Aquatic > Marine > Oceanic | place: Caribbean Sea: Cariaco Basin... | reverse complement strand
ACGTTTTTGCAGGTGACTGAACAGGTGTGGCAACCAATGCACTTGTCCAGGTTCAGCACCATGCCGACTTGGGAACGGATTTTCATTTTACAGCCTCCTGAACAGTGTCATTGCCTTCACCGTCGAGCCAGTCGACGTTGTGCATCTTGCGCACCACCACGAATTCGTCGCGGTTCGAGCCTACGGTGCCGTAGTAGTTGAAGCCGTAGGAGTACTGGGCGTAACCGCCGATCATATGGGTCGGCTTCGGACACACCCGGGTGACCGAGTTGTGGATGCCGCCCCGGGTACCGGTGATCTCCGAGCCCGGAATGTTCACAATCCGCTCCTGGGCGTGATACATCATCACCATGCCCGGCATCACCCGCTGGCTGACCACAGCCCGGGCCGCAATGGCGCCGTTGGCGTTGAACAGCTCGATCCAGTCGTTATCCTCGATGTTCAGTTCCTTCGCATCGTCCTCGCTCAGCCACACGATCGGGCCACCGCGGGAGAGGGTCAGCATCAGCAGGTTGTCGCTGTAGGTGCTGTGGATACCCCACTTCTGGTGCGGCGTGATCCAGTTCAGCGCTTTCTCGGCGTTGCCGTTACTGCGCTGGTTCAACATACTGCTGACCGTCTTGGTGTTAATGGGCGGACGGTAGACCAACAGGCTCTCGCCGAAGGCCCGCATCCACTCGTGGTCCTGGTAGAACTGCTGACGGCCGGTCAGGGTGCGCCAGGGGATCAGCTCGTGGACGTTGGTGTAGCCGGCGTTGTAGGACACGTGTTCATCTTCCAGGCCAGACCAGGTGGGGCTGGAGATGATCTTGCGCGGCTGCGCCACGATGTCCCGGAAGCGGATTTTTTCCTCTTCCTTGTTCTTCGCCAGATGGGTGTGGTCCAGGCCGGTCATCTCAGACAGCGCAGCCCAGGCTTTCACCGCCACCTGGCCGTTGGTTTCCGGCGCCAGGGTCAGGATCACTTCCGCGGCATCAATGGCGCTTTCGATCTTCGGACGGCCAGCGTTGGCACCTTCCACATGCTTGTAGTTCAGGTCACCCAGGAACTTCACTTCTTTCTCGGTGTTCCAGTTGATGCCCTTGCCACCGTTACCCAGCTTGTCCATCAACGGCCCAAGGGAGGTAAAGCGTGCGTAGGTGTTCGGGTAATCCCGCTCAACGGTGATGAAGTTGGGTGCAGTCTTGCCCGGGATCAGATCGCACTCACCCCGCTTCCAGTCCTTCACGTCAAAGGGCTGGCCCAGTTCCGCAGGCGCGTCGTGCAGCAGCGGCAGGGTAACCACGTCTTTCTCGACGCCCAGATGACCTTCGGTCGCTTTGGAGAAGGCCTTGGCAATGCCCTTGTAGATTTCCCAGTCACTGCGAGCTTCCCAGGCCGGATCAGTGGCTGCGGTGAGCGGGTGAATGAACGGGTGCATGTCTGAGGTATTCAGGTCGTTCTTCTCGTACCAGGTGGCCGTCGGCAGCACGATGTCGGAATACAGACAGGTGGTGGACATCCTGAAATCCAGGGTCACCAGCAGGTCGAGCTTGCCCTCGGGCGCCTCGTCATGCCATTTGACCTCTTTCGGCTTGGCGCCGCCTTCGTGGCCGAGATCCTTGCCCTGCAGGCCACTCTTGGTGCCCAGCAGGTACTTCAGCATGTACTCGTGGCCCTTGCCGGAGGAGCCCAGCAGGTTGGAGCGCCAGATGAACATGTTGCGCGGGTGGTTCTGGGGTGCTTCCGGATCCTCACTGGCAAAGGCCAGGGAGCCATCCTTCATGGACTGGGCCACGTAATCCGACACTTCCATGCCGGCTTTTTCCGCTTCGGCGGCAATGCCCAGCGGGTTGCGGTTCAGCTGCGGTGCAGACGGCAGCCAGCCCATGCGCTCGGCGCGCACGTTGTAGTCGATCAGGCTGCCACCGAATCTGGACTTGTCGGCCAGCGGCGACAGGATTTCGTCAACACCCAGCTTCTCGTAACGCCACTGACCGGAGTGGGCGTAGAAGAAGGAAGTGGAGTTCATGTGCCGGGGCGGGCGCTGCCAGTCCAGACCAAAGGCCAGCGGCTGCCAGCCGGTCTGCGGCCGCAGTTTTTCCTGGCCAACATAGTGCGCCCAGCCGCCACCGCTCTGGCCGATACAGCCACACATGATCAGCATGTTGATCAGGCCACGGTAGTTCATGTCCATGTGGTACCAGTGGTTCATACCGGCACCGACGATGACCATGGAACGGCCCTTGGTCTTGTCGGCGTTGTCGGCGAACTCACGGGCAATGCGAATCACTTTTTCGGCAGGCACGCCGGTGATCTTTTCCTGCCAGGCCGGGGTGTAAGGCTTCACTTCGTCATAGGAGGTGGCGCCGTCATCCTCGCCCAGGCCACGGCTGATGCCGTAGTTGGCCACCATCAGGTCGTAGACGGTGACCACGCGACCCTCGGTTCCATCAGCCAGCTGCACCTTGCGGGTACCCAGCTTGTGCTTGAGGATGTCCTTGATTTCAACATGCTGGAAATGGTCATGCTCGATGCCGCCGAAGTAGGGGAAGGCCACATCGACGACGTCGTCGTGTTTCTCCACCATGGACAGCTGCAGGTTTACGTCGGCGCTGTTGGCGGTCTGCTTGAGGTTCCATTTGCCCTTCTCACCCCAGCGGTAGCCGATCGAGCCATTCGGCGCGGTCAGCTCACCGGACGCCTCATCAATGGCGATGGTTTTCCACTCGGGGTTGTTCGCTTCACCCAGGCCATCCACCAGATCGCTGGCGCGCAGAAACCGGCCCGGCACGAAGCTGCCATCGTCCTTCTCGTCCAGCATGACCAGGTAAGGCATGTCGGTGTAGCGGCGCACGTAGTCGGTGAAGTATTCGCTTGGCTTGTCGACGTGAAATTCCTTCAGGATCACGTGGCCCATGGCCATACCGAGCGCGGCGTCGGTGCCCTGCTTGGGGTTCATCCACTCGTCGGACAGCTTGGAGACCTCGGCGTAGTCCGGGGTGATGGCCACGGTCTTGGTGCCCTTGTAACGCACCTCGGTGAAGAAGTGGGCATCCGGCGTCCGGGTCTGGGGCACGTTGGAGCCCCAGGCGATGATGTAGCCGGAGTTGTACCAGTCGGCGGATTCCGGCACGTCGGTCTGCTCACCCCAGGTTTGCGGCGAGGCCGGCGGCAGGTCGCAGTACCAGTCATAGAAGCTCATGCAGACGCCGCCAATCATGGACAGGTAGCGGCTGCCAGCGGCGTAGGACACCATGGACATGGCCGGAATCGGAGAGAAACCGATGATGCGGTCCGGGCCATGCTTTTTGGCGGTGTAGACGTTGGAGGCGCCAATCAGCTCGTTGACCTCATCCCAGCTCGAACGCACAAAGCCGCCCATGCCTCGGCGGGGCTTGTACTCAGCGGTTTTTTTCGAGTCTTCGACAATGGAAGCCCAGGCTTCGACAGGGTCGTTATGTTGCATTTTCGCCGCACGCCAGAGCTTCATCAGGTGCTTGCGCATTAACGGGTACTTCAGGCGGTTGGCGCTGTACATGTACCAGGAGTAGCTGGCGCCCCGGGGGCAGCCGCGGGGCTCGTGATTGGGCAGATCCGGGCGGGTGCGGGGGTAGTCGGTCTGCTGGGTCTCCCAGGTGACCAGGCCATTCTTGACGTAGATTTTCCAGCTGCAGGAGCCGGTACAGTTAACGCCGTGGGTGGAACGCACGATCTTGTCATGCTGCCAGCGCTGGCGGTAGCTGTCTTCCCACTCGCGGCTGACGTCGTGGGTTTCGCCGTGGCCGTTCGCGAACGGCTCGCGCTTCTTCCTGAAGTAGTTCAGTTTGTCGATCAAATGACTCATGGTCTCTCTCTCCATCTGCCCGTCTGCCGGATCGCTGCTCTGATTCAGCTCCGATTTGAGACCATTGTGTGTGAGAAAAACCGCAAAATCTGCGTGGTTACTACCACATAACCCGCCTCTACCACCCTGGTGGTAGGTGGTTTATATCCCTCGGTGGAGAAAGCTCTCACGCTCGTGCCGGCGGCTCTCACGGGCAAACAGGAACAGGCAGCCGGCAAGCAGGAGGAAGAGAATCATGAAAACGGCGCTGCGAATGCCCAGCCAGTGGTTAACACCACTGAATATCACCAGCAGGCCAAAGGCCACGGAGTAGGCGCTCACCAGCAACAAACCGGCAACAAATGCCGCCACCGTGCGATTTTCAACAATAACCAGCCTCTGCAGGCTGCCCATGGTGCAACCCATGGCCAGCCCCAGGGTTACCACAAACACGCCCTCGACCCGCATGGGCAGAGCGAATTTCACCAGGATTGTGGCGTCGACGCCCTGGATAAACAGCGTCATGGGTGGGTACGACAGCACAAACAATGCGATGAGACAGACCACCAGCGCCCGGCTGACAACCCTGGCGCTGCCGAACCGGTCTGATAACCCGCCCCCGGCAATCTGGGCCAGGGCACCCGGAATAACGAACCACTGTGCCAGCCGTGCGCCGGAGTCCACCGGCAGCTCAAACTGGCCAGACAGGTAGTCCGGCAACCAGAGAGCCAGCGCAAAGAAGCTGCCAGCCACAATGCCAAAGTAGCCACACAGTTGTCCGGCCCGCTTTCGCCTCATTCTTTGCAACAATACCCTGACAGATGTTTCAGCGGCGGAGTCCGCCGCCGCATCTTCCGGATCGGTCAGCATGATCAGCAGCGCAAGAACCAGGACAAGCACGACAAGATAAGCCAGTGGAACCGCGTGCCAGGAAAAAGCCTCATGGACCAGCGGCACCAGATAGTAATTGAAGCCGGCACCGATAACGCCTGCGCCGAACACACCCAGCACCAGGCCGAGGCGCGAGGACTCGCAATGGCGCGTCACGAACTGCAACCCGGCACTGTAATAGCCCCCGGCCAGCCCAAGCCCACCAGCGGCGATGAGGTAACCCGGGAAGGTATCGGTGATCAGAAGTATCGCCATGCAGGCGGCCAGCCCGGACAGGCAGATCAACATGATCCGGCGGGCGCCGAATTTCTGCGCTGCCAGCCCGGCAGGAATGGCCAACGCGGCACTGACCGCCATAGGCATTGCCAGCAAGAAGCCGAACTGGAGATTGCCGAGGTTCAGCTCTGAGCGCAGGTGCACGCCAGCTACCGCAAACAGGGTCCAGCTTCCGGCAGCAATGACAAAGCCTGCCACCGCCAAGGGCAGCACGACGGCCAGTGACGCCAGCCGGTCATCTGCTCGATCCGCCTCTGACTCCATTAATGTCACTCTGTGAAACAAACCTGACTTTCAGTTTCATCCTTTGATCCCTGGAGGGTCAAAGATTATGATGGGTTACCAACTATTGGGGTAATTGACTATCCTCAAGGAGGTATGAGGGACCACAAAGCCCGGGCATAATCCGCCCCGGCGTGCCAGACGCACCGATGCGCGAGATCTCATGAAATCCAGAAGCCCACTTGTTAACCGAATTGCCCTTGTCGTCGGCGCCGTGGTGCTGACCGCGCTGGTGAGCATGGCCACCACACTTGCCGTGTCCAAGAGCATTGAGGGCAATGCCACTGCCATTAACCTGGCCGGCGCCCTTCGCATGGGGGCTTTCCAGTTGCTCGCCCGAAGCGCCGGCCCGGTAACGGCGGAATCCGGACCGGGCTCAATGGGGCAGATGCTTGACCGTTACCGGGAAAAACTGGCCGACACAGGTATCACCAGGACCATTCCGGGGGCCCGGGACCACCCTCTGGCCAGCCAGTACCAGGCTATTCTGGATTCGTGGGAAGAGGTGCTGCGGCCCGCGCTGAACGATCACCCCCAGGGCACCCCGGTAACGGGTGTCATGCTGACTGCAACCGAAAAGTACGTTGACGATGTGGATCGGCTGGTGAGCATGCTGGAACAGCGCACCGAAGCCCGGATCGATCTGTTGCATCTGATCCAGATCATCAGCCTGGCCTTTTCCGTCCTGATTATTGTCGCGCTGTTTATCGATCTCAAGAACCGCATTCTCCGGCCACTTCGCAAACTGGTCAGTGTAGCCATCGCCGTGGGCGACCAGGATTTCTCCAGGAAGACCAATATGAGGGGCTCCGATGAACTCGCCCAGCTCGGGCAGGCATTTGACCAGATGACCAGCGAGCTGGCGCTGACCTACTACGAACTGGAAGAAAGAGCCCGCCTGAAAACCGAGGAACTGGAAAAAAGCCACGCGGCACTGCAGTTGCTCCACTCAGCAAGCCGGGACCTGTTTGCCAACCACGATTTATGCCATGGCTCCATCCCCATGCTACAGGAGCTGGAACAGCTTCTCGGCATCGGGCCCATCCGCCTGTACCTCCATGACAGGGAATCCTCGGAGCCGGTGGAGGCTGTCACCACGGCCAGCCAGGAGCGGCCCTTCTATTGCAACGACCACCATTGCAACGCCTGCCTGGTCACGCCTGAGGTGTATGACGAACTTCCCCTGGAAAACAACGACGGGCGCCGGCTGCTGCTGCCGATACGCACCCCGGGCCAGCTGCTTGGCACCCTGGAAGTCTGGTACCCTGCCGACGAAGGCCTCTCGAAAACCGCCCGCCGGCTTCTGGAAACCCTCAGCGACCAACTGGCCACCGCCATTTTCCTGGAGCGGCAGATTACCGAGGAACAGCAACAGACCCTGGCTGAGGAGCGCACCGTGATCGCCCGGGAACTGCACGATTCCCTGGCCCAGTCACTCTCCTACCTGAAAATGCAGGTTGCCCGGCTGAGGCGCCTCAACATCGACGGCGAGCAGCAATCGGTTCACGAAGCCATTCTGGATGAACTCAGCACCGGCCTGAACAGCGCCTACCGCCAGCTGCGGGAGTTGCTGGCCACCTTCCGACTGAAGCTGGACACGCCGGACCTGGCCACGGCACTGCGAAAGACCGTCGAGGAATTTTCGGTGCGGCTGGGCAAGCCGGTGGAGTTGCAATACAACCTGCCACCCCAGACCCTGTCACCGAACGAGGAAATCCACACCCTGCAGATTGTCCGGGAAAGCCTGGCCAATGCGGTCAAACACGCAGATGCCACCGACATCAGCGTCGATGTGCTGTTCGAATCCCCCCAGGTCCGGGTACAAATCCGGGACAATGGCAAGGGCTTGCCCGGCGGCGACCAGCCGGTCAATCACTATGGACTGATCATCATGCAGGACCGCGCCAGAACCCTGGGTGGCCAGGTCAAGGTACAAAACCGGGATGAAGGCGGCGTGGAAGTCACGCTATTATTTGTGCCCAAAAGCCGGAACCTGATTCCCACAGAAGCTTCAAACGCCTGATTACAAGAGAGAACCCGATGTCTGAATCACCCGCTAGTATTCTGCTGATCGACGACCACCCCCTTCTTCGCCAGGGCATCAAACAGCTCATCGAAATGGAAGACGACATGGTCGTTGCCGGAGAGGCCAGCAATGCCGCCGACGGCATTCGACTGGCCACTGAACTGGAGCCGGACCTGATTCTGATGGACCTGAACATGCCGGAAATGGACGGCATTGAAGCCCTGAAAAAACTGCGTGAGCAGAACATCAGTTCCCGTATTGTGATGTTTACCGTCTCGGACCAGGAAGACGACGTGGTGGCGGCACTGCGGGCCGGCGCGGACGGCTACCTTCTCAAGGACATGGAGCCTGAAGACATGATCGCCCAGCTTCACCAGGCGGCCGTCGGCAAGATGGTTATCAGTGACCGCCTGACTACGCTGTTAGCCGAGGCCCTGCGCTCCAACAAACCCCAACAGGCATCGCGCCCGGATTTCGACAGCCTGACCCCCCGGGAAAAGGACATTCTCCGCCTGATCGCCGAAGGCCTGTCCAACAAGATGATCGGTCGCAAGCTGGACATCAGTGATGGTACCGTCAAGGTCCATGTGAAGCACCTGCTGAAAAAACTGAACCTGCGCTCACGGGTGGAAGTTGCCGTGTGGGCGGTAGAGGAAGGCCTGCACCGCTGAGGGGCATTCCACCGGGGTCAGATGAAAATGGGGTCAGATGAAAGTTCATCTGACCCCATTTTCATCTGATCCCAGGCACTTCTGAGTTATATCAAAGTCCCGGCTCCGGTTTTCATCTACCCTGCTCCAGTCACCAAACATGGAGCTGATCATGCTGCTGCCCAGGTTGCCATCATTCCCCTCACACTTGCCACTGCTTGACCAGACCCTGACAGTACTCCGGGAATACCTGCCCTCCCCCGCGCCGGTGCTTGGCGCTATTGATCGCGGAATCCCGGTGCCCCTCAAACAGTTGGCGGCCGAGGCGCCCCTCAATCGGCTGTTTGCTCAAGCGATCAATGACGGAGAATTTGAAGACTTCGAAGGCCATCGTATCCGGCTGGAAGTGAGCGGCGGGCAACCGGGCATCACCATTGGCTTCTGGGCCGGCCGTCTGCGAGTGATCGATGGTCCGGGCGAGGCGACGATCCGGGGCTCATTAGCCGCCTTCAAAACCCTGGCGGAGCGTCGGCAAGATCCTGACCAGCTGTTTTTCCAGCGACGCCTGATAATCGAAGGAGACACCGAGCTTGGGCTGGCGCTAAAAAACCTGCTGGATAGTCTGGAGTGGAATTTCACCATCCGTCGGTTTCTGTTCAGTCAACAATAGCCCTGCAATGCCACCGCCCTCTCTTGATAACAATCAATAATAATACACCTATAACAACTGGCCGAACTAACGCTTTCCGGGCTCGCCTGGCTGTTTCGCCAGGAAGCCGGATAATTAATACCAAAGCGCCAGGTAATTAGGCCAAAGGTACCATTTATCCATCTGTTTCGTGGAGCCTAAAGTGAATGCAGCCAGAAAAACCACTGGCCATAAACATTCATTACATATACTGGAGATTGCCATGAAGTGGACCGACCCGGATTTCAAAGACCTGAGATTGGGCTTTGAAGTAACAGCCTACGTTTACGTTCGCTAACTGTCCCACTCTGTTCCCGTAAGTAATCTCTGCTGCGGGAACAGCTTCCGAATGTGCACCATTTCATCAGTGAGGCACCCGTGGCTGATTCAAACAATCACAACAGCCGGTCCAGATTCCGCATCGCCCCGGTATTCATGTTCCGGTGGGAAGAGTCCCAGCAAGCCTACGTTCTGATGTACCCCGAAGGCATCGTCAAGCTGAACACCACGGCCGGCGAAATCCTGACCCGCTGTAACGGAACGAACACAGTCGACGACATTGTTCATCAACTGTCCGAACTGTTCTCCGAACAACCTGAATTCATCGAACCCCGCGTTCACCAGTTTCTGGAGGTGTGCCATGGCAAAGGCTGGATCCAACCTCAATCTTGATGGCCAGGGCAACCCCGTGTGGCTGCTTCTGGAACTGACCTACAAGTGCCCTCTCAAATGCGCATTTTGCAGCAACCCGACCGATCTCGATGACCATCAGGATGAGCTGACCACCGCCGAATGGAAAACCGTGATTCAGGATGCCCGCAAGATGGGAGCCATGCAGATTGGTTTCTCCGGTGGCGAACCCACTCTCCGCAAGGATCTGGAAGAGCTGGTGGCGGAAGCCAACGAACTGGGGTATTACACCAATCTGATTACATCCGGCATCGGCCTTACCCGCAAGCGGCTGGAAAACCTGAAAAAAGCCGGTCTGCGCCATATCCAGCTCGGTTTCCAGTCGAGCGATCCACAAACGGCCCATTGGCTTGCGGGTGTCGACTGCTACGAAAAGAAAGTCAACATGGCCCGGGAGATCAAAGCCCTTGGTTTTCCGATGGTTCTTAACATGCCGATATCCAGCCTTAACATCCACCAGGTACCGGACATCATCGATCTGGCCGCCGACATCGGCGTTGAATATCTGGAACTGGCTAACGTGCAGTATTACAACTGGGCCCTGGTGAACCGGGACCAACTGATGCCCACCCGAGAAGCGCTGGAGACAGCAGAGGCCCAGGTTGCCGAAGCCCGCAAGCAGCTCGGCGACAAAATGACCATTTTCTTTGTTATACCGGACTACTACGAAGGCCGCCCCAAAGCATGCATGAATGGCTGGGGCAGTATTCACCTGACCATCGCACCGGACGGTGTGGTACTGCCCTGTTCACAAGCGCGCTCCTTGCCCGGCCTCGACTTTCCCGGTGTTCGCGATCATGACCTCAACTGGATCTGGCACGAGTCCGAGAGTTTCAACCTGTACCGGGGGGACAATTGGATGAAAGAGCCCTGTCACAGTTGCTCGGAAAGAGAGCTGGATTTCGGTGGTTGTCGCTGCCAGGCCATGCTGCTGACCGGCGATGCCGCCAACGCAGACCCAGCCTGCAGCAAATCACCCCATCATCACATCGTCCAGGAAGCCGTAACCAGAGCACTTGCAACAAAGCAGGACCACAAAAAGCTTATTGCCCGCGATGTGGGCTGGGTACCAACGAAGGTGTGATATGAAGTTACCTCACGATTCATTCGCGGGAACAGTCGCCACGGGAATTGCCCTGACCGTTGTGCTTTATCTGGTAACGGGTGCCTATATTCAGGCGGGATTATCATGACCTGGACATTGATGGATATCGCCCTGCGCTGGCTCCACATCGTGTTTGCGTTGATCTGGGTTGGCCATAACTACGCCAATGTGGTCAAGACCCCAAGGTTCATTCCCTTACGCATTGATCCTGATGAGGGGGGCGCACGATCATCCGATCTGACCCGACGCATGCACCAGGAACACGGCACTTTCCGGTACGCGTCCCTGGTAGTTCTGGCCTCAGGCGCCCTCATGCTCTGGAATCGCGACATTCTTGCTGAGGTACTGATGCTTCAGGGCCACCATGCGGTTATTGGAGTCGGCGCCTGGATCGGTATCATCATGGTGCTGAACCTCTGGTTCGTACTCTGGCCCCATCAGAAGAAAGTACTGGGTTTTGTACCGGCACCGGCCACAGAGCGGATCCACTGTTCACGAATCACATTTCTATCATCCCGAACCAACACCATCCTCTCTTTCCCGCTGATTTTCTTTATGGCTGCCGGAAGTCACGGGCTGGCGCTGTTCTGATGAGCCGCAAGGAAGGCGTCTATAACTTTGCCGCAGGGCCGGCCGCCTTGCCGCCAGAGGTGCTGGCGCGGGCCCAGGCAAGCCTGGCCGATTGGCAGGGGCTGGGCTACTCATTACTGGAAGCGCCATTCACCAGCGATGAATTCAAAGCCCTGTTGGACACCACCCGGCTCCAGGTAAGGGCGGCCCTGGCAGTGCCAGACCGCTATCAGGTGGTTTTTCTGCAAGGCGGCGCATCGGCGCAATTCTCACTGGTTCCGTTGAACCTGTTGCCGCCAACGGCCATGGCCGGCTATGTGGAAACTGGCCATTGGTCGGCAAGGGCACTTGAGGAGGGACGCCGGTATGGCCGAAGCCACGTAGTTGCCAGCACCCGAGGCAGTGGTTTTGACCGTGTGCCTGCCGTTTCTGAATGGGCGCTGAATGAAAGTATCCACTATTGCCACATAACCCCCAACGAGACCGCAAATGGTGTCCAGTTCCCCGGAGACCCGGATTGTGGCGATATCCCTCTGATCGCGGATATGACCTCCGAGTTCCTGTCGCGCCCTGTCGATATCGAACGTTACGGCATGATTTACGCGGGAACCCAGAAAAACCTGGGCCCCACCGGCCTGGTTATTGCCATTATACGGGAGGATCTGCTGGGACAGGCACGACCGGAAACCCCGACTGTGTTCAATTATCAGTTACTGATTGATCGCCAGAATCGCATCAATACGCCCCTGATGTTCGCCATTTACCTGGTTCACCTGATGCTCGACTGGATTGAGGAGCAAGGCGGGGTCGAGACTCTTCATTCCCACAATATTGCCCAGAGCCAGACAATTTATCGCATCATTGACGAAGACGACTTCTTTTACTGCCCGGTAATACCAGAGCACCGTTCCATCATGAACGTGTGTTTTGGCACACGTGATGAAAACCAGCAGCAGCGGTTTCTTGGCGAGGCTGACGCAATGGGGCTGGCGAACCTGGCGGGGCACAGTCACGCCGGAGGACTTCGAGCCAGCCTCTACAATGCCCAGCCGGATGCCGCAGTCGCAGCTCTGGCCTCTTTCATGACCCATTTCCGCCAGCGCCATGGCTAACCTGCTTGCCAGACCGACCATTACCCGGGAGCAGGCCTTCCTGAGGGCCTGCAACCAGGCCAGCAATCTCCCGCTTGCATCGGAGCGCCTGAGGGAGGGCGCCACTGCCATTAACTGCATGGGGTTGTCATTTCCCAATCGCCTGGGGATTGCCGCGGGTTTTGATCGATGTGGAAAACTGGGTCGAAGTGCCGGCAACCTGGGATTTGGCGCTATTGAGCTGGGCAGCTGGACCCAGGAAAACTGGCCCCGAAGCCTACCCGCCCAGCACTCTGAAGCAATACTCAATACCCGGCTGGGGATTCGGCTGGCGGCAACCGCCCCTGTATCACCGGAGCAGGAAACCGCGCAACTCCTTCATCTGATAGAGAGCGCCTGGTTTACGGCGGACTACCTGACCATAGCTCCTGACTGGCTTCAGCAGGCAGTTCCCTTCCGGCAGCTTCACCGCAATCTGCTCCGATTGCGGGAGGCTCTGCAGACACTGGAAAGTCAAACCCGAAAATTCTGCCCCGTTGTTTACAAGCTCCGGGTAAAGCCGGGGAATGAAGAGGCCTGCAACCTCATTCCCTACCTCGCTTGCCAGGAAGTCGATGGCATCCTGATCAGCTTCGACTTCGGAAAACCAGTCACCGATGCCCATTACCGCCAATGGCGGGACCCTGAACTTCAGGCGAGCACCTGCCGGACCATTGAAGCCTGCCAGCATCATCTCAACGGAAGTTCCGCTCTGCTGACCAATGGCGGCGTGTGTTCGCGCCAAAACTATCTGGACCGGCTCAGTGCCGGTGCCGATCTGGTGCAACTGCACAACGCGCTTGTGTTCGAAGGGCCTGACATTGGCTGGAAATTCAGTCAATAACCCGAACCAGCGACTCCCCCGAGCCACGCTCATGCACCTGGCCGAACGGATGGAGCGCCAGCCCGTGTTCCCTCGCCGTTTTCTCAAAACCGACCCGGCCCCGTTCGGCGACACAGACCAGCAGGCCGCCACTGGTCTGGGGATCGAACAACAACGTCTTGTCCAGTTCTGTCAGGCCCCCAAAGGCATCGCCCAACGATGCAGCATTCCGATGGGTGCCACCGGGAATACAGTCCGAATCAACATAGCGTGCGAGGTTCGGTATCTGCGGCACTGAATTTCGGTTAATGGTAGCGCCAACACCACTGCCACGGCAGACCTCCAGCAAGTGGCCAGCAAGACCAAAACCGGTAACATCCGTCATGGCATGTACCTCGTCCACGGAAGCGAAGACCTCACCCACTTTATTAAGGGTACACATGGTTTCGACGGCGACCGCCAGATCGGCTTCGTCAATCCGATGCTTTTTCAGCGCGCTGGTCAAAATTCCCACGCCAAGTGGCTTGGTAAGGTACAGCAGGTCGCCGGGCCGGGCGCTATCGTTACGCACAACACGATGCACCGGCACCTGACCGGTAACGGCCAGCCCGAAGATCGGTTCCGGCGAATCAATGCTGTGCCCCCCGGCCAGTGCGATTCCAGCGTCCGCACATACCGCCTGCCCACCTTCGATTACCCGGGCGGCGATCTCCGGCGCCAACTGGTTTACCGGCCAGCCCAGTATCGCGATTGCCATCAATGGCTTTCCGCCCATGGCATAGACATCACTGATGGCGTTTGCAGCCGCAATCCGGCCAAAATCATAGGCATCGTCTACCACGGGCATAAAGAAATCCGTGGTACTGATAATCCCCAGGCCATTACCGACATCCAAGACGGCAGCATCATCCCGGCTGGCATTGCCGACCAGAAGTCGCGGGTCGTGATAATCGGGGGTCGTAGCGTGAAGAATGCGGTCCAGGACATCCGGAGCAATTTTACAGCCGCAGCCGGCTCCGTGACTGAATTCGGTAAGTCGCGTTGACAAAACAGGGTCCTTTTGTGGCTGTTTTCTATTGAGATAGCGTCAGGCTTTCGGCCCATTGCGGAAAAGGCTTCCAGCCGGCAAGCCAGTCCGCCAGTTTTTCCCGGGCCAGTGGTGGTGATATTGCGTAGCCCTGGGCAAATTCACAGCCCAGGCTTAGCAGTATTTCACCCTGTTCTATGGTTTCCACGCCCTCTGCAATCAATTCTCTACCAAAAACCCGGGATAATCCGATGATCCCTCTCAAAATCGAATAATTCTCCTCAGTATCGTTCACACCACTGACGAATTCGCGGTCTATCTTGAGGGCATGGACGGGCAACTGCTTGAGATAAGAAAGCGATGAATATCCGGTACCAAAGTCATCCAGTGAAAAAGTGACACCCAGTCGCCTGCAATCGTCAATAATACTCACAACTTTATCAAGCTCACCCAGAGTCGCCGATTCCAGTATTTCCAGGTCAAGGCGAGCGGGATCCAGATCGGGAAACCTTCCCAGAATATCCCGGAGCCTCTCAGCGAACCCCGGTGCCTGCAACTGGATTGCTGCCACATTCACACTGATGTTCATGTGAATTCCCCGACTGTCCCACATACTCATCTGCGTCAATGCTTCAAATAAAACCCACTCGCCTACCTCGACCATCAAAGGATGGTGTTCAATCGCGGGCAAAAAACCGTCAGGGGATAGAAAACCGATATCTGGATGCTGCCAGCGAATAAGCGCCTCAACCCCTTTCACCTCGCCGGTCCTCAGGCTTACTTTTGGCTGATATAAAAGCCTGAACTGCCCGTATTCAAGCCCCTTCCTGATGTCCGACAGAAGCCGCTGGCGGGACCGGTCCGCTTTCTTTTCCCCGACATCCAGGAACAGCCAGTTTCCTTTGAGCTCCTGCTTGGCGCGGAAAAGCGTCTGGTCTGCCTGGCGCAGAAGTATGTCGGCATCTTCATCGACATGTCCAAGCTCATTATCAGGAAACACTACAATTCCTGCAGTAAACGACACCAACGCCGAGCCGCCTCCCAGATCGAAGGGCTGGCGAGCAGTCAGTTGCAGAGCACGGAGCCTGATTTCCACCTGACTGGCATCCGGAAGAAGCAGGGCAAACTCATCCCCACCGATCCGGGCGAGAGCGGCATCGGGAGGTAGTGCATCCAGCCAGCGCCGGGCAAGTAATCCCAGCATACGGTCGGCCGTTTCTTCCCCGAAACGCGCGTTAATCTCTTGAAAGTTGTCCAGGTCCATGGAAACCAGCGCCGCGGAATCATTTTTCAGATCGCCACGGTCAAGCAGCTCCCGAATGAACCGGGTAATACCATTACGGTTCCACAAACCGGTAAGGGGGTCTGCGTAAGCCAGGAATTCCACCTGTTTCTGATGATCACTTGCCTGGTCCTCCAGAGCCCGGTTCAACCGCTCACTCTGCAGTCGCTGCAACTCATCCTCAGCTTTGTGTCTGGCCATTTTTTCCCGCATCAGTTGAATGGTGCTGGCAGAGAGTTTCCCGTAAATCTCCAGCAATGCGGTTACAAGAACGGATACGGAACCATTAAGTTCAGAATCAACCCGCTCTCGGGCCTCCTGCAAAGGCTTGCCTGCCTTCATGGCTTTTATAGTCAGGGCCATGCGCCGGTCTGATTCAAGGATGTGAAAGGCAAGCCAGCGAGTCAGATAATCAAACAGCTCGGCCAGGACATCTTCTTGTGGCGCTTTGCTTTGCCGGAGCATCTGGATCCGGGCAAAAAACATCTGGTGTGAGTCGTGGTGATTCCGGGCCATCTCCGTCCCGCCAAGAGTTTTCTCCCAGACGCCCTCCTCATATCTGAAATGGTAGGAGGCATAGGCAAGAAGCTCATCAAGCAGGTGTAAACCATCCAGAACCGAACTGCCTGAGGCAAAATGCCACGCCAGACGATTCAGAATACTCACCAGCACCCGGTGCTGCTCATCAATGTCCTCCAGGCCCGTCTCGAAGTTACGGTTCCAGGGAAAGATCTCGAAGACATCCGTCTCGCTCTGCCAGGGCATTGTCACCTTTAACGCGCTCCCGATTGCAAAAGTAGGGCAACAGCTGACAGTTTAGTTCAAAACAATGCCCCGGGCTTTGCTGTATATCAGAAGGGCAACTATTACCGGGCCAACGTCATCAACTTAAGCCCCGCAGAGTCCAAAATCCAGTTCCAGCCGAAGCCATGGGCGGGGTTTGGTCAGCATCATCGTAACGATATCGCTGCAATGAGCGCCAGCTGAAGCGATTTGTTGGGGGATGGACCGGATTTCAGGCGGGTCGTGACCTGTACAGGTGGGGAGGCGCGTTTTCAGGGCGAGCGGAAGCCGACCGCTCCGGAAGCAGCCTGTT